>JQIA01000565.1_pt1 | contig 19091 bp, 21 predicted proteins | sample 811431 | NCBI WGS metagenome assembly JQIA01 (sample SAMN02998118, study PRJNA258478) | marine sediment metagenome | biome: marine; feature: seafloor; material: sediment; isolation source: oil-polluted sediment collected from 3 locations (0.5 km, 0.7 km and 0.9 km)... | place: USA: Gulf of Mexico ...
TAAGAAGATTGCTGAAGCCAGCTCTGACTAGGTCGTGGTCGTCGACGATAAGAACGTTGATCATTGCAAACTAAGCTCTCGAGTCCTTGACATGATATCCCTGCGCATTTGAATCAATGCTTCCTGGAAAGAAGCAGTAGTCGGAAGAGCGCTGTTGAAAAGTGGCGGAGAGGGTGGGATTTGAACCCACGGAAGGGATTAACCTTCGCCGGTTTTCAAGACCGGTACATTCAGCCGCTCTGTCACCTCTCCGTGATCCGACTAGGTGAGGGATAATATCAAAATTTTGATAAATTTCCATGGGATATCAAAAATATTTTTTAATTGGCTGGGTTTGTCGGTCTTGTAATGACCGATAGAAGCACCATCTGCTGTAGATGTGGGTGCTGTCGCCCTTTCTGAAGAATGTTACCTTCGGCGGTGGCATGTTGGTGTGTTCGTTGCTATATTGCGCCAGCAGTTGTAATTATAAAACTTGAGGATGATATGAAAGCCATTAATCAAACAGTTAGCCGATCACAAGAGTCGGTGATTGCGAGTAATCGGGTGTTGAAAAATACCTATATGTTGTTGTCATTAACACTGTTATTTAGTGCGGCAATAGCGGGAGTGTCTATGGTTTTGAATCTTCCTCATCCAGGGATAATTATTACTCTGGTGGGATATTTTGGACTATTTTTTCTAACGAACCGACTAAAAAATAGCGTTTGGGGCATTGCTTCCGTATTCGCTCTGACTGGCTTTATGGGATATACGTTAGGGCCAATTTTGAGCATGTACGTGAACTTTATTCCGAATGGAACAGAGTTGATTGTGACGGCACTGGGCGGCACTGGGCTGATCTTTGTTGGTTTGTCTGCCTACGTACTTAATACCAAGAAAGACTTTAGCTTCCTTTCTGGCATGTTATTTACCGGTATTTTGGTTGCTTTTCTTGCCGGGTTAGGGGCAATCTTTTTTGAAATTCCATCACTTTCTATTGCGGTATCAGCTATGTTTGTATTGCTGATGTCGGGCATGATTCTGTTTCAGACTAGTGAAATTATTCACGGTGGGGAAACTAATTATGTGATGGCGACAGTTTCTCTGTACATTACTATTTACAACTTGTTTCTCAGTTTGTTGCAGTTGTTAGGTATTTTTGGATCTGACGACTAGAGATAGTCGTTTATAGAAAAGCCTGTCCATGATTCGTCATGGGCAGGCTTTTTTTGTTTTTGCTCATTAGAGGTCTCTGGTGACCTGTAAGGCGATGGGTGTGAGGGGAGTGTTTAAGCTATGATTGATGTTCTGGTGAACGGAGAAAAACAGGCGGTTGCTGTGGGTGCTACTCTTGCAGACTTGCTGGCAAACTTGGGGCTTGAGGGTAGGCGTTTAGCAGTTGAAATTAATGATGAGATTGTTCCGCGAAGTCAGCATTTAAGCTGGTGTGTAAATAGTGGTGATCGAATAGAAATAGTGCAGGCGATTGGTGGAGGTTAGTTGCATTGAACAAGCGAATAAGAGATGAGTTGGTAATTGCTGGTGTTTCGTACGGTTCCCGGCTGTTGGTAGGTACCGGTAAGTATGAAAGTCAGGCGCAGACAAAAGAGGCAGTGGAAAGCAGTGGCGCAGAGATAGTTACTGTGGCGATTCGACGGACAAATATTGGGCAAAACCCAGGGCAGCCAAATCTTCTCGATATTCTTCCTCCGGAAAAATTTACTCTACTGCCCAATACTGCCGGATGTTATACGGCGAAAGATGCGGTGCGAACGTGCTTGCTGGCAAGAGAGTTGCTCGATGGTCACAATCTGGTGAAGTTAGAGGTGTTAGGGGATGAGAAAACCTTGTTCCCCGATGTTCCTGCCACACTAGAAGCGGCGAAAACCTTGGTAGACGAAGGGTTTCATGTAATGGCTTACACCAGTGATGATCCAATTACCGCACGAAAATTAGAAGATATCGGTTGTGTGGCTGTTATGCCCTTGGCGGCACCTATTGGCTCTGGTTTGGGAATTCAAAACCCCTACAACATTCTTACCATTGTCGAAAATGCATCAGTGCCTATTATCGTAGATGCTGGTGTGGGTACTGCATCTGACGCAGCGGTGGCGATGGAGCTTGGTTGTGATGGTGTGCTGATGAATACAGCGATAGCAGAAGCTAAAAATCCTGTGTTGATGGCCTCTGCAATGGGGCAGGCTGTGGCAGCGGGGCGAGATGCTTATCTTGCTGGTCGTATGCCTAAGCGACGTTACGCTAATGCGTCATCTCCGATTGAAGGCTATTTTTTCTGATGGATAGTGGTGATGGTGAGGCGTTGAGTCAATCAAATTTATTAGGTCTTAAGCGGCGAACAGTTAAGAGTTTTGTGCGGCGAGAGGGGCGTATTACCGAATCTCAGAAAAGAGCATTCGACTTGCTGATGCCTAAATATTGCATTGATATTGATCAGCGAGAGGTTGATCTTGAGGTGCTGTTTGGTCGAAAAGCACCGGTGGTGCTCGAAATTGGCTTTGGTAATGGTGAGTCACTAGCGCAGCAAGCAAGATTGAATCCTGACTATAACTTTATTGGTGTCGAGGTTCATCGACCGGGTGTTGGTCAGCATTTACGGCGCATCGAGGAGCTTGGGCTGGAAAACGTTCGTGTGGTCTGTGGCGATGCATTTATCGTGCTTGAGCAGCTGCTTTTGCCGGGTAGTTGTGACCGTATTCAGCTCTTTTTTCCGGACCCTTGGCCGAAAAAACGTCATCACAAACGCCGAATTTTAAACCCTAATTTTTTACAGTTGAGTCACAATGTGTTGCGGCAAGAGGGAGTGTTGCATATGGCCACAGACTGGGTTCCTTACGCGGACGTCGCGGTTGCTTTGTTGCAACAGTCAGAGCTGTTTGAAAACTTAGGTGATGCTTCGGGTTGCGTGCCAAAACCTGAATATCGGGTGAAAACAAAATTTGAGCAGCGAGGTGAGCGTCTCGGTCATGAGGTGCGGGATATTGTGTTCGGACGGTGTTGCTGATTCAGGTTTGCGTCAGCAAGGCCGGTCTTGCTTGCAGCAGGGAGCTGTTGGCAGGATTGGCTTAGGTTAGTTTTTTAGTGAAATACTGTCTAGATAGTTTGGTGGTGTTGTTTGCTGTCCACGAATGTGAATAGCTGACTCAAGATGCTACCTGGGTAGCACCTTGATCACTAGCGGTTTGGCTCTATAGCTTTTCTTTAATTCTCGCTGCCTTGCCAGTCAATCCACGCAGGTAATACAGTTTTGCTTGGCGAACATCGCCGCGTCGCTTAACGGTAACGCCAGCAATAGACTTGCTGTGAGTTTGGAAAACTCGCTCTACACCTTCACCGTGAGAAATCTTTCGAACGGTAAATGAAGAACCAAGGCCGCGGCTTTTGCGGGCGATGACGACACCTTCAAATGCCTGAAGTCGCTCGCGAGTTCCTTCTTTTACTTTTACTTGAACGATGACTGTATCACCAGGGCCAAACTCTGGTAAATCGTCTCGCATCTGTTCTGCTTCAAGTTCTTCAATGATGTTGCTCATAGTCGCTTCCTGATTGATCTATCGAAATTAATAAGGTTTAAAAAAATCTGTAAAACAAGGTGTTTGGGCGGGTACTGCTTAGCTCAATTTGTCTTGTTTTTGCTAAAATTTGTCAGCAGTTCTCGCTGCCGCTGGGTCAGCTCTAGTTTTTCTATCATGTCGGGCCGATGCTCAAGGGTGGCGGCAAATGCTTGTTGTTCACGCCACTCAGCAATTTTTTTATGGTCCCCTGAAAGCAATACCTCTGGAACCTTCATGCCATCAACTTCTGCCGGTCGAGTGTAGTGAGGGTGATCAAGCAGTCCTGACTGGTGAGAGTCGTAACTTGCTGATTCCTCATGTCCTAATACGCCGGGAATAAGTCGAGCGACAGCATCGATGACTAACAAGGCGGGCATTTCGCCACCGCTAACAACATAGTCTCCGGTGGAGAGCTCTCGATCGACGTGTCGATCAAGCAGCCGCTGATCAATACCTTCGTAGCGCCCTGCTAGCAAAATAATATGCTGCTTTTTTGAGAGTGAATGAGCTATCTGTTGGTTAAACACTTCCCCCTGAGGAGAAAGGCAAAGAACTTCGTTGCACCCATCATTTTTTATCTGCTCAATGGCCTGCTTTAATGGTTCATATTTTAGAACCATACCAGGGCCACCTCCGTAACTTGAGTCATCCACGGTTCGGTGTTTATCCGTGGCGTATGACCGTGGGTTAACGGTTTCAACCTGAATTAGTCCATTTTTAATGGCCCTGCCAAGTACACCAAACGGCAAAGCTTGCTCAATGAGCTCTGGAAACAGCGTAATAATGGTAAACCGCATGGCTCCAGCTACAGCTTAAAAATCAGCATCCCAATCAACGATGATCTTCTTTGCCGTGGTATCCACGGAAATAATGACATCGTCAGGGATATAAGGTATCAGCCGCTCTTTGTCACCAGCGACGATTAATACGTCGTTGGCACCGGTCTCCATTAATCGCTCGACGTTGCCGAGAGGCAGGCCTGCTTTGGTGAAGACTTGAGAGCCGATAAGTTCTCGCCAGTAAAACTCGTTTTCATCCAGTTTTTCTAGCTGTTGCTCTTCTATATATATCTTTGCCCCGATCCATGGCTCAATGTCGTTTCGACTGTTGATGCTGGGGAGGTGGGCAACGATACTTTTGCCACTCTTCTTACCCGAGTGACGAGTCTCACGGTAGCATTTGCCTAGGTGAGTCACGTACCACGGACTGTAAGAGAGAACTTTATCTCGAGGGTCGGTGTGGGAGAACAGTTTGAACGCACCTTTTAGGCCCTGAGGCGCACTGATGTGGGCCACAAGCAAGGTGTTTTCTGGCAGTTTTTCTATTCGCTGTTCTAGCGCATCCGGGTTCAGAGTCATTCTCTCTTGAGAGGCTTAGCTTGCTGCAGCTTCAGTTTCTGTAGCGGCTTCTGCTGGGTAGTTCTTGTACAGTTTTGCAGCTCGATCAGACGGCTGTGCACCTTGAGATACCCAATGGTCATAGCGCTCTCGATTGATGACTAGCTCTTTTTCATCGCCAGCAGCAATCGGATTGAAGTATCCAAGTCGCTCAATAAAACGGCCGTCTCGGCTACGTCGCGAATCAGCAACTACGATGTGATAAAAAGGCCGCTTCTTAGATCCGCCACGGGCAAGTCGGATGGTTACCATATAAACCTCGGTTACGAGAGGGGTTGAACCCAAAAAAACAGAGTATTCTACTGTCTTTTTGGCGAAAGGGAAGGTGCCTTTTTCTGTTGCGAAGGCTGTTGTGTTTGATCGTGTTTCTAAGCTGTTGTTTTGTAAGTGTATTATAGTTATTTTTAGATTTCTTATGGCGAGTGATAAACGCTCGCCATGGTTGGGTTTCTGCGCGTTATTGGTGTCGCCAATCGATCGTGAGATTATCGGAAGGGTGGTGGCTGATTGGGAAACTGTGATTGCATTGAGCGCATCATGTTTTTCATACCGCCTTTTTTCATTTTTTTCATCATCTTTTGCATCTGCGTAAACTGCTTAAGCAACTTGTTAACATCCTGAATTTTGGTGCCTGAACCCATGGCAATTCGACGTTTTCGAGACCCTTTGATGATGGTTGGGTGTATTCGTTCTTTGGGTGTCATGGAGTTGATGATGGCGACCAGCTTTCCCATCTCTTTGTCGTTGGCTTGAGGGTTGATTTTTTGTGAGATATCCCCCATCCCTGGCAGTTTGTCTATAAGCCCAGAAATGCCGCCCAGTTTGTTCATTTCTAATAACTGGTCGCGAAAGTCGGCGAGGTCAAAGCCCTTGCCTTTTTGAATCTTTTTGGCGAGTTTGTCTGCTTTGCCTTTATCAACCTTCTGCTCAATTTCTTCAACGAGGCTAAGCACATCGCCCATGCCAAGGATGCGGGAAGCCACCCGGTCTGGGTGGAAGGCTTCCAGCGCACTGCTTTTTTCGCCCGTACCCATGAATTTTATGGGTTTGCCTGTTATTTGGCGTACGGATAAAGCGGCGCCGCCACGAGCATCGCCATCAGTTTTGGTAAGAATAATGCCGGTTAAAGGCAGGGCCTCGTTAAATGCTTTTGCTGTGTTGGCGGCATCTTGGCCGGTCATGCTGTCAACAACAAACAGGGTTTCAACCGGTTGAGCGATTTGATGGATTTCTTTGATTTCCCCCATCATTTCTTCATCGATATGCAACCGGCCTGCGGTATCGATAATCACCACATCAATTAGGTCGTGTGCCGCCTGTTTGATGGCATTTCTTGCTATGTCGGTGGGTTTTTCGGTGGTTTTGCTGGGGAAGAAGCCAACATTCAACTCATTAGCAAGGGTGTTTAGCTGCTCGATTGCAGCTGGTCTGTAAACGTCACAACTGGCCACAAGAACGGTTTTTTTCTCTTGCTCTTTGAGTAGTCGTGCCAGCTTGCCAACGGTGGTGGTTTTACCCGCGCCCTGGAGGCCGGCCATAAGGATGACCGCTGGTGGTTGAGTGGTGAGATCGAGCGACTCATTGGCCTGACCCATGACCTCGGTGAGCTGCTCGTTAACTATCTTGACGAGTATTTGTCCCGGTGACAGGCTTTGACTGACTTCCTGTCCCACCGCGCGCTGACGAATATCATCGATAAGCGTTTTTACCACCGGCAGTGCAACGTCGGCTTCGAGTAGTGCTACACGAATTTCACGCAGCGTTTCTTTGATGTTATCTTCGGTGAGTCTTGCTTGTCCGCGAAGGGTTTTAACGACCTGATTCAGTCGTGAGGATAGGTTCTCAAACATAGGAATATCGAGCCAAAATTATTGGTTGTTTATAGGGCTGCATCCGTGACAGATTTGTTGTCGCGGTTTACTTGACCGGCTGAGTGCATCGCTGTGTTTATATCTGCTGGATGTAATGGTAATCTTTAGTGGCTCGGATTATACCCGAATCTGTATTGCGCTGTTTTAGGTTTGCTAAGCGCTCCCTTCCCACGTGTATTTAACCCAAATATAACAATGCCCCGTTGTTCGTTTTCACGATCACTTAATTCTATGTCTGATTTTTTGCCGCTCCTCGGTGGGCGGCTGTACCAGCGCGGGTCTTTTAATTGATGCCTATTTCTTATTTCATTGTTTTTCTTGGTTACTCGGCGGCGGCCTATGTCCTTTCGTTGCACGTTGGCTTTCATTCGGGTCGACGCGCTAGTCGTTGGCTGACAGTGTTGGTTATTTGTACCGTATTGCTGTTGCACGTTGGCGCTTTGTATCAAGGTGTTCTGCGTGATGATGGTATGCACCTGGGCTTTATTAATATGCTCTCCTTGGTTGCCTGGTTGATGGCTTTTCCTAGTTTGCTGTTGATTGGCCAAGTTTCTGTTCAGCGATTTAATGTGGCTGTATTGGCATTGATCACTATTGTGATGGGTGGGCTAGCGCTGGCTTCTGACTGGTCTGAACCGATTGCGATTACGGCATCAATGGGGCTGAGAATTCATATCGTTGTTTCACTGATTGGCTACTCATTGCTGGGCCTTGCGGCATTGTTGGCGGTATTTGTTTGGCTCCAGGATAGGTTGTTAAAAACGGGGCACCCAGGATTGCTAATTCGTTTTGTGCCACCTTTATGGACCATTGAAAAACTGCTTTTCCGCTTGATTATCACTGGCTTTGCCTTGCTTACGGTGGCATTGGCGTCTGGCTTTTTGTATTTGGATAATATTTTTGATCAACACTTGGTTCATAAAACGGTGTTTAGCTGTTTGGCTTGGCTAGGATTTGGGGTATTACTGATGGGGCGGCGTTATTACGGTTGGCGTGGGAAAAAAGCCGTTAACTGGACATTGCTTGCTTACGTCAGTCTAATGATCAGTTATTTTGGCAGTAAATTTGTTTTGGAAATTTTGCTGAGCCACTAATCTGGTTCGATCGTTGCGTTGAAATTTATGAAGGAGAGTAAAGCGTTGTTCCGAAGTTTGTCGGTAAGCTATCAAGCTAGGGTTGTTGTAGGCGGTTTATTGGGGGGTGAGCATTGAGCGATATTCCACTGGAGTGGTTGTACGCTCTACTACTGCTGTTAGTTATTTTGTCGGCCTTTTTCTCGGGATCAGAAACGGCGTTAATGACGCTTGATAAGTATCGCTTAAAGCATTTGGTCAAACAAAAACATCGCGGTGCCGTTCGTGCTAACCGTCTGCTGCAGCGCCCAGATCGTCTTATTGGCTTGATATTGCTGGGCAATAATTTTGTTAATATTTTGGCCTCATCGATATCAACAATCATTGCCTTACGTCTCTACGGTGAGGCGGGAATTGCGGTGGCAACTGGTTTGCTTACCCTGGTGATTTTGATTTTCGCAGAGGTGACGCCGAAGACCTTAGCGGCCATGTATCCAGAAAAAATTGCATTTCCAGCCGCGTTTGTTTATGGCTTGTTGTTGCGTGTTTTTTATCCATTGGTATGGCTGGTCAGTCAGGTCACTCGGCTTAATTTTTTTCTGCTGGGCATTTCAACCAAAGAGCACAACGACGATCATTTAAGCAAAGAGGAGTTGCGAACGATTTTGTTTGAATCGTCGTCGCTTATCCCGGTTAATCACCAGAACATGCTGATTAATATTCTTGATCTGGAGAATATTTCTGTTGAAGGCGTCATGGTGCCCAGAAAGGAAATCGCAGGTATTGATCTGCAGAGCGGGATTGATGAGATTGTTGAGCAAGTCAGTAACAGCGAGTTTTCTCAGTTGCTGGTGTACGACGGCAGTTTTGAGAAAATTAATGGTTTCTTAAAGGTGATCAATTTAATTGGACTGATTCGGAACAATCAATTGACTATGGAAAGCTTTGTCGAGCGCTGTACACCGGTGATGTTTGTGCCAGAAACCACCCCATTAAATAAATTGCTGCTGCAATTTCAGGCTGAAAAAAGAAATATTGCACTGGTGGTTGATGAATATGGTGATATTAAAGGAATGGTGAGTGTAAAAGATGTTCTGGAAGAAATTGTTGGTCAGCTAGCGGATGAGCCAGAAGAGTCTTTTGATATACACCCGGTGGGTAAAGGTGGCTATCTTGTTGATGCCTCTATTCATGTAAGGGACGTTAATAGAGCGCTTGATTTGAGTTTGCCCGATGATGGACCAAGCACACTCAATGGTTTGATTGTTGAATATTTAGAGACCATACCCGAAGAAAATATGAGCGTTCTTATCGGTGGTCTTCCCATTGAAATTGTTGAAGTTGAAACGAGCGCTATAAAAAAAGTTATTGTGCATACACAGTAACTTGTTCATATTGCTAGAAAACCGCTTTATGGCAAGGATTAGTCGTTAGGATTGGGTTGGATTTCCTGTGGTGGAGCGGCTAGAATGGATGTGTCATTTATGCCGGAGCATAGGAAAGCACGGGTTGAAAATTGGGTGTTGAGATCATAGGTATTTGATCACTTGTCCCTGATATGAGCGGTGAAGCGAAATGGCTGTGGTACAACTTTTTTTTAAAAAAGAGCTGTTGCACTGTGTTGAGTTGAATGAAGGTGAGTGCACCGTCGGTAGAAACCCTGATAGCACCATTTTTATCGATAATTTGGCGGTTAATCACTGTCATGTAGTTATCGAAGAAAGAAAGTCCAACTATTTTGTTCGACCTGCAGTGATGGATGCAAGCTTTTTGCACAATGAGGCAAGGGGGCAGGGAGTTCAACCACTCTCTAATGGCGATCGTATTGAGATAGGAAAATACATACTGGTCTTTTCCAGCGTGGAAAATTCAGGTGGTTTTATCGAGGATTCGGTTGCTAGTAGGGTGGCTCACTCGGGTTTTCTGGATACAGAAACCGGTGCTTGCTTGAAAATTATTAGTGGTAAGTACTTAGGGCGAGTGTTGTCTCTAAATAAACCTCAACTGATGCTTGGTGACAAAAGACGTAATAGTATTAAAATTTTCCGTAGAAATGGGGATTATTTTGCACGGCATGTTGCTGGTGAGCGCAGCTTGTATTTGAACGGTCAGGTTGTGGGTGAGGAGTCTCAGTTGTTGGTCCATCGTGATCAGCTTGAGCTTGGAACCACTCAAATGACATTTGTTTTTAATCGGTTATAGCGTTACCCGCAGTATACAAATATAGAAAAGGATTTTCTTGTAATGGACTATGACGAAAAGCGCCAGAATCGGCGCATGCCCTATCATCGCTCGTGCACCTTATCCAGTCGTTATCAAGACTGGAAGACGCCGCTGTGGGATGTTTCTAATAGTGGCGCGCTTATTGGCTGTGAAGAGCATTGGGGGTTGTTTGCTGGCGATGATGATCTAACGCTGACAATTCCGCTGGATGACAACGATGAGTTTGTTGTGCGGATGAAAGTGCGGCTGATCTATGTTCAGGATGAGAAGGCAGGCTTGGAATGTTTGCATATCGACGAAGAGAGCCTTTCTTTTTTAGAGCGGCTAATCGAGGCGCACTTTGATGGCGAAGCACTGACCCCTTCCTGGAAAATTTGATAACTCTTTTCGTTATAACAGATCTAGCGCATCACTGATTTTTTGTAGCGGGATTACTTCTAGCTCGTTAAGTTGAGAGCCCTTGGTTGGCCGGTTGGCCCAGGGGATGATCGCTTTCTTAAAGCCATGTTTCTGCGCCTCCATGAGTCTTTCTTGACCATTCGGTACCGGCCGAATCTCACCGGCTAAGCCAATTTCCCCAAAGATTACCCACTGAGGATCCAGTGGTTTGTTCTTGATGCTGGAGAGAATTGCCATCAGCACGGCAAGGTCGCTGGCGGTCTCCGTCACCCTGACGCCGCCTACTAGGTTGATGAACACATCTTGGCCCGCGGTTGAAAAACCAGCGTGTCGATTCAATACCGCCAATAACATGGCCAATCGACTTGGCTCGATGCCTAGCGCCAAACGTCTAGGGCTGTCTGACTGAGATTGGTCAACCAGTGCTTGAACTTCGACGAGTAGGGGGCGGCTGGCCTCTTTGGTTACCATCACAACGCTGCCAGAAACCTCCGGCAATGAGCGTGATAAAAATATGGCGGATGGGTTTTTCACCTCAATTAAACCATTCTCCTGCATGGCAAATACACCCAGTTCGTTGACCGCACCAAATCGATTTTTTATGGCTCTTAACAGTCGGTAACGACTCTCCGTTTTGCCTTCAAAATAAAGCACGGTATCGACCATGTGCTCAAGAATTCGTGGGCCAGCAAGGGAGCCATCTTTGGTGACGTGGCCAATCAGAAATATTGTGGTATTGGTGGCCTTGGCGAAACGCACCAGCAGGGCAGTGCTTTCTCTGACCTGAGCGACTGCCCCCGGCGCTGATGAGAGTGCTTCAGTGTGCATGGTTTGAATGGAATCAATGACCAGCACACTCGGTTTTTCAGCATCTACGGCGGCGAGTATCCGTTCGATGGAGGTATCCATCAGCAAGCGAATACCGTCTGAGTTGGCGTTGAGGCGGTCAGCGCGTAGTTTGATTTGCTGAGCAGACTCTTCGCCGCTGACGTATAGGCAAGGGCGGGTCTTGGCAATTTCTGCTACAGCTTGCAGCAGTAACGTTGATTTTCCGACGCCAGGATCACCGCCAATCAAAATAACGGACCCGGCCACTAAGCCGCCGCCTAGTGCTAAATCCAGCTCACCAAGGCCGCTGCTGTTGCGGGCAATGTCTTGCCCGGCCACTTCCGTCAGGTTTTGTACGCTGGGGTTGTTGCTCAACCCGGCATAACCAGCGAAGCGATTGGCTACTTTAGTCGGGGGGATCTTTCCCTCCTCCAGAGTATTCCACTCCTTGCAATCGCCGCACTGGCCGGACCACTTGTTGAAGGTGGCATCACAAGATTGGCAGGTATATTGAATTTTTGGTTTAGCCACTAGCAGTCATTTTCGAAGTCAAGTTGAACTCGCTGAGTTAGGTTGCAGACCAGCTCATAAGGAATCGTTTTTGCGGTTTTAGCCAGTAATTCTACCGGTAGGTCAGCCCCCCACAAAATGGCTGTATCACCAATGTTAGCGTGTGGGTGTTGGCTAAGATCCACGGTAATCATGTCCATCGATACTCGGCCAATAATGGTTGCTGGTTTTCCTTGAACCAGCAATTGCCCGCCTTGGGCAGCGCGAGGGTAACCGTCGCCATAACCTACTGAAACAACCCCGATCCGGGTCTTTTTAGTGCTTACCCAGTCACCCCCGTATCCCACCGGGCGGTTAGCAGGAAGATTGTGGGTGCTGATCAGGCGGCTTTCAACCTGCATCACCGGTCGTAACCCCAGCTGTTCACCGGTTAGGTCAGGAAAGGGTGAAATGCCGTAAAGCATAATGCCTGCTCGATTGCAATCTGAGTGACTCTCTGGCCAGCGTAAAATGCCCGCAGAGTTGGCAATGCTGGTGAGGTGACTGCTGTCAGGGATATGTTGCTTGAACTGCTCTATCTGCTGCTTGGTGTAGGGGTCGTGTAAATCATCGGCGTTGGCTAGGTGGGTGGCCAAACTTACCGGCTGCTCTACCCAGGGCAGCTGGGCTAATGTCCGTAGAGCGTTGGGAATATCATCCACGCTGAGACCTAGCCGATGCATGCCGGTATCAATTTTCAGCCAGACGGTCAGCGGTTTGCTGAGCGGTGTTTTCTTCAGTATGGCAATTTGCTGCGGGTGATGAATCATTAAGTCTGGGTTAAATGGCGCTATGGCCAGCAGGTCTTCACCCGACTCAATGCCCTGTAACACTAAGGTTTTTTTCTCAATTCCTGACTTTCTAAGGGTGAGAAATTCCTCACTTCTGGCGACGGCGAAACCGTCACAGATGGGATTGAGTGCCTGGGCTACCGATATCATTCCATGACCGTAGGCATCGGCCTTGATAACCGCAATGACCGATGAGTGGCGAGCGTGTTCTTTTGCGACTCGGTAGTTGTGAATTAATGCTGACAGGTTAATTCGTTTGACCACCGGATTCATCGCTTAATAATCTCCGTCGGGGTAGTAGTCTCCCTGGGCCAGATTTTCAAACCGAGTGTACTGCCCTAAAAAGGCTAGCCGGGCTGTGCCGATGGGGCCGTTTCGCTGCTTGCCAATAATAATTTCAGCAGTACCTTTTTCAGCAGAGTCTTTGTTGTAGACCTCATCGCGGTAGATGAAAACAATCAGATCTGCATCCTGCTCGATACTGCCTGATTCACGAAGGTCTGACATCACTGGGCGCTTGTTGGGTCGCTGCTCTAGGTTTCGGTTGAGCTGGGATAGTGCGATAACGGGAGTGTCCAGTTCTTTGGCCAAGGCTTTTAGTGAGCGTGAAATGTCTGAGATTTCCTGAGCACGGTTTTCTTGGCTGGATTTACCGCCACCTTGCATCAATTGCAGGTAGTCGATTACCACAAGTCCCAATTGTTTTTGCTCGCGCTTTAGGCGCCGTGCTCGGGAGCGAATCTCCATTGGGTTGAGTGCGGGAGAGTCATCGATAAAAATGGGGGCATCGGCCAGAATGCTGACGGCTGAGGAGAGTCGTGGCCACTCATCGTCCTCTAGTTTGCCCAGACGAATATTTTGCTGGTTGATGCGGCCTAGCGATGAAAGCATTCGAGAGGCCAGTGATTCCTTCGGCATCTCCATGCTGAATACCGCTACCGGTAGCTTGTGCTTGATAGCAACGTGTTCAACCAGGTTCATTGAAAAGGCTGTTTTCCCCATGGAGGGGCGGCCTGCGATGATAATTAGATCCGCTGGTTGCAGTCCTGAGGTCATGTCATCAAACGCGGTGTAGCCTGTTGCTATGCCGGTGTAGGCTTCACCGGATTCGCGAAGGTGCTCGATGCGCTCAATGGTGGTTTTCATGATGCTTTTAAGCGGCGCAAAACCCTGAGTGGTTTTGGCTTTCTGTTCGCTGATTTCCAGCACCATTCGCTCTGCTTCATCGAGCACAACAGCGCTGTTGTTTTCTCCGCGATCAAAGGCGGAATCAACAATGGCTGTGCCCACCGAAATTAATTGTCGTAGGGTGGAGCTCTCGCGGACGATCTCAGCGTAATGGCGGATATTGGCGGCGCTGGGTGTCTCTTTGGCCAAGGTGCCAATGTAGGCAAGGCCACCAACATTTTCTAGCTCACCTTGCTGTTCTAAGGACTCGGAAAGGGTGATGAGGTCGAAGGGTTTATTGTTTTCAGCTAACGCGTGAATGGATGAGAAGATTTTTCTGTGGTCTGGGCGATAAAAATCGCTAGCAGCCAATATTTCAGAAACTCGTTCCCACGCTTCATTTTCCAGCAGCAGTCCGCCGATTACCGCTTGTTCTGCGGCCAGTGATTGCGGTGGGACCTTTAGAGGGCCTTGTTGAGCGGGGCTGTTTCCCATCTTTGTTTACCAATAGTGTGTCGTAGGGGAGGCTTTCCCAGGCTGCTCTAGCGTTGGTATTGATGCTCAATAACGGTGGAATTGCTGGCAATATCAGCGAGGATTGTATCTTGAAGGTGCTTGTTTGTAAGCGGCAACAATGTGTTGCAGGTACTGCTTAGTTGCAGTGATTATTGAGCCAAGCAGAGTGTGGCTTTATCACAGGTGCAACTGAAAATATGAGTGACTGATCGCTAGTCACTCATATTGCTGTCAGCTTTTTGGGATGCTTGTTTTTAGCAGAGGTGCCTTTAGGTTTCTGCTTGAATCAAAGCTGACAGCGATCCACTGTCGACTTATTCTTCGTCTTCAGTTTCTTCAATCAGGTGAACAGTCAGCGTAGTGCTGGCTTCGGTATGAAGGTGAAGGTTCACTTCATAATCGCCCAGCTGTCGTAGCGGACCATCCGGAAGGCGAACTTCCTGTTTGCTGACGATGATATCGGCACTAGCCAGTGCTTCGATAAGATCGATCGCACCGATAGAGCCAAACAGCTTGCCTTCACCGCCAGCACGACACTCGATAGTGAGGCTCAGTCCAGACAGTTGCTCGACACGTTGTTGTGCAAGTTCCAGCTTTTCCTTGGCTGCTTTTTCAAGCTCTGAACGTTGCTCGTCAAACTGAGCAATATTGGATTCGGTAGCAGGAACAGCTTTGCCTTGTGGTACCAGGAAATTTCGTCCGTAACCGGCTTTAACGGTTACTTTGTCGCCCAGTGTTCCTAAGTTGCTTACTTGTTCTAACAGAATAACTTCCATTGCGGATACCTGTATTTGTTCGGTCAAAAATGGCTGATTATCAAACCCTGCGACTTGTTAGCATCAATTATCATTTGCTAGATCGCAGCGGGTTTTTAATGTTTTGTCTTGCTGAGACGGTTACTTAACCTGCTTCAGACTTTGATTTTCTATCGACTTGCTGTTAACGATTTATGCGTTTTCTCATGTGTGCCCAACTATCGGCTACACCCAGCATCGCGGTGAGTATCAAACCTTGAGGCAGTGTTAGAAGCATCATCAAATAAAAGATGATGAGCCAAACAGAGCCAAGCTGATGTGTGGTCAGCACGCTGATGTTGTGAGCTACTGACAGCCCCTGAAAGAAAAAGGGGATGCAGGCAATCACGGCGGCGTCACGAAAAAAAGAGCTGTAGACGTCGCCGGTGGTGTAGGAAAGAATGATCGCGACAACCACTACCAGCGTGAGGTTGCGGTGTATGCTGAAGCGATAAAATTCTGTCTTAAAACCACCGGGATTGAACAGCCCCGCCTGCCACCATCGAGCAATCATCAGTGAGCAAATTAGCCCAACCAAGGTCATGCTAATAAACATGCCCGTTAGATAAGGGGCCATTAACTCAAGTGCTTGCTTTAGCTCATTGATCTCGGTTTGCTGACGATGGGTCTGTTCAGCAAGTGACGGTACTATTTCTTCAAACAGTAGCTGCCAATATTGGCTGGGTTCACCAACTAAGATGTAAATGGCGCAAAGCAGAACGATGCCGACAATGGATGCAATGACTAATGTGAAATCAAGCCTAGCGTAGCGTCTGTGTACGGTTGTCAGCAGCCAAATGGGTAGCCAGATGGCGATAAGAAAGCTGATCCCCGCGTAGGGTGAGCCAAGTATAAACCAGCCAAGAGCGCTCAATGCGAGCACTGCGGCGGCTATGACTACACTACCTTCACGATCCCCATGCTTCAGTATTATTAGTGCTAGAGCTGCCGCACTAAAATAAGCCATCAGAGGCATCATGAAGGAAAGAATGGCAAAAACAGCAACCGCCAGAACACTCTGGTTTCTTCCTTTAAGAATGAAAGAGGCTAGAGCATTCGACATGGTATTTCTTCGCTTTTTTTCACGTTAACGTTTCGCTTGGGCCTATCGCTCAGCAAATCGTTTTACTTGTGAGCATCACAGTAAGGAATCAGGGCAAGAAAGCGAGCTCGCTTTACCGCTGTAGACAGCTGACGCTGGTACTTGGCGTGGGTGCCGGTGATGCGGCTAGGCACGATTTTTCCTGTTTCAGTGATGTAGCTTTTCAGCGTATCCAAATCTTTGTAGTCAATGGAAACGGTTTTTTCAGCAGTAAATCGGCAGAACTTACGTCGACGAAATAAATAGCTCATGATGAATATTCCTTAATATTTAATGACTAAAAGTAATCTGTTAGTGATGAGTGGTTTGACCGCTCTATCCTGCGTTATTACTTCGGTTGTCTTTTCGGCCGTCTCGCTGCTTTGAATCGTTAGCGGATTCTTCGCTCTTGGCAGCTTCCAAAATAGCAGATGGCTCAGTGATAGCTTGCTTTGTTTTGGTGACTAGGTTTCGAATGACAGCGTCATTAAAACGGAAAAGATCATCAAGTTCGTTGATTGCACTGGATGAGCATTCGACGTTCATCAGAACGTAATGTGCCTTGTGAACCTTGTTGATTGGGTAAGCGAGTTGACGCCGGCCCCAGTCTTCAAGTCGGTGTATGGTTCCAGCTTCGCCTTCGATGACGGCGGTGTATTTTTCGATTAAGCCCTGAACCAAAGTGCTTTGGTCTGGATGGACTAGAAAAACGATTTCGTAATGTCTCATTTATTTCCCCCTTTCGGATTAGTAGTTACTCTTCGGTTTAATTGAGAGCAACAAGGAGTGGCCTTGCCGAGCCAGTTTAAAATGGCAAGCCGGCTACTATACCGATTTTTGTTGATCGCAGCAATAGTTTGGTGAGTGATAACAACGGGGTTTTATGGTTGTTATGGCGAGGGTTTGAATCGGTCCGGTAGATTTGCTCGGCCTGACATTGGGGCGCCTTTAATAAAGTACGTTTTCCGCGATAGTGGTGTCAGCTTGGGACTCAAGCCTATTGCCTTACTTGCGGGGTCTTAGGTTTTGTACGGTGCTCTAGAAGTTTCGTTGCTTTAACGAGTAGGTGTTGCCTCGGACGATCAAACGGCCTTGAGGCGCTGGTTGAACCTTGAGCGGTTGTTGACGAGGTGTTGCCAGCGGATCTGCGGTGCTGGTCTGGCTGGCTGGTTTGTCAGCTACGGCGGCCAGTTGATTGCGGTCGTGGAGCTGCGTTAGCGAGCGTTTAAGTTGCTGATTGAGCTCGTGGATCTGGAGTTGAGCATCGCTAGAGAGTAGCCGCAATGACTGTAGCAGGCTGATGGCGCGGCCACTGCTCATGTCGATACTGAGGATTGCATTGCGGATTAGTTGTGTTCTTTTTTGGTCATCAGCCGGTTGCGGTAATTGTTCAAGTTGCTGCGTTATAAATTGAAAAACAACAGCGATAATTTTTTTATTGCTGTAGGGATCAAATTGTCGAGAAGACAGCTTGTCTTTTTCATTGGCGGAAAGGTGCTGGTTTAGCTGCTCAGCAAGCTCATCGGAAAAGACTTTTGTCGGCGCTAACTTGGGTGACTGTTTCATAACGTGCCCCTTATTCTGCTTCGAGTTGACCTACGGCTTTATACCAACAGATGCCATAACAGGATGCTGGCTGGGTGAAAACCCACTGGATGAAAATTCAGCTAACATTTGGCGTTAGTTAATGTAAGCATCGGCTTGCAAAGGGGGAACTTTAATAGTGCTGTTCAGACTGTTGAAACAACCCTGTAATGAGAGGCGAGTGGAAGGGCTAGAGCTTCACCCAGATGACCTGGCGTATTGCGGTCATCTGGGGTCCGAGCCAAAACTAGAAGATCGTGGCTGTAGTGGCTTTATGGGATCTGATAGCTGAAATAGCGGGTAGCTGCATTGGCTTGATCGAGGCCATCCGGGTAGTGATCTTCACCTGACCCGCCAGAGAACGCCATGTTGTCACCAATAAAACCGAGACGGAAGTTCTTGGTCGTTGTCCCGATCCAGGAGCGAGGGAATGACATCTCGACTAAGTTCCCACTCACTTTATAGGTGGCGTTACCTTTCTTCGTCCATCGCCAGTTATTGCCGGTGCCTCGGTACTTCCGGACAACATGACCATCATCGATCAGGTATTCGGCACCAATTGCTCCAACGCTAAACCCTTTGGCTGGGTTGTTGTTGGTATCAATATAGATACCCCAGGCCCAGAAGTTTTCAGTGTCAATGGGGCCGTGGTTAACGTAAGCGATGTAGATGCGGGTGCTGTCGTGCGCGACCCACGCTTGCTTCCAGTTGGCCTTGTTGCTGCTTCCAGTGACATCATCGGGGTCCAGCGGAAAGGGCGTTAACGACTGCCAGTCGCTCAAGTTGCCATCAATGGTGAGACTTGTAGCCGGGTTGGAAACCGACGGGTTGCCGCTAGGCGCTGCTTCACTGTTGATGGTTACCGTTGCGGTGTTGCTGGTAGTCGGGCCATCGCTTGCGGTAAAGCTAAACGTATCGGTGCCGAGATAACCGGCGTTGACGGTGTAGGTGAGGTTGGGAGCAACACCGGTGAGCGTGCCATGAGTTGGGTAGCTGATCACCTCAAAACTCAGTGCATCACCATCGGCATCTGTTGCAGCAAGCAAAACGGCTTTGCTGGAATCTTGCGGCAAGCTGACGGTTTGATTTGATGCAACCGGCGGATGATTCTCCACCGGTGGCCTGGCTTCGATGGTGAGGGTAACGGTTGCTACGTTGCTGCTGAGTTGGCCATCGTTGGCGCTGAAAGCAAAGGAGTCTGAGCCGATATAACCGGCATCGGCAACATAGTTGATATTGGGCAAAGTGCCGTTCAGCACGCCAT
>JQIA01000567.1_pt1 | contig 19040 bp, 25 predicted proteins | sample 811431 | NCBI WGS metagenome assembly JQIA01 (sample SAMN02998118, study PRJNA258478) | marine sediment metagenome | biome: marine; feature: seafloor; material: sediment; isolation source: oil-polluted sediment collected from 3 locations (0.5 km, 0.7 km and 0.9 km)... | place: USA: Gulf of Mexico ...
TTTAACAAATTTTGTTTGTTCTAAGCTCACTAATGTAGCTCTGAGTAGGGAAGAAATTTAATCAAATTGGTATAAGTTATTACTATATTTACGAGTAAAGTTATTAATAAAAAGCGTTATCAATTTTGCCATTGATAACGCTTTTTTTTTGATAAAACTAGGTAACTTTACTCGGGAAAGAGTACTCGGTAACTTGCTTGCTAAGTGTGAGGCAAGTTAGCGAGTGGAGGAGCAAGGCGACGAAAAGCCCGTAATCGCCCTAGAATGGCTTACAGGCCTCATTAGTAATTCAATGTAGAGGGAAATAGCTATTTATTTCAAACTATTAATAACACCTTTATTTTCGTTGATATCTTCCCCACCTAAAGGAAGGGGTTTCACGCGAGGAAAAAGCCCACTGGCTTTACATTACGAAATATCGCTAATTACGTCCCCCCAAGCATGCATCCTAGTTAAGTGATGTTATCAAAATGCTATTTACACTAACTCAAGCCCTACTTACTATTAAATTATGCGGTAAATCATTATAAATGGGATAGTTGACATCTTCCCGATCTAAAGGGATGCGGTTTCCCATTAAAGCTTAACTTGTTTTTCTTACCCCACAATATGCTAGTTATATTTGTGAGGTAGGCTAATAATATTAGCGCGTTACAATCCCTCTACCTGAAGCATGTGAGGCAAACGATGAGAATAAATAATGAAATTGTATATATAGTGAATCCTGGAAACGACACTGGAATCAGTTCATTAATAAATGATAGTGCTATCCCTGCACTTTCTCCATTAGCTTTGGGAACTTGGATTGAAAAGTATGTACCTGAGGTAAAAGTGGTAGCTCGTGATGGAGGGGGATTTTATACGCAAGTATATATTTTAGAAGAAATAAGATCTTTGAAGCCAGGAATCATAGGCGTAAGTGTATTAGGGAAGTCTTACTTAAATTGTCTAGAAATAGCGAAATGTGGGAAAGAGTGTGGTTCAGTAATTATATTTGGGAATGACCACGCATCTCAGTTAAGCCATCAAATTTTAATGAAAAGACCATATGTCGATTTTATTATTGGTATTGAATATGGAGAATTACCTTTTGAACTCTTAGTACGTTCATTAATGTCAGGTACTACAACTGACTTACCAAAAATCCCTAACATATGCTACAGAGGGGCCAAGGGGGAAATTTTAGGTTATCAATACGATTGAAAAAACAATTCTTCTGTAGTTAATATCCTCAGTTCAGATGCTTATACTAGTAGATATAGTATTAATAAAGAAAATTCACTTGATATTTTTCCTGTTATAAATCGTAATTTATATTCAAAGGATTGCTGGGATTTCTATTTGAGTAATTATTTGAATGCTTGTGGGGAACTGCATACAGGTGAAGAAATAACAGGCGTAACAACAATGAACCGCGTAAGAGGTTGTTCAAGAGCTAGAAACCCATGTAGTTTCTGTAATATATTCACTTTAGATCCTCAGTTTTCAACCGCTAAAATTTTTTGGGATGAAGTTGTTACCGCCAACAAACAAGTTAATGCAAATGTATTCTATGAAGTTTGTGATAGTTTTTCTAGCTTCCCTAAACATATTGATACTATTTTAGAAGCCCAACCGATATTACCCTACATTGGTAACGTTGAAGGTGACCAATTGATTAAAGCGGATCTTTTTGTAGTTGATAAGGAAAACCCTGACTGGCCTCCAAGTATTAATATACTTTCTTCTACCTATGTAAATAATTTTTCCAAAGTAAAATATGATGATATTTTATTTTCAGTAAAAAATATCATGGCTTATGCTGAAAAACATGGCAAAACAACTGGAAGTGCATTAATAAAAGAAGAGTCCGGTTCATAACAAAAACAAATTGTCCAAACCATCTAAAGTTAACCGCTACTTTGTATCAGAATCTTTGGAGTGCCTCCTCATAAAAAAGGGTTTCGTGGCACTTTAAAGCAGTCAATCACAAAGTAAATATAAAGAGTATTTATGTTAATTGATCAAACAACACTTCTTACTTATGTTTATATACTCATAGGATTTGTTTTCATTCCAGGGCCTGCTATTTTACTTACTCTATCTAGAGCGACAACATCAGGTGTACGTGTAGGTTTAGTAACGGGGTTAGGGCTTGCTTTAGGTGATTTTGTACACACTATTCTGGTTGCTATCGGTTTGTCATCCGTAATAATGGCGTCACCTTTTTTATTTACACTTATTAAAAGTTTAGGTGCATGTTATTTAATTTATTTAGGAATAAAGATATTTACTGTAAAGGCTAACGCAATTAATTCAAATATTGCGAACGTTATAAGCTCAAATATTGCGTTTAAACAAGCTTTTATAATTGAAATTTTAAACCCTAAAACCGCATTGTTTTTCCTTGCTTTTTTACCACAATTCGTAAACACTGAAAATGGATATGTTCATTTACAATTTATTATCCTTGGCTCATTATTTGTTGTAGCTGGTTTGTTAAGCACTATTGTAGTGGCATTATGTGCAGGAAAAGTTAGCTCTTTTATAATAAAAAGTCCAACAATAATGTATTGGCAGAATAAAGCGGTAGGTTTAATATATTGCACCCTAGGCCTAGGTGTTGCTTTTCAATATATGTAAGTATCTTCGACTTCCCAACAAAGCCTTTCAGAATCGCTACTTTATAACCATGGATTTTATACCTCATCAGTATTCTTTCCAACCGTAGCGAAGGCTGAACCAGGTATCAGGATTGCAGTTACAGCCCTACATACGGAAGATGAACTGAAACGACTTCATGAGTCGTTTATGAGTCTAAAAACAGAACGACTAAAAATTGTTGTCATTTTATGTAGCTATGAGGTAACTACAAATGCTGGCCTGATTCTTTATGCGTAACATTAATTTCAACAAAGCAATTTTTCATGTCGGCTGTGGACTGAGCTTCAGACATTATATCGTAGACAGTTTCTTCAAGTTCTTTTGGGGAACCGTAAGTAACTTTTAAAATATAGTCCCAACCATCTTTTTCTGGTTTGAACATGTCATACTGAGAAATCCACTCATCCTCTATATACTCCCGGGCTTTCCTCTTTCCTCTTTCCACGCACAAACTTACTGTTGTTCTCAACATTCATTGATACATCTAGTTTGGCTATTTTTATTTTTGAACGAGACCCGGGTAACAATTAGAGTACTAAGTCAGCAGCAGCGTTGCGGTTCCTAAAAATGCGAAAATACCTACAACATCAGTTACTGTGGTAATAATAACGCTGCCTGCTAGCGCAGGGTCTATATTGAGGCGTTTTAATAACAACGGAATACTTACACCAGCAAGTCCGGCCGCAGTCATGTTCATCAGCATAGCGAATGCAATTACGCCGCCAAGCATTAGGTCCTGCTTCCAAATAGCTACTACAGTAGCAATTAATGTTGCCCAAATGATGCCATTTAAAAAACCAATTGCTACTTCTTTACTGAGCAGTGCACGAGCGTTACTGTCACCGACATGGCCTAATGCCATGCCACGGATAACAAGCGTTAAGGTTTGATTACCGGCAACACCGCCCATACTAGGGACCAGAGAATTTAACACCGCCAAAATCGCCAATTGTTGAAAAACCCCCTCAAACATACTGGTAACGGCAACAGCCATTAAAGCAGTGATAAGATTAACGCCCAGCCATAATGAACGCTGCTTAGTACTTTTAATGACTGGAGCAAATGTATCTGCTTCATCATCTAAACCAGCCATACTCATCATGGAGTGCTCAGCATCTTCACGAATGATATCAATAACATCATCAATGGTAATACGACCGAGTAAGTGGCCTGCTTCATCAACAACGGGAGCAGAAAACCAATCATGGCGTTCAAAAAGTTGCGCAACATCTTGCTCGCCCAACTCTGCTTGTACCGCTTCAACTTCAGCATTAATCAAGCTAGAGACAATGACCTCAGCTTTAGCTGTCACTATGGCAGTTAGTGATACCGCACCAATAAATTTATTGTTACGATCAACAACATAGAAGGAGTCGGTTGCGTCAGGAAGGTTTCCCTTTAGGCGTAAGTACCGTAATACTACATCAACAGTTACATCAGGACGCAAAGTGATGGTATCGGTATTCATCATTCCACCAGCAGTATCTTCCTCATAAGATAAGGCTGTTTCGACACGACTACGGTCTTGCGAGTCCATCGAATTGAGTACTTCATTAAAAATACTGTCTGGTAGGTTACGTAAAACTTCAGCTAAATCATCAACATCCATGCCTTCGGCAACAGCAGCGAGTTTTTCAGGTCGCATACTTTTAATAATGCCCTTACGGACTTCTTCATTAAGCTCTTCGAGTACTTCACCATGAAAATCAGGATCGATAAGTTGCCACAATACAGGGCGACTTTTAGCTGTGGAGGACTCTAAAATAAGGGCTAAATCATAAGCAGGCATTTGCTGTAGTAGTTTTCGTACGTAGACGAACATACCACTGCCAAGGGCTTCGTTGACTTGTTGTAATCTTTGTTGGTTATATTCTTGTTCTGATATCTCTGGCATAGCGACTCTACTTCTGTAATATATAGCGCACAGAAACCCCTCTAAAGAGTGTGTCGCTGAGAAGGTCGCGAAACGGAGGGGTGCTTAATGATAAAATGAAAACAGCTTTCTTTGGAAAACAGCTGAAAGTCGGCTTAAGTTTATCGTAACTTAGTGGTTTAATCAGCTTTTTTATCTAAGGGAAAATATTTTTAGGTAGGGCTAATACCCAGTGATCAAGAAATCAGTTATTCAGCTTCATCAAACTTATCAGAAATAAGTTGGCAAATTTCAGCGAGTGCCAGTTGTGCATCTTCACCTTGTGCAGTGATATTTACGATTTTCCCTTGGCCACCAGCTAACAGCATTAATGCCATAATACTACTAGCGTCAGCTTCTTTACCTGCTAATTCGAGGGTTATTTGTGCAGCAAATCTTTGGCTTAATTGTGCTAGTTTAGACGCGGCACGAGCGTGTAAACCCAATTTATTACAAATGGTCACTTGTTGAGATATTACATTCACTATCGTGTTCGCCTATTATGTAGATTTAATATCAATATCTCTATGATGTGTTTGAATATCATCACGGTCTTTACGGAAATTCTTTGCTAACATTTCAGCGATATAAACAGACCTATGTTTACCACCAGTACAACCTATGGCAATAGTGACATAACTACGATTATTACGCTCTAAATGCGGTAACCAAGTCATCATAAAACTATTAATTTGCCAGATAAACTTAGTAACAATAGCTTGGCTTGCAAGGAAATCTTTAACCTCTAAATCGACTCCTGTTTTACCTTTAAGTGACTTTTCCCAAAATGGATTAGGTAAAAATCGAGCGTCAAAAACATAATCAGCATCAACAGGAATACCGTGTTTAAAACCAAAGGATTCAAACACTAAGACCATAGATCCTGTTTTCTTGCCTAAGATGCGCTCTCTGACTAGGTCGGCTAGTTGATGGGGGGTAAGTTGACTAGTATTAATATACAGGTCAGCATTAGTGGATATAGGCTCTAGTAATGACTTTTCTAAAGCAATAGCCTGATCAAGCGCCATATTTTCTTTAATAAGGGGATGCAAACGGCGTGTTTCGCTAAAGCGTCTAATTAAATCATTATCATCGGCATCTAAAAACAGTGTGTTAACATCTACTGCTTTGGGTAAGTAAGCAATAATTTCTGGGATATCTTCCGGGTCTTTAGGTAAGTTGCGAACATCAAGGCTTACCGCCACGTTTTCATAGTCATTGATAACTGTATGGGTTAATGCTGGCAGGAGATTGATAGGGATGTTATCTACACAATAATAACCAAGATCTTCTAACACTCTTAGTGCCACTGATTTACCTGAGCCTGAACGACCACTGACGATGATTAATTTCATTTAATACTATTCCGGATGCTGCGCGGCAACTTATCTATTGTTAGCTTGCTTGTTGAATTAAGTTATAGAGAGCTTGATTATCATTGCACTTTCGAACTTGCTTGATCATCTTTTTGTCACTAAATAATTTAGCAATATTTTGTAGCGTATCTAAATGTTCTTGGCAGCTATTTTCAGGTACAAATAAAGCAACAAAAATATCTACATCTCTGTTATCTATGGCATCAAAATCGATAGCCTGCTTTGTTGTTATTAACACGGCAACCGCTTTACTTGTATTGGGTAATCGACCATGAGGGATAGCAATACCGTTACCTATACCCGTGCTACCCATTTTTTCTCTATCGAGTAAACTTTCTAATAGTTCGTCTTGATCCATATCAGTTATTTGAATCGCAGCGATTTGGCAAATTATTTCTAGAATGCGTTTTTTACTGGTTACTGCTGCATCACAACGAGTACAGCTTGTTGTTAATATTTCGGATAATTGCATAATTGTGTTAATGGTTTTTAGGCGCCACTACGCTAACTCATTTAGCTCGAGGCGCCTGCTCTAATATGCTTTAATTACTTTAAAGCGGTCTATCGGATTAACTCGGCTTAATGCTGAGCTACTTTACCTTTATATTTAAGGATCTGCCTATCAAGCTTATCAACTAAGGTATCAATAGAAGCATACATATCGGCGTTTACTGCAGAAGCAAATACTTCACTGCCATTCATATGAACATTAGCTTCAGCTTTTTGGTTAAGTTTTTCTACGGTCAGTACAACATGAACATTATTAATGTGATCAAAATGTCGCTCTAATTTTGAGAACTTTGTGACGACATATTCGCGTAATGAACTGGTTACTTCAACATGGTGTCCAGAAAGATTAATTTGCATAAACATGATCCTTTTATTGTAGTCTTCTAAAGTAAACTCTTACGTTGATTTGACGGTGGTATCGCTAATGATTCTCGGTATTTAGCGATTGTACGTCGTGCTACTTTTATTCCCTGCTCAGCTAATAAATTAGCCATTTTACTATCACTTAACGGTTTAGCAGGTGTTTCCGCTAAGATGAGTTTCTTAATTAAAGAGCGAATTGCTGTAGATGAACACTCACCACCATTTTCCGTACTGACATGACTAGAAAAAAAGTACTTTAGTTCGAATATGCCTCTTGGAGTATGCATATATTTTTGGGTGGTGACACGTGAGATGGTGGACTCGTGCATATCAACGGCTTCAGCTATATCATTGAGCACCATAGGACGCATGGCCTCAGCACCGTGTTCTAAAAAACCCTGTTGACGTTGGACAATGCAGTTAGATACTTTAAGTAACGTATCATTGCGAGACTCTAAGCTTTTTATAAACCACTTAGCTTCTTGCAAGTTAGATCTAATAAACTGTCCATCATTAGTTGATGACTTCATTGTTTTAGACATTGCCGCATACTGCTTGTTGATAGATAACTTCGGTGCAGTATCAGAGTTTAACTCAACGACCCAGCGACCATTCTTTTTCTCAACAGTAACATCAGGAATAACATACTGGTCATTGCCTTTAATGACCGAATCACCAGGACGGGGATTTAAACTTTGAATTAAACGCATGACTTCACGTAGCTGATCTTCTTTCAATTTAGTTTTACGCATTAGCTGGCGATAATCTCGATTACCAAGTAAATCAATATGTTCATTGATTATTAACTTACTTTCTTTAAGGTAAGGGGTATCGGCACTAAATTGATTTAATTGAATAAGCAAGCAATCAGGAATTGAGCGAGCGGCGACACCAATAGGATCAAACATATTAATACGCTTTAATACGGCTTCTACTTCATCAAGTTCGAGGCCTTCAGTACCAACACTTTCTAAGATATCTTCTGGGGATACGGTTAAATAACCCGCATCATCAACCGCTTCAATAATCGCAATTGCGATAGTTTTATCGGTATCGGAGAAGGGGGTTAATTCCATTTGCCACAATAAATGATCTTGAATGGAGTCAGTGGTTTCACCTTGATAGGTATAATCATCAGCGGGGCTACTTACTGCGCCAGTATTTGATACGCCTGCACTGTAACTTTCTTCCCATGTCGTATCGATATTGAGTTCTTCTGGTATATCACTTTTTTCCATTGCCTCAGTTGTACTGATTTCATCAATACTTGCCTGCTGCTCTTCACTACCATCGCTTGCCGGTTGATCAGATTTTTCTTCATTGGCTTTGGAGGAATAGGCTTCTTCGAGATTATTTTGCTCACCTGTACTGTCACCTTGAGCTTTTTCATCAAGCTCAAGTAATGGGTTGCTCTCTAAAACTTCTTGAATTTCTTGTTGTAACTCTAACGTAGATAATTGCAACAGCTTAATCGCTTGTTGCAACTGCGGAGTCATCGTTAAGTGTTGTCCAATACGGAGCTGTAGTGTAGGGCGCATCTAGGTTATATGATTTCCTATTTATTATTCTTGGTAATTACGTTTTTATAATCCGTAACTACTTTTCTATTAAGTATTCAGGCTAGGTTTACTAACCTATAGCTTAACTTATAAAGTAACTATAGCGTGAATTGTTCGCCAAGGTATACATCTCTGACTTTTTGATTAGCAAGAATTTGATCTGCATTACCTTGTGCAATAATTTCACCGTGACTAACTATGTAAGCATGCTCACAAACGTCTAGCGTTTCTCTAACATTATGGTCTGTAATTAATATACCAATGCCTCGTTGTTTTAAGTGTAAGATGATTTTTTTAATATCGCCAACCGAAATAGGGTCAACGCCGGCAAAGGGTTCATCTAATAAAATAAATTGAGGGTCTGCAGCTAATGCTCGGGCGATTTCAACTCTTCGTCTTTCACCACCGGATAAACTCATGCCAGTATTATCTTTGATATGACAAATGTGAAACTCTTCTAATAAATGTTCGAGTTTTTCTGCGCGCTGGGCTTCACTCAGCTCTTTACGAGTTTGTAGTATCGCCATGATATTATCAGTAACGGTGAGCTTTCTAAAAATTGATGCTTCTTGCGGTAAATAGCCAATACCGCTACGTGCTCGTTCATGCATAGGGGCAAGTGTTAAGTCCCGGCCATTGAGCTTGATAGTGCCATTGTCGTTGGGGACTAAGCCAACTATCATGTAAAAGGAGGTGGTTTTGCCAGCGCCATTGGGCCCTAACAAGCCAACTATTTGCCCCGCGTCAACCTGCAAACTGACATTTTTAACGACTTGTCTGCTTTTGTAAGACTTCGATAAACTATCGGCAATCAGTGTATTTACCTGTGTGTCGATTGCTTTATTAGTTTTCACGGCTATCGCCTTCTTTTTCAATTACCTTTTCAGTTGGTTTTTCTTCTTTAGGTTTTTCGTAAGTCTCTTTCTGTTTTTTGAGTACCGTTGGTTGCAGTATTGTAGTAACTGATTGATTATTAGCACTTTGTGCTTCTAATTTTTCGCTTAAGGTATTATAAGTTATTTTATTACCACTGACTTCACTACCCGCTTGCTTGACTAGGGCATTGCCTGAAATAGTGATCATATTGGAGTTTGGGTTATAGGTTATTTCATCTGCTTGCAAAGTGATTAAGCTGCCATCTTCCAGCTGTTGCTCGAATATAGCGGGCTTGCCTTTTGCTAAATAAGTATCATTTTTTTCGCCGCTCTTTTGATCAACGCGACTAAATACTTTCACTACATCTGCGGTAATAGAAATTGAACCTTGGCGGATACTGACATTGTCTAAATAACTCGCAATTTTATTTTTAAGATCGGCCGCTTGTCGCTGTGATTTAATGGTGATCTCTTGCTCTAAATCTGTTTTATCTGCATAAGCGGGACTGATAAGAACTAAACTACAAGTTAGTGCTATTAGTTTGAAGGTATTACGTTTGAAGGTATTACGTTTGAGGGTAATACGGCTTATATTAGCTTTCATCATGTTTTTTATAAATAGTACGTTCATGCTGGGTTAGGGTCATTTGTTTAGTGTTTAAATCTATAATTAATCCTGAGCCGTACATGGTGAAATCTTTTCCCACCACAACTACTGATTGCTCTGAACTAATAATATTGGTTTTTAAATCTAATGCTATTGTTTTGCAATGAATCTCTTTTATTAAGCTGTCAATTTCTGTCGCTTTAATATGTACTTGATTCTTTAGCTCTACACGGTTGTCTTTATAAAGTGTCGCTTCTTGCGCACTGACCTTCCATGGCTGACCTTTTTCTTGCGGATATAACGTGTAATTCGGCAATTCAAAATAGCTGACTTCTAAATCAGCATAATGCTCCATTCTTTCGGCTTTAATCGTGTGCGAAAGTTGCCCTAAGTCACTATAAATTTTACTTTGAAGCTGCTCAGCAATAAAATCAGGGCGTTGCTCATCAACTATTAGAGTATCTTGCTCTATTGATGCACTACGCCATTCAATAATGCCATAAATTAGCGCACTAAGCAGTAAGACAAATAGCGCTAGGCTATTTAATTGATTCATATACTCGCGCCTGATGCACTGTTTAAGCTATTTTGGCTTTGCATAATCAAATCACACGTTTCTCGCACAGCGCCAAAACCACCACGAGTGAAAGTGGCATAATCGGCACCGCGTAGCACTAGAGGGTGGCCATCGGAGACACTAATACCAAGACCTACGGCTTCAATACAAGGCAAATCGGGAACATCATCACCAATGTACGCTACCTCTGCAAGGTCAATATTTAACTGTTGAACTAACTCGACTAATGCAGGTAATTTATCTTCTTGGCCTTGAATAATATGTGCCACGTTTAATGCTTTCATACGATTTGCTACGATAGCAGAATTTCTCCCAGTAATAATAGCAACATCAACACCACTCGCACCTAAGGCCTTTATGCCAAAGCCATCTTTAGTATGAAAAGCTTTTAATTCTTCACCATCATTTCCCAAATAGATCCTGCCGTCAGAAAATACACCATCAACATCACATACCAGTAATTTTATTTGCTGAGCTTTAGCTAAAATATTGTTTTGGACATTACCATATAGGGTATTCATTAAAGCACTCCAGAACTTAAGAAGTCATGCATATTCATTGCACCCACAGGCTTATTATTCTTATCGACAATAATTAAACCGTTTATTTTTTTATCTTCCATTATTTTCAGGGCCTGTGCGGCCAACATATCACTTTGCGCTACGCTAGGATTATGGGTCATCACTGTGCTGATTTTATCACTGTGGATATCTATTCTATTGTCCAAAACTCTACGAAGATCGCCATCAGTAAATAAACCGACGAGTTGTTGTTGCTCATTAACTATCGCAGTCATGCCTAAGCCTTTTAATGACATTTCAACCAAAGCATCTTTGATAAATGCATGCTCAGAAATCATAGGAAGACGCTCACCTTCATGCATAATATCGCTTAGGCGAAGTAATAAACGTTTGCCTAAGCTACCACCTGGGTGAGATAAAGCAAAATCATCCGCAGTAAAATCACGAGCATTGAGCAAAGCGACTGCTAAAGCATCACCCATGACTAAAGTTGCCGTGGTACTAGATGTTGGAGCTAAACCGAGTGGACAAGCTTCAGCAGAGACTTTAATGCAAATATGCGTGTCGGCTAATTTAGCTAAGGTAGAGTCAGTGTTACCAGTCATTGAAATTAATTTAGCCCCGATGCGTTTAATAACGGGGATTATGGCGAGTACTTCACTGGTTTCACCTGAGTTAGAGATGGTTAAAACCACATCATTGCTGGTGATCATACCTAGATCACCATGACTGGCCTCTCCAGGGTGAACAAAAAATGATGGTGTGCCAGTACTAGCAAGCGTAGCCGCTATTTTACCACCAATATGACCTGACTTGCCCATGCCAATAACTATTACTCGGCCTTTGCAATGAAACATGAGTTGACAGGCAAGCTCAAAATTATCATCAACAAATTCTACAAGTTCAGCAATGGCTTGCTGTTCAATCTCAATAACGTTTTTTGCTAACTGTTTGAAGTTTTTCATAATGATTAATTAATATCAGCCTTTATGATGACAATTGACTAAAAAGTAATACTTGATATGCGATAAAGCTTAGCAGTAATAATATGCCTTTGGCACGAGTGATTCTAAATGAACCTAAGCGGCGGCTAAAACACAAGATAAATAGCAGTAAAGTAACACCTAACATATAAGGCGCATCTCTACTTGAAGCTAAAGGATCAATATTACCAGGCGCTATCAGGCCTGCTAATGGTAGGACGGCTAAGATATTAAAGATATTAGAACCTATTATATTACCTAAAGCTAAATCATCTTCTTTTTTGATAATGCTCATAATACTCGCAGCGAGCTCAGGTAAACTGGTACCTATCGCAATAATAGTTAAGCCTATAACTAAGTCACTAATACCATATGCTTTAGCAATGTATACGGAAGAATCAACCAAAAAGCTCGCGCTTAATGGTAATAAAATGATACCAACTCCCAGCCAAGTTAAAGATAACTTCATACTTACTGCTGGGGCAACATCCTGTTCAGCCTCAATAATCAATGGATCATCACTGGGTCTGCCTTTTGTTTTCTTCAACGTGATAACTAGGAGTGCAATAATGTAAATGGCAAAGCCGGACATTAAGATAATGCCTTCTATGAAACTAAAGTGGTTATCAATCAGTAACCAATAACCTAAGGCGGTAACGGCTAAAATAAGAGGGATTTCACGCTTTATTGTTTGTGATGAAACGGTTAATGGTTGTAGTAAAGCGGTAATACCAAGTACTAGGGCAATATTGGTAATGTTTGAACCAATAGCATTACCTATGGCGGTATCGGGATTACCTTGCATTGATGCCGTTGCAGCCACCATCATTTCAGGTGCTGAAGAACCCATAGCAACGATAGTTAGACCAATTATCATTGGTGAAATACCTAAATTTCTTGCTAATGATGACGCGCCAAAAACGAATTTATCGGCACTCCAAACTAAAGCAACAAGGGCAATGAGTAATATAAATATTTGTTCTAGCATTAATGACTCCAAGGTTAAGAGTAAATTGTCGCTGGTTGTTGAGCAAAAAAGAAGTAAATAATGTCAACAGAACGAAAATAATATTCTTTTGTCTTACTTTTAAGCAAAAACGATCACTTTCTTACAATTTAACCTTAGCTTTTTACATTTATTGCGCTGTTATTGGTTTATTTCTAATGAAGAATTGTTACCGCTCAGGTAAAATCATCCCTATTAAAATAATTTTTATTGTAGATTTAGACAATTAAAAACAGTGACGTTGAACGATGATAAATCCCGCACCTGAAGCAAACTTGGTTGAAATTGAAAATCTAACCTTTAAACGAGGCGAGCGTGTGATTTATGACGACATCAGTTTGTCTATTCCTAAAGGGAAAGTTACCGCTATTATGGGGCCGAGTGGTATTGGTAAAACGACATTACTGCGTTTGATTGGCGGCCAAATAAAACCTGAAAGTGGTAATATACTTTTTGCCGGAAAAAATATTCCCTTGTTATCACGTGCAGACTTATATGAAGCCCGCAAGGATATGAGTATGCTCTTTCAAAGTGGAGCGTTATTCACCGAAATGAGTGTTTACGATAATATTGCCTTTCCCATAAGAGAACACACCCAATTATCAGAAGCCATCATTGAAAAAATTGTCTTGATGAAACTCGAAGCTGTTGGTTTGCGCGGTGCAAGACACCTACAACCGAGCGAACTTTCTGGTGGCATGGCCCGTAGGGTTGCACTAGCACGGGCAATTGCATTAGATCCTGAACTCATTTTGTATGATGAGCCTTTTGCGGGTCAAGATCCTATTTCCATGGGGGTTATTGTCAGATTAATACGTTCATTAAGTGATGCGTTAGGGTTAACCTCGATAGTGGTTTCACATGATGTCCCTGAAGTCATGAGCATCGCAGATTACATCTATATTGTCGCCGAAAAGAAAATCATTGGCCAGGGTACACCTGAGCAAATACGCCAAGATAGCTCTCCTTTAGTCCAGCAGTTTATTCAAGGGGAGGCTGATGGCGCAGTACCTTTTCATTATGACGCGCCAGCTTATCGTGATGAGCTCATTAAAATATCTTCAAGAAGAGTTTAGCTAAATGAATCAGTTTCAAGGCGGAAAATAGTGCAGTATATACAGTTTTTAGGTAAGCAAACTCTCAGTATGATAAGTGGTTTAGGCCGCGCAGTAATTTTGTTGGTATCCGCCTTGGTGCATGTTCCTAATATTCGTAAAGGAACCCCTTTACTGATGCAACAGCTATACAGCGTTGGTGTATTGTCTTTGTTGATCATTGTGGTGTCAGGTACGTTTATTGGTATGGTCTTGGCTTTACAAGGTTATACTATTCTTGTGGGTTATGGCGCAGAAGCGAGTTTAGGCCCTATGGTTGCGCTGTCATTATTGCGAGAGCTTGGTCCTGTGGTTGCAGCGTTATTATTTGCAGGCCGTGCAGGCTCAGCACTTACGGCTGAAATAGGTTTAATGAAAGCGACTGAGCAGTTATCAAGCTTAGAAATGATGGCTATTGACCCCTTAAGGCGAGTAATCGCACCGCGTTTTTGGGCTGGATTTATTAGTTTGCCCTTGCTAGCAGCTATTTTTTCTATGGTGGGTATACTTGGCGCTCACCTTGTTGGCGTTGATTGGTTGGGTGTTGATGGCGGGACTTTTTGGTCGGTAATGCAAGATCAGGTCGACTTTGAAAAAGATATCCTCAACGGCATTATTAAAAGTATTGTCTTTGCTTTTGTTGTGATGTGGATAGCCGTATACAAAGGTTATGATTGTGAGCCAACTTCTGAAGGTATTAGTCGAGCGACTACCTCAACTGTGGTGCAATCATCATTATTAGTGTTATTTTTGGATTTCATTTTAACGGCATTAATGTTCGTAAAGTAGTTTATACCCGTTAGAATTTTTTTGTTGAATTTTTTATTACAAGGCGTTGGTGAAAGACATGGTGTCTAAGAAAGTAGAATTATTGGTAGGTTTTTTTGTTGCATTAGGTTTAGCTGCCTTATTGATGTTATCACTTAAAGTTGCAGATTCAGGTATAGGTGGTAATGGTGAAAGTTATCAACTTTTTGCTAAATTCGATAATATTGGCGGCTTAAAAGTGCGCTCGCCGATAAAAGTGGGCGGTGTTGTCGTTGGTCGTGTTAGTGAGATTACCCTAGATTTAGAAGACTATACCCCCGTAGTAACCCTAGATATTTATATGCAATACAATAATTTTTCAGAAGCAACGTCTGTGGCAATATTAACGGCTGGTTTATTAGGTGAGCAGTATTTGGGCATACAGCCTGGTTTTATCGATGAATCGGTTGATACTTTGGTACCAGGTGATTTTATTGAAGACACGAAACCAGCTTTAGTATTAGAAGAATTAATAGGGCAGTTTTTATTTAGCCAGGGAAGTGGTGATGAGTAAATTAATGAGCAAAAGTAATCTTTTTTTTAGTTTAGTCATTAGTCTGCTTCTGAGTAATAATGCTATTGCTAATAGTGAAGCAGCAACTGAGCTATCCACAGAGCCAACACGCCAAGTCGTTGACCAAAGTAATCCATATCAGATGGTGCGAGGTGCGGCTGAACAGACTTTTAAACGATTTGCGCGTGAGCAACAAGCTATCCAAGATAATCCAAATTTATTGAAAGACATCGTTCGAGAAGAACTGATGCCTTATATCAACTATAAATATTCTGCTTTTAAGGTTATTGGTAAGCATTTAAGAAAAACAACAGATGCAGAGCGTCGTGCCTTTGTACCTGTATTTCGAGAGTATTTGGTGAGCTCTTATGCACAAGTCTTTACTTTATATGATAATCAGGCAGTGGAGTTTTCTCCAGAAAGATCATTTGCGGGTAAAAAAATAGTCGCTGTGAATACGCGGATTATTATGGTGGGTCGAGATAATATTGATGTGGCGTTCAAAGTCAGGCTTAATAAAAAAACTAAACAGTGGCAAGCATTTGATATGGTTGCAGAAGGGATCAGCTTACTTGACTCAAAGCAAGCTGAGCTAGGTAGCATCATTAGACAAAAAGGCCTACCTTACGTTACTGAATTATTAAAAAGCAAAAGTACTCGAAACATTGTTTTTAAAAATCGTGCAGTAAAAGATGAAAGTTCAACGGAAAAAAATGAACAGCAAGGATAAATAGTGAGTAAAGCGAATATAGTTCTTAATCACGGTACTCTAGCTGTCTCTGGTCAATTGAGCCGACATAGTGTCGCGCATATCAAAAATAGTGAATATGTAAATTGGTTTGCACATGGCGCTGTTAATGTTGATTTAAGCAAAGTTAGTAAGGCTGACACCGCTGGCCTTGCTTGGCTGTTTTACCTTTTAGAGCAGGCTACACATCATTCTTGCCAGTTAAGTTTTAGCAATATACCTGAAAAATTAACTAAACTAATCACCTTAAGTGGCGTAGATGGTTTATTACCTATAACATGTGATTAGTATCATATATACCCAAACCACCTGAAGATGCATCTTCAAGTGGCTTGGGTATTAATAACGAACAAAGGAGACTCCCTTGGAAGTTGGTGAAATTGAAGAATTAGTAAAAAAATTGATAACTGATACCCTTGAACTTGATGAGATTCATGTGGTTTTTGATGGCTCTCAATGCCGAATTAATGCGATAAGTGATCTATTTGATGACTTAAGCCGTGTTAAACGTCAACAAGCAGTACTTAAGCCATTAGCTGATATTATAAAAGATGGCACAATCCACGCTGTGACGGTGAAAACATTCAATAAAGCACAATGGCAACGCGATAAACTATTTAATAGTTAGTATTAAATAGTAATAGTGTTACTAAATTGTACTTTTAATGCCTAGTTTTTTAATGCTGGGCATTTTTGTGTATACTGGCTCGATATTTTTTAATCATTTTAAGTAAGTAGTAGTTATTTTGGACGCATTTAAAGTTATTGGTGGTAAACCACTTCGCGGCGATGTCGTGATTTCCGGAGCAAAAAACGCTGCTCTTCCTATTTTAATGTCGGCGCTGTTATCTAAAACGCCTGTTGTTTTTAGTAACGTACCGCAATTAAATGATATTCTCACAACGGTTAAGTTATTAGGTCAGTTAGGCGCCAAAACAAAGTGGCTTAACGAAGAGAAACTCATGATCGATGCTAGCAGCATTGATGTTTGTCGTGCACCTTATGATTTAGTGAAAACCATGCGTGCATCTATTTTAGTGCTAGGTCCATTACTAGCACGTATGGGCCACGCTGAAGTTTCTTTGCCTGGTGGTTGTGCCATCGGCGCAAGACCCGTTAACCTGCATATCCAAGGTTTAAAACTTATGGGCGCTGATATTACCGTTGAAGACGGTTATATCGTTGCTAAGAAGGAAGGCCGGTTATCGGGTGCGACTATTTTCATGGACACAGTGAGTGTTACCGGTACTGAAAACTTAATGATGGCTGCTGCGCTAGCTGATGGTATTACTATCATTGAGAATGCTGCTCGTGAGCCTGAAATTGTTGACTTAGCCAATTGTTTAACAAGTATGGGTGCTAAAATCACTGGTGCTGGTACAGATACCTTAACCATTGAAGGTGTTAGTGAACTTTTTGGTAAAGAATACTCGGTTATGCCTGACCGTATTGAGACCGGTACTTTCTTGGTTGCTGCTGCAGTAACTCAAGGGCATATTAAATGTTTAAAAACCGATCCATCTTCGTTAGAAGCCGTAATAAGTAAACTTCAAGAAGCTGGGGCTACGATCACGACGGGTGATGATTGGATAGAGCTTGAAATGTCCGCGCCTGCAAAAGCGGTAAATGTTAGAACTGCTCCTCATCCTGCGTTTCCTACCGATATGCAAGCACAGTTTATGACCATGAATGTATTAGCAGAAGGCACAGCAACAGTTATTGAAACTATTTTTGAGAACCGCTTTATGCATGTTCCAGAATTACAACGCATGGGTGCAGATATCGCTTTAGAAGGTAATACAGCGATAGTTAAGGGCGTTACTAGCTTAAATGGTGCTCAAGTGATGGCTACTGATTTACGTGCATCAGCAAGTCTGGTAATAGCTGGTTTAGTTGCAAAATCACCAACCCAAGTAGATCGAATCTATCATATTGACCGCGGTTATTTGTGTATAGAAGGTAAATTACAAAGTTTAGGTGCAGATATTACTAGAATTAAAGCGGACTAATATCTCGCTATAATTTGAATTCAATGTCATAACTATGACAGTGTTGAAAAGGCTAGCTCTTTAAAAAGGGCTGGTTTTTTTTGTGTCTGAACTTAGCGAAAGTATAAATATATCCGTCACCATTTAAATTCATAATTTCTACAAAGGATTGTAGGTTTTCATTGTAATCCGGACTTTGAATAATAACGGGTATACAGTTATCCAATCATTCACTTAGATACAGTATAACCGCACTTTAACGGGAGTTTTAATCTGAGATGAAGGTTTGGTAAGTCTACATATAGAAACGTTTAGAGAGGACAGGTAAACGCGGGAATAAAAACAAAATATATTTTCAAACAGGCAATAAAAAAGGACATCCAATTAAGGTATGTCCTTTCTTTAACATCTTTAGGTTGGTTATCAAATAACTACCTAATTATTGCAAATTAAAGTGCAACGATGTTTTCAGCTTGAGGTCCTTTCTGACCGTCAGTAACTGTAAATTCAACTTTTTGACCTTCAGCAAGAGTTTTAAAACCGTCACCAACGATAGCGTTGAAATGAGCAAAAACGTCTGGACCGTTTTCTTGCTCGATAAAACCAAAACCTTTAGCTTCGTTAAACCATTTTACTGTACCAGTAGTAGTAGACATATGTGTATCCTATAAATATTTAAGAGTAATTGTACTAACAATCTTTGCGTTAAGCTAAGCTGCTAGGGGTTTGCTAAAAAGAGTTGCTATTACTTATAAATCAGGACGTGTTACAGATATCTTATCTAAGGTAAGCATGAGATAACATCGAAATGGTGTACAAAAAAATAAAACTAACTTCAAGCTGGGTGCATTATATAGCTAGAATAATTCTTGTCAACTATAATACCAATTTCATTACATTATTGCCCACTTGTGTAGGTTAAAATACTCCATTACTCTCAATCCTAATAGCCAGCTA
>JQIA01000566.1_pt1 | contig 19039 bp, 20 predicted proteins | sample 811431 | NCBI WGS metagenome assembly JQIA01 (sample SAMN02998118, study PRJNA258478) | marine sediment metagenome | biome: marine; feature: seafloor; material: sediment; isolation source: oil-polluted sediment collected from 3 locations (0.5 km, 0.7 km and 0.9 km)... | place: USA: Gulf of Mexico ...
AATATGAGTCGTTTAAATTACTAAATTTTTCATTTTCATCAGTCAATGTGAGAGTATTAATACTGTGATTTTCTAAATATTTTTTTTGCAGCAAATCTTGTTTATCAGATATTAAATATTTAGGTGGATTGAATTTTGACCGATTTTGTAACCATTTAGTAATTTGTTTTAAATTTACATCATTATAAGAATATCCCAAAAACAATACTGTATGGGTTGATAAGATACTTTTTATATAATTTTCAATAAGAGGAAAATTATCTTGATAACTGAGATAATCATCTTCTTTGAAAACGATATTATTATCTTTGAAATCACCATGCATTTTTATAAGTTTTTTTGGTAATGTTGATTTACCCAAATCTTCATCAGACGATATTACATCATAGATATATGCATTATTTTCAATAGTTTTTTCTAAAATAGTATCCCAATTTGTTGTAATAATATACTGAGGATTTATCTCAAATATAAGTTTATGAACTAATGATGGTTCAATATTATTTGGAAAATAGCTACTTAATTTTTTATAATAGACATCTTTGCTAACTTTAAGAAAATATAATTGAGCAATTTTAAGAAAATCATTTTCTTTATCCTCTATATTAAGTTTCTTTTTTAAATCTTTAATCAAATCAGACCAATCTGGAATTTGTATAGTAGAACTTTCGGAACTCTTTGAAACTCCAGCCCCAATAAAAATAGCTAACATATTGTTGTTGTTAGCTTTAGCAATATTTTTTAAATGTTCCTTATTCATTTTAATAAATTGACTCATTTTGGTAAAAAAAAGATATAGACTAGATTGAGGAAATTAATCACATCAATCATGTTGCTATACAATTGATGCAATTTCCTTTCGTTCATTGTATCCTATGTTTACTAGCTATGACTACTAAGCAATATATCCCCATTTTTTAAACTGTGCTTGTAATTTTGGATCATTTTTAAATACTTGATAATAAATAAATTCTGGTGCTAAATCAGCACCATTTGGCCAAACAATTGTTTCAAGTTCATCATCTACTTTTAATTGAGCAAACATAGTTTTTTCTTTTAATGGTTCAAACATTTTGCCTGTTAAAACATAATTTAAATCAGCAATTCCTTTTTCGCCATTATTAAATAACACTTCTATCTTGTAATCTGACAAATATTTAGCTTCAATTATATATAACATATATCACTCCAATGGTTCTATTGGATTTGGCATTTCTTGTTTTTTACATAAATCCCAGTTATCAATTAATTCATCTTTATGTAATTCATACCATTCTAATACATGACGTATAGCTGGGTTTCATCCTTCAACCCAGCCTACAATTTACATGTTACTCTAATCCCGAGCCATTCTTAAAGCTTTTCTCCTTCTACGACCAAGAACACCAAGAGTAATTCCACCCAAACCTATTAACAGTGGCATTAAGCCAATATTGATAAACTTCATTTGGGTTTCTAAACTGGCAATATTCTTCCGCAACTCATGTTGAACATTACGCAACTCTTTCCGAACTTTAATCTTTTCATTGCGGAAATTAGCAATCTCTTTTTGCTGTTTGATATTGAGAGCTAACTCGTTACCTTCCTTTTTCTCACGTTGCATTTCCCGAATCTTATTATCAGCAGCAGTCAACTGAGCCAATAATTCTGTTTCTTTTTCTCGGAAACTATGTTCAGCTTGTTGTTGAATTTCTTCAACTTTAAGAAAAGGACGAGTGAAATTACCACGATTCCGTACACTGATTAAATCGTTGCTACCAGTCAGATTATCTAAAGCATTGGATACAAAAGTAGCATTTTCTGCATGTGGAATCGCAATCCGTTGGCCAAACATACTTTGAGTTCTAACCCAGAATTTATCTTCTAAAAGATCGGTATCAGCAACTACGATAACATTGATATCTACAATCGATTCAGCAAGATGTTTGTCTGTATTTGCTTCATCATCTTTAGGTTTACCATCTGGGAAAGCTGTCTTTACCGCACCAGTAATACGAGCAGCCAGAGTAAATTTATCATCTGGTTTAAATTCACGTACTAAATTCTCTGGTTCTGCCATAAAACCAAGCTTGGCAATTTCAATTTCCATAGACTTTGCTCCAGAACTGATTAACGGACTGATTTCTGTTGGAATATCACCTTTTTCCACGATGCTACCAGCAGTCGCCATTACCACATTACCCAATTTACCAGTGATAATATCATCGGTATTAAAGTATTGTTCGCCATTCAAATCCATCCATACTGGATAAGTAATAACCGACATCCGTGAACCTTTCTGCATTTGAACTTTCTGAGCAGTTTGTAAATCACCAACTACCTTATTACCAACTTCAATTCCCCAGGCATCAAATAGCTTGGTAAAATCAGAGTTGCGTGGAGCTTGCATAGCAGCAAATGGATTTTTTGGATCAGTAACTGGTTCATAAACTTCTGAATATGGATCAGCAAACACAATTGCTCGTCCACCTTTTAACACAAATTGGTCAATTGCATACAAAGTTTTATCACTAAATTCCATTGGATGCACTACCATTAATACATCAATATCGGCTGGAATGACATCAATATCAGTTGCTACAGTTTTTACTTCCAACAACTGTTTAATATGATCAATTATCATCCATGCTTGATTGCCAGAATTTTGCGGCATAAATGGAGAAGCACTGGTAGCTCCTTGCATTGGTAAAGTACTCATTAAACCAACTATTTTCTGTTTTGGATGAGCCAATTGATAAACAAATTTAGTCAAATCATATTCCAAAAATTCTTCCCGATTAGGAGAGAAAAATGGAATCACATTTTCATTATCAATGGAATCATTCCCAGCAATCCCAAAGTACAAAGTAGTATTGCTATCATCAATTGGAACTCCTTGTAAACCATAACCTTCAGCTTGATCTTCTTCTTCAGAAAATGGTTCTGGATCAACGAAAACTAGATTGATTTTATCACCAGCAAGCCGTTTGTATTCCAGTAATAAATCTTTCACTCGTTCTGCATAACTATTAATGCTTAAACTAGTGACCAATTTTTCTGATAGAAAGAAACGTAAAGTAATTGGTTCTTCTAAAGTTTTCAGAACATTTTCAGTTCCTTCTGATAGAGTGTAAAGCTGGTTTTCAGTTAGATCGAGTCGAGCCGAGCTAAACAATTCTTTACTCACGATATTTATCGCTAAAAATAGGATAACTGCTATAATTAGGCTGGTTGTAGTTAAAATCTTTTGATTCATGTTATATTCCTCTTAGTCAGCTTTTTTCATTTCAATGATTACAGTGGTCGCAAACAGCCAGAAAGCTATCAGCGTAAAGAAGTAAATCAGGTCTCGTGCATCAATGACACCTTTAGTTATTGCACTGAAATGAGTCAAAAAGCTAAACGAACTGATAGTTTTGACGATAATCTGTGGAGCCCAACCACTAAAGAAATCCAATATTAATGGAAAACCACTGAGAATAAAAGCTAAACACATAACGACTGTGATAACAAATGCAATTACCTGATTTTTGGTCAAAGCTGACATACATGAGCCAATTGCTAAAAATCCACCAGCTAACAATAAACTACCTATATAACCGGCCATAATTATATAATTATCTGGATTGCCTAAATAGTTGACACTCATCCACATTGGAAAAGTCATAACCAACGCAATTGCAGTAAAAAACCACGCTGCCAAAAATTTACCCAACACTGCTTCGGCAATGGTAATTGGCATGGTTAATAATAATTCGATAGTATCGCTTTTACGCTCTTCAGCCCATAATCGCATAGCCAACGCTGGAATTAAAAATAAATATAACCAAGGATGCACGGTAAAAAATGGCAATAAATCTGCTTGACCTCGAGCAAAAAAGTTACCTAGATAAAAGGTAAAAATTCCACTTAACAACAGAAAGATGATAATAAATACATAAGCTATGGGAGTGGTAAAATAGCTGTTAAGTTCTCGCTTAAACAACACCCAAATTAAATTAATACGCACTACATTTACTCCTTATTTTAAATTAATGATGTCCTCAAATCTGAGAACGGTTTTTATACATATGGGAATTTTAAGGTTTATATTGATAATTATCAAGTTAGAGATTGTATAGTAATTCTTAATTATGAATGCTTAATTCTTAATTAAATTTAAAAATCAATTACTTATTCAATGTTATTATAATATGTTTAATTGGAAAGTTCTATAATAATAGGTAATTACGATTTTTTAACAAACTGAACTGAATCAAACTATAAAAAAATTCCTATTTATATTAATATTTAACTGACATTCTCGCATGTTGATATAATCAGTTTCCTTCTCATATTCTAATCATTTTTTTATTAGCAATGAGAGCAAATAATACTAATAGATTAACCAAAGCTAATTCTGATGTTCAAGATTTTACCAATGTCATACAAAAACGTTTTAACATAGATAAAGTCTGTGTCAACATATTGGAAAATAGCAATTTAAACAATCTGTAGCAAATATGCGTCGAGGAGGACAGGAAAATTTTGTAATATTACATTATAATCATAGATAGGAATTTAAGAGAAGAAGTTTGCAATGGTACATTTTTTAAATTTTATGAAATAATCAATATAGATACATATGATTTAAATTATTTGAGAATAAATTACTCTAACAAGCAGTTCAGTTACATTTTTTAGAAAATTATAATCTATTGTGTCTGGAGTATCAGTTGATTTATGGTAATTAGGATTCCTGAATTCAGAAGTATCAGTCCACATTATAGCTGGCATATTTTTATCCCAAAAAGGAGCATGATCACTTCTCAGTAAATGTGGAAAATATTTTTCTGTCCCAAAAAATACCTTGAGAGCTTTAATAGGTAATGAAGGTACAAAATCCTCACCGATTTGTATAATTGGTTTTATAAACTGATTGGAATTGTGATTTGAAATAATAGTTATAAAATTGCCAATATCACTTATTTTTATAGGTAAACCAGGAGGAACTTGTTGTGAGCCTTTCTCATTACTACAATATCCAATCATTTCAAGAATATGAATACAGCTAAATTGATTACTGTGAGAAAGAATATTAGCTAATTCACTACTGCCTAACAAACCATCTTCTTCTCTATTAAAAGCAACAAATAAAATTGGTAAATTAGTAACTTGTTTCAATACTTTTGCTGTTGCAAGTAATCCAGCTATCGCACTAGCATTATCATCAGCTCCAGGAGATTTTGGCACACTATCATAATGAGCTCCCAATATAATTTTACATTTTGATAATGGAGAATTATAAGTAGCTAAAATATTATCATATTCTCCTTGACATAAAGCTTCAAAACCCATATTTTGGAATTCTTTTATTAACCAATTTTTTGTTGCAATATTATTATCATGTTCCGCAATATAATGTCTAGGAATAGAGATTTTATTGATTATATAGCGTAAGTATTCTTCATCAATTTTAGAATTAAAACTATTTCCAGAATTAAAATCATCTGGTTCTCTATCACTTATCTTTGAATTAACTATTAACATATTTAGTTCTAGACATCTTACCTATATAAAGATATATAATGTAGGATACAATGAGGAACGAATTGCATCAAGATGTAATTCGTTCCTCATTGTATCCTACATGAAATATGCAATTAACCATTTTATTTTTTAATTAAAATATAACCTTAAGTTTCCAATAATCTATCCATCATTTCTACAAAATTACATGGTCTAGTACGATAATCTAACTGAGCTTGAATAATTTTATCCCAACCAGTTCTGCAAGCACCTGATGAACCTGGTAAACAAAAAATATAAGTTCCATTAGCAACTCCAGCTAGAGTTCTCGATTGTAGAGTGGAAGTACCTATTTCTTCATAGGATACTGTTCTAAATAGTTCTCCAAATCCATCCAAAGCTTTATCCAATAGAGGATGGATAGCTTCCGGTGTACAATCTCTACCAGTAACTCCAGTTCCACCAGTAGTTATAATTGCCTGAATATCTATATCAGCAATCCACTTAGAAACTATTGCTCGCATTTGATAAATATCATCTGGTACAATTATTTTTTCAGCTAAATTATGTCCAACTCCAGTCAAACGATCTACCAAAGTTTTACCAGAAGTATCAGTTTCTTCAGTACGACTATCTGAAACTGTAAGAATAGCGATATTAATAGGGATAAATTTTCTATCTGACATTATAATTCCTTAGTTAATTTTAAACGGACATTACCAGCTTTAACTCTAATTTTTTCAACTATAGTAGTAACATATTGAGCAGATTCTAAAGTTTGAGTAGTTGCCAAATATGCTTCTACTCCCCAAGGTTGTAATTCGACTTTATAACCTCCTTTCACTTCATACACGACAAGAGCTTCCAATGGCACATTACTATGTGATTGTTTTAAATACTGCATAAACCAACGTTTTTTAGCTTCACCTTCGATTTGCCTAGAAGAACGAACCGTTCTATCCGCTGTTTCTAATACCTTTAACAGTTCGTCTTTATCATATGGTAATTCTTCATCAACCAAATGAGCCATCAATTGTCTTTGCATTACTAAATCGGCAAATCGTCGTAAAGGGGAAGTTAATTGAGTATACATAGATAATCCTAAACCACTATGCCCACTTGGTTGTAAAGATAAAGAAGAGCGACCTAATAATTTACGCACCTTATGCAAAGCTAGTGGATCAGAAGTCATTGTTTTAGTGATTGGTTCAAGAGGTGGAGATTGAACTCGATAAATTAATGGAATTTGATGTAGATAAGCATATTTAGCTGCAATTTGATTAGCCAAAATCATCATTTCTGCTACTAATAATCTGCTAGGAGAATTGGTGTCAATCATATCAATCGTAACTTTACCAGCACTAACTTTAATCTTATATTCTGGACGTTGCAGAGTGAAAGCACCGTCAGCTTGTCTCTTGGCCTGTAATTGCTTAGCACAATTTAATAATTCTCGTAATTTTTGAGAAGTATTATCTTCACCTTGATTAATTAACACATCAGAATCAGCATAATGTAAGCGTTTTAATACTGTAATTGCTTCTTTGCTAATTTCACTATTAACAATCTGTCCTTCTGAATCTAACCAAACTCTTATTATTAAAGAGGAACGCACTTGTTCAGCAGTCAAACTAGCAATATTACAAGAAAGATGTTCTGGTAACATTAATATGGTTTGAGTAGGTAGATAAACAGTTGTACCACGTCGCATAGCTTCACGATCTAATATATCCCCACTATTGATAACGCTAGCAGGATTGGCAATTGCTATAGTAAGTTTCCATAATTCTCCTTCTTTATCAATTCCTATTGCATCATCAACTTCACGAGTTTCTTCATCATCAATACTAAATAATATATTATTAATAGTTTGATCTTCAGTAGGTTGCCAAATTTCAATTGCTTGAACTGCTTCATTTACGGCAGCAGAAAATTCTGATTTTAATCCAGCTACGATAACATCTCGATCAGCATCAAAAGGTAGACGGCCAGTTTTTTGTAATGCTTCAAATACTAATTCACGAGCAGTAAGCTTTACAGAACTAGATATTTTATTAACTAATTCTCCTAAATCTTTATCCGTATCACCTCGTAACCATCTTTCCAAACGTTCTATAAATGGTATAATTTTAACTGGTATATCTAATATTTTAAACCCTTCATTATTTAAAACTGCTGGCATAGAATTTTTAGATATTTGTTGTAACCATTCTTCTGCTAAAGCTTGGGATTTTTCCCGAAGCAATTCTCGTTCTCGTTGATCTTTTAGTTCTTGTACTTGTTTGGCAGTACGTGCTTCCCATTCTTGCCCTTTACGTTTGAAATATAAGCGGTTTTCAGATATTACATACCAAATAGCAGCTCTTTTTTCAGTAGTAATTTCTCCACCAAAATATAAATCTATTAATTCGTCAATTACGGATACTTCTAATTCTAAAGCGGTTTCCCATAATAAATCTATATCAATTTCCTTGCATATCAAATTTATAGCAATTTTTATTGTTGCAAGTTTACCATTCCAATCATTTGGTTCTTTAACTATAGACGGATGTTGCCATAATAATTTATCTTTAGGAATTCGTAACTCTCGCCCTTTTTCATTAATTGCTTGAATTTTATTTTTAACTCGTTTCGTAGTGCAAATAAAGTGAATTTCATCATTATTTTGAATAATCCATATTTGGCCTTCAAATTCAGTCATTATGGTCCCTAAATTAGTTTTGGTATTGAACCTTGATTAGATTGCGATTTTTAACTATATATGAGCTATATTATTATATAACAATGTCAATATAATCGATATTAGTAAGTTTTGCAAGCATATACTTCTGAGTCATTACAGTATAACAAACCAAATAAATAGCAGATAAAAAAGAACGTTTATTTTAGAATAATATAATTTACTAATCTTGTTTAAGATTTGGGAATGCAATATTTCAAAAATTTTAGTACCACTGATTTTAATTAATATTGATACTAATTATGCTATAATATTTTGCTTCAGAGTTCTAAAATACTAACAAGGATTATCTTATGAAAAAGTTATTTATATTATTAAGTTTGGTAACTGTAGTTGCTAATGCCAAAATGTATAAATGTCAAGATGTATATGGTAATATTCAATATACTCAAACTCCTACCGCTGATTGCTCACGAGAAATTGAAACTACAACTGGACAATTTATAATTTCTGGTGAAGAAACTTCTGAAATACCTGAAATAAAAAAAGAAATCCCTAAATTCCCTAAAGATAGTGATCGTGTAGAAAATTTATCACCAGAAGAAATTGCTGTAAAAAATGCAGAGATACTTAAACGAAATTGTGATATGGCTACTGACAATCTAAATCTATTGAATGCTGATAAACCATTAGCAAAGAATAATGAAGATGGTGAGCCAATGTTGTACACAAAAGAAATGCGTGAGCAAGAACAAGCCAAAATTCAGAAATATATCGATGATAATTGTACTAAACAGAACAAATAACTGAATTAATATTATGCCTAAATCATTTTATGGGATAAATTATAAACTTAGTACCAAAGTAACTAAATAATCTTATAATGGCAAGTAGCAATAATGAAGAGTTAAATAAAATAGAGATATTTCAAAGTGCAAATGGTGAAATAGAGTTTAAAGGTGATTTAAAAAATGAAACTATATGGGCAAGTTTAGACCAAATAGCTCAACTTTTTGCAAGAGATAAATCAGGAATTTCACGGCATATTAAAAATATTTTTAATAGCGATGAATTAGATAAAAATTCAACTGTTGCAATTTTTGCAATAGTTCAAAATGAAGGTGATAGAACTGTAAAAAGAGATATAGAATATTTTAATCTTGATATGATTATCTCTATAGGATACAGAGTTGATTCTAAAAAAGCTACACAATTTAGAAAATGGGCAACATCTGTCTTAAAAAATTATTTAGTAGATGGATATGCTATAAATGAAAATAAAATCCACTAAAGATATATTAAATAATCTAAAACAAACCATAGATTGTTTATCTACAAGAGAAGAAAATGGGATTTTAACACTTTTAAATAGTTATACAAAAACCTTAACGCTATTAGAAAATTATGATAAAAGTTCTATAGATGATTTTGATGGTAAACAATCTTCTTATCAATTAAGTTATGAAGAAGTAAAAAATGTGTTAGATAACCTACAGACAAAATTAATTAAAAAAATGAAGCAACTAAACTATTTGCAAGTGAAAAATCAGATGAGCTAAAAGGTATTATAGGTAATTTATACCAAACTTTTGGAGAAGTTGAACTTTATCCTAGTATTGAAGATAAAACATCACACTTATTGTATCTCATCATAAAAGATCATCCATTTATAGATGGTAATAAAAGAAGTGCTTCATTTTTGTTTGTTTACTTTTTAGATAAGTGTAACTATCTTTATAAACCAAATGGTGAAAAAAAGATAAATGACAATGCTCTTACCACTCTAACACTGTTGATTGCTAGTAGTGATGCCAAAGAAAAAGATATTTTAATCAAGCTTATAAAACATCTAATATTTGAAAGCGAGTAGAATGGATATGGTAAATTTAGGTATAATCAATAAAAAACTTAGTATAATCATTACCTTTATTCTATTATTGAGTGGCTGTTTTTCACCAATGTTGTTAGAAAATCAACCAGATTGTAAATTAATTACCAAAGAACTAAAGTTAAATTTATCTGAAAAAGGTACTCAAGCATTACTTGGAGGAATCATGGAAGGGTTATTTGAACCTTCAAGTGGCTGTCATAGTCCAGAATGTTTTTTATTAGTTCCTTTAGGGTTATTGGCGATTTCTATTACATCAATTATTGTGTCAGGAAGTATTGTAGTGGTTGGCAATACAGTGCATTGGATAGAAAGAGAAGGTAGATGTTATAACAGTTACACTCGTAGTACAGTAAATAATCTACTTCACTCTGTCCAGAATATGGGCGGTAAAGCAATTAAATCTGCAAATAGCTTATCCATGTGGTTTAAACAAAATTTATCAGCCAATTTTTAAGCATGGCCAACTTAGCTAGATAATAAATTGGTTAAAGAACATTTTGGTAAATGTCTGATCGGTTTAATAATGTAATTCAATCGGGAATTGAAACAAACAGAGTTTAATTTGTCAAATATTTTGAACAAGATTTAACGGATTTAAAGATGGACAGGATTTTAAATCAGATGATTTTGACTTAATCATGTTTTATCTTTAAATCCGTTAAATCTTATTCAAAAAACTTACTTAACAGACAAACTATAAATATAAGTAGCTAACAAATGTACCTTAGCCTCACCCAAGAAATCACCATGAGCTGGCATCCGGCCTTGACGACCTTTGGTAATAGTCTCTGTTACATCAGCCACAGAACCACCATATAACCAAGTACTATCAGTTAAATTAGGAGCTCCCATTGCTTGCACACCTTTACCTTCAGGGCCATGACAAGCAAAACAGATACGTTTAAAAGTCTTCTCACCTTCAGTCGCAGCAGTTGCATCATGTTCAGCAGAGTTTAGGCTCAATATATATTGAACAGTATTGCTAATATCAGCATCAGTAGCTAAACCATTCATTTTTCCAGATGGCATCATACCTTGCCGACCATTCATAATACTGGCTTTAATAGTATCAGGATTCCCACCATACAACCAATCATCATCCCGCAAGTTTGGAAAACCCTTTACGCCACCAGCATCAGAACCATGACAGGCTGTACAATAAGTCATAAATAACCGATGACCTATCTTGACAGCTTCTGGTTGTTTTACCAACTCGGCAATTGGTTCACCTTGATACTTAGTGAAAATTGGTAAATATAGCTCATCAGCAGCTTTCATTTCAGCTTTATATTCACCAACTTCAGTCCAGCCAAGAAAGCCTTTGAAAGAACCTAAACCTGGATATAAGGCTAAATAAATACAGCTAGAAAATAAACTGATATAAAACATATATAACCACCACATCGGTAGCGGGTTATTATACTCAGCTAAATCTTCATCCCAAACATGACCCATTGTTTCAACTTTTTTATCTGGATCAGGTTTGCTCCCAGAAAGCCATATAATTAAAGCAAAACATCCTAAAATGCCGCCTACAGTAGGAATGATGATAAACCATTCCCAAAATTGACTAGTGAATACACTACTGTCAAACATTGTTGTTTCCTCTTAGGATTGAGTCATCATCTTCGATTAGTGAATTAGCTGCATCATTAAAAGTAGCCTTACGCTTCTTATTATAAGCCCATGCTATAATTCCAAAAAATGCTAACATAACCACAATCGTCCATATTGATTGAAAAATTGCCATGAATTCCATAACTACCTCACTGTTTTAATTGCAGTGCCTAAGTTTTGCAAATAAGCAATAAGGGCATCCATTTCAGTTTTACCAGCAACTGCATCAGAAGCTTTGGCAATCTCATCATCGGTATAAGGATGTTTGAACCAATCTTTCAATATTTGCATTTTTTTCTGCACTAATGCTCCATCCAGCTCAGTTTTATCTAAAGTAGGATAATTCGGCATTACTGATTCAGGTACTACATCCCGTGGATTCATTAGATGTACATAATGCCATTCATCACTATAACGCCCACCTACTCGATGTAAATCTGGACCAGTACGTTTAGAACCCCATTGGAATGGACGATCATAGACGAATTCACCAGCTACCGAATAATGACCATAACGTTCAGTTTCAGCTCGGAAAGGTCGAATCATTTGAGAATGGCATAAATAACAACCTTCTCGCACATACACATCTCTACCAGCTAATTGTAAAGCTGGATAAGGTTTTAAACCCTCAACTGGTTGGGTAGTAGATTGCATAAAAAATAATGGTACAATTTGAACCAAACCACCAATCGCTACTACAATTAGGATTAAGGTCATCATCAGACCAATATTAGTTTCAATTTTTTCATGTCCTGCTGCCATTATTTTCTCCTTAATGAGCTAAAATTGGTTCTGGAATTTTGTCATTTATTTCACCTTTTTCCGGATTGGTCACCGTTTTAAAGATGTTATAAGCCATAATTAACATTCCAATTAAGAATAATGTACCACCTAACCAACGAGTTACATAGTAAGGGTGCATAGCTTGGACTGATTCTACAAAACTATAAGTCAAAGTACCATCACTATTAATCGCTCTCCACATTAAGCCTTGCATAATTCCAGATACCCACATAGCAGAAATATATAATACTACGCCGATAGTTGATAACCAAAAGTGATATTCAACCAGTTTAAGACTATATAAAGCTTGGCCAAATATACGTGGAATCAAATAATACATGCTACCAAACGTTATCATGGCTACCCAACCTAAAGCTCCAGAATGTACATGACCAATTGTCCAATCAGTATAATGGGATAGGGCATTAACAGTCTTAATAGCCATCATTGGGCCTTCAAATGTGGACATACCATAGAATGATACTGCTACGACTAAGAAGCGTAAAATTGGATCACTGCGTAATTTTTCCCAAGCTCCTGATAAAGTCATGATACCATTAATCATTCCACCCCAAGAAGGTGCTAATAAGATTATTGACATCGCCATACCTAAAGATTGAGTCCAATCTGGTAAAGCAGTGTAATGAAGATGATGTGGGCCAGCCCAAATATAAGTGAAAATCAAAGCCCAGAAATGGACGATGGAAAGTCTATAAGAATATACTGGTCGTTGAGCTTGTTTTGGAATGAAATAATACATCATACCCAAGAAAGCTGCGGTTAAGAAGAAACCTACAGCATTATGACCATACCACCACTGTACCATTGCATCCTGCACTCCAGCATAAGCAGAATAAGATTTAAACATGGTGACAGGCACTGCTAAATTATTGAAAATATGCAATAACGCAATGGTAATGATGAAAGCCGAAAAAAACCAGTTGGCTACATAGATATGAGGAGTTCTACGCTTCAAAAGAGTGCCAAAGAATACTATTGCATAAGATATCCAAACAGCGGCAATTAATAGATCAATCGGCCATTCTAACTCAGCATATTCTTTACTAGAAGTAATTCCTAAAGGTAAAGTTACTGCTGCTGCTACGATAACTAATTGCCAACCCCAAAATGTAAAAGCTGCCAATTTATCTAAAAATAGCCGTGTATGGCAGGTACGTTGTACTATATAATAGGAAGTTGCAAATAATGCTGAACCACCAAAGGCAAAAACTACTGCATTGGTGTGTAATGGCCGTAACCGACCAAAAGTAAAGTATGGTACATCAATGATATTGTTTAACCAAGGCCAAGCTAGTTGAGCTGCGATAAAAACTCCTACCGCCATACCAACCACACCCCAAACTATTGTCATAATGGCAAATTGCCGTACAACTTTATAGTTATAAGTGTTTTGACCTACAGAGGTCGTACTCTCCACTATATATTGCTCCTGTTAAAGATTTAAATGTTGCATTATTTCATGATTTGCTTATATAAGTCAATATTAAAAAAACAGTTAATGGCTATGATTATTTTGTGTTTATATAATAATTTTTTATAAACTGGCAAAACATAATAAAAAATAAAGGGAGTATTGATTTATTACAAACTAACTAAATCAGATAAAACTGATAATTGTCATATATTTCTATATCTTTAAGTAAATTTTACAGCTTTTAAATTGAAGTTTTATTATTATGTACAGATACTTATTTTATATTTAATTCAGATTATAGCTTTTATTCAAGTAAAAAAATTACCTTTTATTTACTGCTGAATATAAGGTATAATATAAATATAAAATTAATTTGCCAAATATACCTTGGAGTTAACTGTAATGTTGAGTGTGAATGAGCTTAAAGACTTGCTTGAAAATGTTAATCAAGTTGCTAAAATGGCAGGAGAACGTATTATGGAAGTATATGCAACTCATTTTGAAGTTGAACAAAAAGCTGATAACTCGCCTCTAACTATGGCTGATATGGCTGCTCATAACACCATTGTAGAAGAATTACAGAAACTAACTCCAAATTGGCCAATTTTATCTGAAGAATCAGCTAAGATTCCTTTTTCAGAACGATCTAATTGGCAGCGTTATTGGTTGGTTGATCCACTTGATGGTACCCGTGAATTTGTTAAGCGTAACGGGGAATTTACTGTGAACATTGCTTTGATTGATAATTATAAATCTATAATGGGAGTGGTTTATGTACCAGCTACTGGTGTTAGTTATTATGCAGCATTAGGTAATGGAGCATATAAATGCTTGCCAGAGCAGTCACCAGAACCGATTAAGGTACGAGCTTGTCCCAAAGATAACTTAATTATTGCTGGTAGTCGTTCTCATGCTGGGGAATCTTTACAAAAATTTATTGCTGGATTAGGTGTTAAAAGCAATTTGGTTAGCATAGGTAGTTCTTTAAAAATTTGCTTAGTAGCTGAAGGTAAAGCAGATATTTATCCTCGTTTTGGTTTAACCTCTGAATGGGACACTGCAGCCGCTCAATGTGTAGTTGAACAAGCCGGTGGCTATTTAACTGATTTAGAATTAAAACCATTACTGTATAACACTAAAGAATCATTGCTTAATCCACATTTTTTTGTGTTTGGTGATAATGACAAGAATTGGTTACACCATATAGAAATTTCTAAATAATATTAATTCAAAACTATATATCTGTTTTATCATGCTTTCATAGAACAGACTCATTTTACCCAGCTTAAAAAGGAGAGTTATTATGAAAAAAGTCTTCCTTTTGTTGATTATACCTTTAATGGTAGGTTTTTTAGGTCATAATTTAACTTTTGCTGTTAATAAATCCCATTTTAAAAAGTTAAAAAAGACAAATAAATGTAATCGTTGCAATCTATCAGGAGCTAAATTACATGGTTCAAGATTAGTCCGAGCGAGATTACGTGGTGCTAATCTTTCTAGAGCGAAATTAAGAGGAGCACAGTTACGAAGTGCAGACCTTAGAAGTGCGAATTTAAGTAGAGCAGATTTACGGCGAGCTAATTTACGTTCTGCTAAAATGGGACGAGCTAATTTAACTGGTGCGAACTTACGTGGTGCAAATTTGCGTGGTGCTGATTTAAGATATAGCAGGTTAAAAGGAGCAAAGTTTAAAGGAGCAAATTTAACTGGAGCAAAATTAAAAGGAGCTAAAGGCGGTAATTTTAAAGGAGCTAAAGGAGTTAAAAGATAGATTTTTAATAGTATGTGGCTATAAATATAATTCTTTAATTTCATCATCAACATACATTATATTTTATAGTCACACCCCTATGCTACGCCATATACATTCCACCGTTAATATGTAAAGTTTCACCAGTTATGTAACTAGCAGATTCTGAAGATAAAAATACTACTGCATTCGCTACATCCTCTGTTGCACCAACCCGATTTAATGGAATTTGTTGTAATAGAGCATCTCTTTGTTGGTCAGAAAGATCACGGGTCATATCAGTGGCAATAAAACCTGGAGCAACTGTATTAACAGTAATACCACGACTTCCAACTTCCCTTGCTAAAGATTTACTAAAAGCAATTACACCGGCTTTAGTTGCTGAATAATTAGCTTGTCCAGCATTACCAGTAAAACCAACCACACTAGTAGCTGTTATAATCCGACCATGTTTTGCTTTCATCATGGCACGCAAACATGCTTTAGATAAACGATAAACTCCGGTTAAATTAGCATTAATAACTGCATTCCAGTCCTCATCTTTCATCCGCATTAAGAGAGTATCTCGGGTAATTGCTGCATTATTAACCAAAATACTTGGCATTTTATCCAATTCTTTAATCAGAGCATTAATAGAATCAGCAGAGGATATATCTAAAACTTTACCAATTCCAGTATATTCTGTAGTCAAAAATTTAGTAATATTTTCTGCACCATTTTCACTAGTAGCAGTACCTATTACAAATGCTCCAGCTTGAGCTAACTTTAAAGCAATTCCTTGACCTATACCTCTGCTCGCTCCAGTTACTAGAGCTATTTCACCAGTTAAATCAATATTCATCCTAAAGCCTCCAATGCTTGTTCTAAAGTTTTTAAATCTATTATTGGTTTAGCAGTCATATTTTTGTTTATCCGTTTATTTAAACCTGTTAATACTTTACTTGGTCCACTCTCAAATAATAAATCGATTCCAGTATCGGCTATTTTATTAATCGTTTCCACCCAACGTACTGGATTATGTAATTGAGCAACTAATGCCGCTCGAATAGTATCTGGATCAGTTTTTGTAGTTACGTCAACATTATGAATTACTGGAATATTTGGGCTAATAATTTCTACTTCTGCCAATCGTTCTTGCATTTTATCTGCTGCTGGTTGCATCAAACTACTATGTGACGGAACACTAACCGCTAATTGAATTGCTTTTTTAGCTCCTAGTTCTTTAGCTTGAATTATAGCTCGTTTAACCGCTTCAGTATGACCAGCAATTACTACTTGACCTGGGGCATTAAAATTTACTGCTGTAACCACTTGTCCTTGTGCAGCTGTAATACAAGCTTGAATAGTTTTATCATCTGATAAACCTAATATTGCTGCCATAGTTCCTTCACCTTCTGAAACAGCAGTCTGCATAAAACAACCACGACTTTCAGCTAAACTAACTGCATCAGGATATTTTATAGCTTCAGCACAAACTAAAGCGGTATATTCACCAAAGCTATGGCCAGCCATTAATTCTGGAGTATGATTACTTTCCTGTTGCCAAATACGCCATATTGATACTCCAGCAGCTAGTAATATAGGTTGAGTTTTATCAGTTTGATTTAAATCTTCTTTAGAGCCTTCCTGACAAAGTTTCCATAAGTCATAACCTAATATTTCAGAAGCTTCCTCAAAAGTATTTTTAACTATTGAATAATTAGAATTTAATTCTGATAACATACCAATAGTTTGTGAGCCTTGACCTGGAAAGACAAATGCAAATTTCATTGAATAACCTCAGTAATTCATATTGTAATTAAATTCACTAGATGCAACTTATACAATAGTTCAGCATCAAATATTTAAATATTAGCAAATACTTTATTAAAACTAGTATAAATACATAAGATAAGATGTTTATATAAATAGTTTATATATTGACATATGATTGGTTGTTTTGCATTTTATATTGGGTTTGTATTATTTTTATAACATATGTTTTAATATTAAGTAGTGATATTTTCATGGAGGAAATTAAGTAGTGATTATTTATAATAGTTATGTGTTTGGGGCTATCTTATCATTAGGAGTTGTGCAATTACCCACAACTAGTTGGCAAAATACTATGACAGTTACTGCAACTGCATATAATTCACTTCCAAATCAAACTGATAGTACTCCTGATCTGGCAGCGTGGGGAGATAGATTAAAACCAGGAATGAAATCTATTGCAGTTTCTCGTGATTTACTTAAACAAGGTTTAGGTCATAGGGCTAGAGTTAAGATTGAAGGTCTTGAAGGTACATATGTTGTTTTAGATAAGATGAATAAACGTTGGAGAAAAAAAATTGATATTTATATGGGTAAAGATGCTAAAGCTGCTAGAAAATGGGGTCGGCAAAAAGTAAATATTAGTTGGTAAATAGAATTAAATCTTCTGAGTATAATGATCTCAGAAGGTCTAAAATCTATTTATATTTTGTCACAAGTTCTTTAACCCAACTAGAATTACGTTCTCTTTCTAAAACTTCGCAACGAGCTTGTTTTAATACCACCAATACATAATATAATTTAAATGCTATGGCCATTAGCAACAATGGAATTAACATCGATATATGAATGGAAGGAGCAGCAAGTTTGGTTACTGTAGAGCCTTGATGTAATGTATTCCACCATTCAACTGAATAATGGATTATTGGAATATTAACCACTCCTACTAATGCCAATACAGCACTAGCACGAGACGCAGTACGTTTATCATCAATAGCGGAATTAAGTGCTATCACTCCTAAATACAAAAATAATAAAATTAGTTCTGAAGTTAGTCGTGCATCCCACACCCACCAAGCTCCCCACATTGGTTTTCCCCATAATGCCCCAGTAGCTAAAGCTAAAAAAGTAAATGAAGCTCCAATCGGTGCCGAACTAGCTGCAATAACATCTGCTAGTTTTATTCTCCAGACTAAACTAATTCCTCCAGCAACCGCCATTATCATATAAATGAACATGGACATCCATGCTGCTGGAACATGAACAAACATAATACGGTAACTTTGCCCTTGCTGATAATCAGGTGGTGCCTCAAATAAACCATAATAAAGCCCAGCCAACATTAGAATCAAACAAGTCCAACCAAACCAAGGTATTAAACGTCCAGCAAGAATATAGAAATATTTTGGAGATGAGTGTTTATGTAAAAATGCCCACATAATATTATTTAAAGTTTAATTTATTTTAGAGTTTATCTATATCTACAACAAAACCTTCTCTAGCAATATAACAATCCATATTTGAACCACGTTCATGAATTAATTTAATCGTTTCACGGTGCAAATTTTCTATTTTAGTGTCATCATAATTTGGATCAGCATGAAATAAATATAATTGTTTAACATTAGCATCTATTGCAAAATG
>JQIA01000568.1_pt1 | contig 19039 bp, 10 predicted proteins | sample 811431 | NCBI WGS metagenome assembly JQIA01 (sample SAMN02998118, study PRJNA258478) | marine sediment metagenome | biome: marine; feature: seafloor; material: sediment; isolation source: oil-polluted sediment collected from 3 locations (0.5 km, 0.7 km and 0.9 km)... | place: USA: Gulf of Mexico ...
CAGATACTATCATTGCTTTAGCTACATCATCAGGGGTTGGTGCAATTGCTGTAATACGTTTATCAGGTACAGATGCCATTACAATTGTAAATAATTTTTTTAAATCTAAATACAAAAGTAAAAATCTTTCAAATGTTCAATCTCATACTATTCATTTAGGAAATATAGTTAACCAAGGTAGAATTATTGATGAAGTATTAGTTGCTATTTTTAAAAATCCTAATTCCTACACAGGTGAAAATGTAGTTGAAATAAGTTGTCATGGATCCGTTTATATTCAGCAAGAAATCATCCAATTATTTTTACAAAACGGTGTTAGAAATGCAAATGCTGGAGAATTTACTTTACGCGCTTTTTTAAATGGTAAAATGGACCTGAGCCAAGCTGAAGCTGTGGCAGATTTAATTTCATCTAATTCAGCAGCCTCACATCAAGTTGCCTTACAACAAATGCGTGGTGGATTTAGCTCTGAAATTCAAGATTTACGACAACAGTTACTAAATTTCGCAAGTTTAATTGAGTTAGAGCTTGATTTTGCTGAGGAAGATGTTGAGTTTGCAGATAGAACACAATTTACAGATTTGATTAACAAAATTAATACTGTTTTAAAAAGATTAATTGACTCATTTGCTTTAGGAAATGTACTGAAAAACGGTATTCCAGTGGCTATTGTTGGAGAACCAAATGTTGGCAAGTCTACTCTATTAAATTCTTTATTAAATGAAGAAAAAGCAATTGTTAGTCATATTGAAGGAACTACAAGAGATGCTATTGAAGATGAAATTAATATAGATGGTGTTGCGTACCGATTTATTGATACTGCCGGAATTAGAAGTACTGAAGATTTTATTGAAAACATTGGGATTCAAAAAACATTTGAAAAAATTGAACTAGCTCAATTGGTTATTTATTTATTCGATTTGGAGAAGATTAAAAAGAACCTGACAACTATTGAAAAAATCATATCAGAAATAAAAAAAATAAAAGAGAAACACCCAACAAAGCAACTACTTTTAATTGCTAATAAGGTTGATTTGGTTAATGAAAAAATAATTTTCAAAGTAACCTCTTCTTTTCAAAATACACCCCTTATTTTTCTTTCAGCAAAACAAAAAATTGGAATTTCAGAATTGACTTCTACACTCACTAAATTAGCCAATAAAGGAGCTTTAAGCAACAACGAAACCATTGTTAGTAATTCACGCCATTTTGAAGCTTTAAATAATGCTTTTAATTCAATAAAAGAAGTACAAAAAGGAATAGACAACTCCATAAGTAGCGATCTATTTGCAATAGACATTCGCCAAGCATTATTTCATTTAGGTGAAATCACTGGAGAAGTAACAACCGAAGATTTATTAGGTAATATTTTTGCAAATTTTTGTATCGGCAAGTAATTTCCGAAAAGCCCATAACAAAATTGCCCTAAAACCCTAATTATCAACAATTTCTTTTAGATTTTAAATACTCATTCCAACATAATTTCTTTAGATAAGGCCTTCACCTCTCTTAGCAAAAGTGGTAAAGCAGAATACGTCATTTGCCCGTGATTAGAGCCATCTAATTCATAAATTCGTACGCGTTTATGCCCAGCAACTTTCATCATTCTCATCATATAGGCATTCTCCTCATACCTTCCCAACATTTCAAGTAATCTGTCTCCTGTAATAATTAATAGTGGTGGCGCATCTACTCTCACATGAAATAATGGAGCCATTTCATCAATAATTGGCCGTTTTTCCGAAATTCCTCTTTCATTACGAACTGTAAAATGCGTTATAGCGTGCCCCGAAAATGGAATTAATCCAGCAATTTTATTTGCATCAATATCATGAGCTGCTAAATATTTTTTATCTAAGCCTACCATATAAGTGAGGTATCCTCCAGCTGACATTCCTGATACGAATATTAGAGAGGTATTACCACCATGTTTTTCAATATTTTTAAATACCCAAGATGTTGCTGCCGCCGCATCCTTAATGCACTCCAAACTTTTTACATTTGGGGACAAACGATACTCAACCCCAACAACTGCAACTCCTTTGTTTTTTAGGTATTCTGGTATTTCACGCTTTCCTCCAGTTAAACCACCTCCATGAAACCACACTATTGTTTGAAAATTCTCAATATTTGTGGGATAATAAAGGTCAATTACGCACATTTCCTGCATATATTTATCATCCTTCATTATTTCCTTGCTGTAGTAATGAATTGAAGTTTCTGTTTTGTATTTAATTTTTTCTTGAGCGAAAACACTAGTCATTAGAAATGTTAGTGTAAAAACTATTGTGATTCTTAATTTTATCATTTATTCAAAATGTTTTTTTTTGTTTAAATATGACATTAATTGCACACAGTGCTGTATGCAGTTTTTTATGTCCTCAATTTCCTTATTTTAGATACTGTAAAGGATTCCGTAATCTTTTTTTAAAATGAATCAATCCCATTCAGAACATCAAGTAATTTTAATTTCTTTATTACAATTCATGAAATCTGAAGGTGTCATATCAAATTCCTTCTGAAAATTACGTCCAAAACTTGTTTGAGAACGGTATCCTACTTCTTCTGCGATCTCAAATATCTTACTATTAGTAGTCTTTAAAAGATAAGCGGCCTTTTTAAGCCTGCTAATATTGATTAGTTCATTGGGCGAAAGATCAGATATTTCTTTAATTTTTCTATATAAAGTCGACCTACTCATATTCATCCGTTCAGCTAAAGATTCTACATTTAAATCGGGTTTCATTAAATTTTCTTCAATAATCTTATCCAGTTTGGAAAGGAATTCTTGGTCTACTTCAGATAAGGAAAGAGATTTTAAATGCGATAAAGGAGACTTGCTGTAATGACCTAGAATAGTCCTCCTGTTTTCTAGCAAATTTGAGATCTGAACCTGTAAGTGGTCCATGGAAAATGGTTTTGAGATATAAGCATCTGCACCAGCTTCCAAACCTTCAATTTTTGCGTTCAAAGCACTTTTTGCTGTTAGTAGAATCACCGGAATATGATTGGTTTTTGCATCTTCTTTAATCTGTTTACAAAGTTCAATCCCGTCTTTGATAGGCATCATTACATCACTAATTACCAGTTGAATATCAAAATTTGAAAAATAGTTCCAAGCATCCTGTCCATTTGGTGCAATAATAACATTATAGGTTTCGGATAATTCCGAGGAAACAAAATCTGCTAGTTCCCTATTATCTTCAGCAACTAATATAATTGGGGCATTTTTGTCAAAACCAGAAATCACAGCGTTTTCAGAATGAGTGGTTTCAATGGATGATGGTTTCTGGATTATCTTGAATTCTTCAGACTGGTGAACTGGTATTTCTAGAATAAAGGTATTCATGTCATTCTGTAAATTGAAATGCAATCTGCCATGATGCAGCTCTGAAAGAGAATGCGCAAGTGACAATCCAATACCAGTTCCAAGGTTCTGACTTTCTCTCGGAACCTTGTAAAAAGGCTCAAATATTCTTTGCTGAAGCTCCAAAGGAATCAATTCTCCATCATTTTTGATGATAATTTGAAAATTTTGGTTTTGTTTGAATAGAGATATTTCTACTTTATTCTTAGAGTATTTTGTGGCATTGATGAAAAGATTGCTTAGAATTTTTCGAATGGCTTCTTCATCCACATAGGCAAAAATTGCTTCTTCAGGTTTGAATAAATTAAAATTCAATTTTTTTTCCTGAATTATTTGGCTAAACCTTATATACGTTTCTTCTAGGAGATTATTGATATTAGTTTTTTCAAAGGTCAACTTTACGTGTTGCATTTCTGTTTTACGAAAATCCAGCAATTCATTAACAAGATTGAGTAACCTCGTCGTGTTTTTTTTCATAATTTTGAGATTTCGAGGAACTTCTGAAGATTTATAGGTGCTTTTCAAAAGTTTCTCCAACGGACTCATGATAAGTGTCAATGGTGTGCGGATTTCGTGGGTGATATTGGTAAAGAATTCAATTTTAGCCTGATAGATCTCCTTTTCTTTTTTGTTCTCTAGTTGTTTAATTTTTCGATTATTTTTTGCTTTGTTATATCTATGATAATATTGAAGCAAGAAAAACAAAAGAAGTATCAAAAAGATTGTATATAAAAAATAGGCTGTTTTACTAGCTGAAAACGGCGGTAAAATTTCAAGATTTATGCTATTATAGCTCCATATACCGTGGCTGTTTAGAGCTTTAATCTTGAAAGTATAATTCCCAGTCGGCAATTCGGTAAAAGCAATTTCATGATTTTTACCAAGGCTTATCCAGTTGTTATTAAGTCCTTCTAATTTGTACCAGTATTTGGTCATATTAGGAGCTGTATAACTTAGGGAGGAAAACTTTAAATTGAAAGTTGATTGCGTATTATTTAATTGAAGTTTTTCAGAATATGAAATAGACTTTTCCAAAAGTGAGCGTTCATTTCTAATATTCATTCCTTTATCATGGATCTTAATATCTGTAATATAAATTGGCGGATGATAAGTATTTTGAATAAAAGTTTCGGGATTAAAACTTATCAATCCATTTACGCTTCCAAAGTACATTTCACCTGAATCATCTTTAAAGGAAGAACTATAATTGAATTGATCACTTAATAATCCATTAGACTTAGTAAAGATCTTCAAGGCTGCTGTCTCTGGATTATATTCTACCAATCCACGGGAAGTTGATATCCATAGACCCTTATTATCATCTTCCAAAATTGAATAATTAACATTGCATGGAAACCCATCTTCTTTCGTAATCCTAGTAAAGTTATTCTTTTCTGGATTGTATAAATTCAAACCGTTTTCAGTAGTAATCCACAATCTGTTATCTGAATCCTCAAAAATCCCATTAATGACATTAGAACTTATACTATTGGGATCATTCCTGTTGTATTTGAAAAATCCTTTTTCACCACTATTGGGATCATAATAGTAAAGACCATCCCAATAGGTACCAGCCCATAAAACACCTTTTTTGTCTTCGATTAAATAAGTATAATGATGAACTTCGGGAAAACCTTGAGCTACGTGAAAGGAATTGGAATCTTCAAGGTATCTAAAAATACCTGAAGAGGTTAAAACATATATCTCACCATTTTTGGTTTCACTGATATATAAAATAAAATCACTTTTTAATCCTCCTTCATTTTTACCAGTACCATAGTGATTAATGATTTTTCCAGTTTTGATATTCATCACATCTAAACCATGCTCAAAAGTGCCTATCCATAGTTCATTCCCTCTAGGAAGAAGCCCATGAATATTGTAGTGAGAAATATTACCATTATTTCTAATAGAAGGATAATTTTTAAATTTCCCTGTAGTTATATTCAATTTATTAAGACCAGCGTCCTCGGTTCCAATCCATAAGTCTCCATATTTATCTTTTTTAATTTCCCTTACGGCATTCCCACTAATAGAATTCTCACCTACCCTAGGAAAATACATTTTAATGGGAGTATACTGTTTAGGATAATAATTAACTCCACCAAAATAAGTTCCGATCCATACTCCTTCTTCCTCATCTAAGACTAAAGAATAGATGGCGTTATCTGATAGAGAATATGGATTATTATAATTCTTTTTAAAATTTTCATAAATTTTGGTCTTAAGATTATAAATAAATATCCCAGACTCACTGGCTATCCAAAGCTCCTCATTATTTTTTCTTAAAAAATTTCTTACAAATAGAGGGTTCTCTTTTTCGTTTAATAAAGATGAAGCCTTTCCTTTAGATAAAGGAAAAATTAAGGCTCCATTATTTTTTGTACCGATAAAGATTGTATCTTTTGCAACACTCGCAGAAATCTCAGTAATAATTACAGATTCATTATTTTTATAATTGAGCTTAATTCTTTGAAATGAATTATTGTCTTCTACATATTCAAACAAATTTTCTGATGAAGAAACATAGACTCTTCCAGATTCACTGGTGGAGATAAATGAATAATAAGACTGCTTATAAACTTCTTCTTTATCTGAATTTAGAGATTTTTTATAAAGGTTCCCTGCCGCAACAAACCAAAGGTTACCTTTATTATCATTAGCGATATCGAGAATGGGCTGGTCTTTAGTGCTTTCAATTAAACTGAAAGACTCCATTTTTTCATTGTATTTAAAAAGACCCGTATCTGTACCAACCCATATAACGTCTTTAAATTCATGTAAGCATCTTATAAAATTACTTCCTACGCTATTGGTATCTCCTGGCTTATGCTGAAATATTTTATAGTTATAGCCATCGAATCGATTCAATCCATTCTTTGTGCCAAACCACATAAACCCACGTTGATCTTGTAACATGCTTAATACGGAATTATGTGATAAACCATCTTCCACATGATACTGATGAAATGAATTACTTTGAGCATTAATACTCAAAATATTCAAGAATAATATTATGATCAGCGAGACTCTCATAATTACAAATTTACGTTAATTAATCAATAATTCTATGAATCAAATTTTCTCATCTTTCAACAATTCGTCTCAAAATTTAGATATATTTAAACTTTTGTTAAAGTTGATCAATTTTGTCGAATAATTGAAACGGTGAATGTATTCACCTTAGGAATAAAATAATTCCTTTGATGAACAATGAATTGATAAATTTAGGGTATTTATAAAGTGCAACAGTATGTCTTATTTCGATATATGCACCAAATTTATTCGTCAATTTGTTTCAACAAATCATTAACTTAAAAAATTCTTAAATGAGATTCTATTATGAGAACTAAATTACTTTTTAATTTCAAGTCATTTTTAATTTTGGCTTTTATTCTTCTTTGTGTTCAGCAAACCTTTGCACAGAGAAATGAAGTGACAGGAACAATTACAAGTGTGGGTGGAGAGTCAGTACCATTCGTAAATGTTGTGGTTAAAGGAACAAACCTGGGAACCTCTGCAGATATAGATGGTTATTATTCCATTATTGCAGATGGCGATCAAACTTTGGTTTTTAGCTATATTGGTTATAAAACCAAAGATGTAGCTATTAACAATCAAACGGTTGTAAATATTTTTTTACAAGAAGATATTGCTGCATTGGACGAAGTCGTTGTTGTGGGTTACGGAACTCAGAGCAAAAAAGACCTTACTAGTGCTGTTTCTATTGTAAAGTCTGATCAAATTCAAAAACGACAATCTACTACGGTAGCTGAAAGTCTGCAGGGGCTTGCTGCTGGTGTAAATGTAAGAGGTGGAGGTCAGCCTGGTCAGGAAGCAAAAATTGAGATTCGGGGACTGAAAAATCTTCAGAATGCAAATCCTTTATATGTAATCGACGGGTTGATTACTACAGCGAATAGGGATTTTAACTCTAATGACATTGAATCTATTCAGATTCTAAAAGATGCTGCGGCTGCGGCAATTTATGGATCGCGTGCTGCAAACGGTGTAATAATTATCACTACCAAAAAAGGTAAGCAGGGACCTCTTAAAATAACTGTGAGTTCAAAAATAAGTGTTACCCAAGTGCCAAAATATAACCTTGCTGGTCAGGAAGAATTTGTTCAATTGAACAATATGGCTTACGATAATGCGGGGATACCAAGACAGAACTTAAATCTTGATGTAAACACAGATTGGCAGGATGAAGTATTCCGTACCGGGCTTATTCAGGATCAAAATGTAAGTTTTTCTGGAGGTGGAGAAAACTCCTCTTATTTCATGTCTGGTAACTATTTTGGGAATAAAGGAACAGTAATTGACACAAAATTTGATCGAGTCTCTTTTCGTGTTAATAGTAGTGGAAAGAAAGGAATTTTTAGCGTAGGTGAAAATCTTGCGATATCAAATTCCAAAAATAATGAGATTGGAGGACCTGAATCAATGCGTGGAAATCCATTTATAGATGTGTTAAGATTATTCCCAACCATACCGGTACTTGATGAGAGTAACCCAGGGGGATATGGTTATGGTAAATCAGGTGTAGCAAATACTTTTGGAGCAAACCCAGTAGCTATATCAAACCTTATAGATCAAACTATAGAAAATTTTAGAATTAGAGGTAACGTTTGGGCAGAACTTGATCCATTCCCATTCTTAAAATATAGAGTAAGTTTTGGTTACGAAACGAGTTTTGATAATTTTAAGTATTTAAGAAAAGAAGGGAGCTGGACTTTAAATCAGCCTTATGATCCTTCTTTTACAAATCAAAACAGAGCTCAGTCTCAAACAAAAATTCTGGAAAATACGCTTACCTTTAAAAAAAGATTTGGTAAACACAATTTCACAGTTTTGGCTGGTACAACTTACCAAAAGGACAGTTACGAACAAATAAACGGGTTAAAAAGAAACCTTTTGATAAACCCAAATACTGGTGAATATTTTGATGTTCTAGACCTTGGAGATCAGGCACAGGTAGGTGGTTTTAGAAATGAGGCAACCATTCTTTCTTACTTGGGAAGACTTGAATACAATTTTGACGATCGTTATTTACTAAATGCCGTATTTAGAAGAGATGGATCTTCAAGATTTAGCGATGAAAACAAATGGTCAAATTTTCCTTCTTTATCACTAGCATGGAGATTAAATAATGAGTCTTTCTTCAATGTAGAGAGCATTGATGATCTTAAACTAAGAGCAAGTTATGGTGAACTTGGTAGTGGAAATATTGGTAATTATGAATATCAAGGATTCATTAACACATTTGGAGCGGTTGTAATGGGAACCGGGCAATCCCTGAACCCTTCTGCTACACAAGTAAGACTGGCAAATTCTGAGCTAAAATGGGAAACACTAAAGCAAACAAATATAGGTTTAGACCTTGAGATGTTTAATGATCAGATTAAGGTAACTGCAGATTATTTTATTGCTAAAACAGAGAATGTATTATTTGGATTCCCTATTCTTCTTTCAACTGGTAATGATGGTGGTAATCCAATTGCGAATGCTGCAACTGTAGAAAACAGAGGTTTTGAATTCAACGTTGCTTATGACAAAGTAATAAGCAATGACTTTAGTTTTAATGCTTCTGTAAATTTCACAAAACTTAACAATAAGCTTATAAATTTAGGTAATGGTTTAAATGAAAGTATTCAGGGTAACACAATTACTCGTGCAGGTGAATCTGTTGGAATGTGGTATGTTCTAAAAACAGATGGATTGTTCCAAAGTCAGGAAGAAATAGAAGGGCATATGAACTCTGCAGGGGATGTGATACAATCAAGCGCATTACCGGGTGATATTCGGTTTGTTGATGTGAATGACGACGGTGAGATTACCAATGAAGATAAAACAGTCGTAGGAAGCCCTTGGCCAGATTTTGAAATGGGACTAAATGCTGGAGTAACCTATAGAGATTTTGATTTCTCAATGAACTGGATTGGATCGTTTGGAGCTACTGTTTATAACGGTTTTAGAAGTATTGTAGATCGATTTGATGATGACAGTAACTATAGAGCTGGAGTTCAGCCTTGGACACCAGAAAATCCAAATACTAATTTCCCAAGAATAGTGAAGGGAACAACCCTTAACTCAAGAGGAGATAGTGACAGGTGGTTAGAAGACGGCAGTTTTGCAAGATTAAAATATATAGGATTCGGTTACAGCTTTCCTAAAAAGACACTTGACAAAATTGGTTTATCAAAAATGCGTTTAAGTCTTTCAGCCCAAAATATTATCACAATTACAGGTTATCAAGGTCTTGACCCTGAATTCAGTAATAATAATATTTTCCAGAGAGGTGTGGATTTTGGATCGTATCCTAATGTTCAAACATATTCTTTAGGAGTAGAATTTGATTTTTAAACAAAACATAATAATGATGAAGAAAATACTATTAATAATTACAGTTATCTGTTCGCTCGTAACGGTAGTTTCCTGCCAAAAAGACGAACTTGATCTTAAAAACCCGAATGCTCTGACCACAGAGCAATTCTGGGCGACTCAAAACGATGCAGAATTAGGAGTAAATTCCATATATGCCATGTTCTATAAAGATGGGATGTGGTCACGATGGATGACTTTTAGACTGGATTTAACTTCAGATGAAGGTTTTAGCCAGAGTCCTTGGATTGAACTTGCAGACTGGACCAGATTTAATTATATCAACTATAATTTCTGGCAAGGCAATGCCGAAACTTGGAGAGATTCTTACAAAGGAATTTTTAGAGCAAATCAGGTGCTAGCTAATGTACCAGAAATTGAATTTGATGATGAATCAAGAAAGCAATCTATTTTAGCAGAAGCTAAATTTTTAAGAGCCTTTAACTATTACTATATTGGGCTACTTTGGGAGAATGCACCTATTATTCTTGAACCTTCAAAACCAAACGATCTTCCATTACAGTCATCACTGCAAGAAGTGTATGACCAGGTAGAACAGGATTTGAACGAGGCTTTTGCAAATTTACCAATGCAGTGGGACGCTGAAAATGTAGGAAGACCTACAAAAGGTGCTGCTAAGGCTATGCTTGCTAAAGTTTATATGCAACAGAAAAGATGGGATGATGCTAAATCAGCCCTTGACTTTTTAGTAATTGGAGAGGGATCTAATTATAGCCTTGTTGATAATTATAAAGACAATTTTACAGATCTTAATGAGAATAATTCAGAATCTGTATTTGAAATTCAGTTTGGCGATCAGCGTCGAGGTGGTACGGGTGAAGATGCTAATGCTTCAGTATCGAATAACCGGGCACAATTTTTCGCACCAAGAGGAATTGGTTGGTCAGACGGGCAAGCAAGATTTTGGCTAGTTGATTCATTTAAGCAAGAAAAAACGGTAGATAACGAAATAGATCCGAGATTAAGGCATACACTGTTTTACCCAAGTCTTTTTGAAGATTTTGGAGACAAGACCTACGGAAGAGACTGGGAATGGGGTGAAGAAGAAGCTTGGTTTAGAAAAGGTGCTAGAGATTACAAGAGAGATAATGAAGATTATTATTCTGCTGTAAATTTAAGAATTATTCGATATGCTGATATTTTGCTTCGCTATGCTGAAGTTTTGAATGAACTTGGAATGACTTCGGAGGCTTATCAGTATGTAGATATAGTGAGAGCAAGACCTAATATGTCTCCATTGGCTGAAGCTTACCCTGAAATTGGAAATGATCAAGATAAATTTCTTGAGCGCTTAAAAATGGAAAGAGTTTTTGAGCTTGCTGGTGAAAGTTTAAGATGGGAAGATCTTAAAAGGTGGGGAGATTTAGATACTCAGGAATCTGTAGATAAGATTATTGAAAGAGATCCGGATTTCAACAACTTTGAAATAGGCAAGGATATAAGATTGCCTATTCCTCAAGTAGAAGTTGAAAACAATCCAAATCTGGAGCAGAATCCTCAGTATTAATATTTATTCCCTGAAGCTTTGAATTAGGTGCTTCAGGGAATTTTCTTAAAAAATATAAATGAAAAATATAATTCTTTTTTTATCAATAATAATTGTCTGTGCTTTTTTCTCATGCAAAGAATCTAGCCAGAATAATGAAAAACTAGCTACTAAAACTTCAGAATCTAGAGATGTATGGAGTAAGGATAAAGCTAATGCATGGTACAAGCAACAGACTTGGCTAGTGGGTGCAAATTTTAATCCAAGCTCAGCTATCAATCAATTGGAAATGTGGCAGGAAGAAAGTTTTGATTTGGAAGCCATAGACAAAGAACTTGGTTGGGCAGAAGATATTGGTATGAATACCATGCGCGTTTACCTTCATGATTTACTTCATGAAAATGACTCTGAGGGTTTATATAATAGAATGAATAAATTTCTTGAGGTGGCTGACAGACATGGTATTAAAACGTTGTTTGTTCTTTTCGATTCTTGTTGGGACCCTTTTCCAAAAGCAGGTGAACAGAGAGATCCAAAACCGCACGTACACAATTCGGGATGGGTTCAAAGTCCAGGACAAAAAGTTCTTCAAGACAGTACTCAATATGGACGCCTTGAGAAATATGTAAAAGAAACTATAAAGGAGTTTAGGGATGATGATCGTGTTCTAGGATGGGATATATGGAATGAACCGGATAATATGACTGGTCCATCTTATGAAGATGTTGAAATTAAAAACAAAGTCGAACTGGTAATGCCTTTATTAAAAAATGCTTTCGCTTGGGCTCGATCTGTAAATCCTACACAGCCACTAACATCTGGAGTGTGGACAGGAGACTGGAGTGATCCTGAAAATATGCAGCCAATGCACAAAATGCAACTAGAAGAATCCGATATCATAACCTTTCATAATTATAATTCACCACAAAATTTCGAAAAAAATATAAAGGAATTACAACGTTATGGTAAGCCAATTCTGTGTACAGAATATATGGCAAGACCAAACGGAAGTACTTTCCAAGGATTCCTACCAATTGCCAAAAATTATAATGTAGGAATGTTTAACTGGGGATTTGTTGACGGTAAAACCCAAACAAAATATCCTTGGGATAGCTGGACTAAAACCTATACTGATGAGCCTGATGTATGGTTTCATGAAGTTTTCAGAAATGATGGTAAACCCTATAATAAAGAAGAAACTGATTTAATCAATGCGCTTACTTCTGAAGTAAATAAGCACTAAAAAATATCCCATCATCCAATGGAAATTGGATGATGGGTTTTTATTTATGAAAAAATATTTCTTATTACTACTCTTGGTCATTGTAAAGTTTATACCTGTTTCTGCACAACAACCTAATCCTCCGGGACAGGTGAAAGATGGAAAGAAACCTAAAAATGAAGCCTACTTGTTTGCACATATGACAAATCAAGACTACGGAAGATTATATTATTCTGTATCCAAAGATGGTCTTCATTGGCAAAACTTAAATGATAAAAAACGAGTTTTTGAAGATTATCAAGGGCATCCAGATATCGTGAAAGGACCACAGGGGAAATATTATATAGCAGGAAATACGAGTGATTCTTCTCCAGATATAAACATATGGGTTTCTGTAGATTTGATTAGTTGGGAAAAACATTCAATTTATACACCAGATCTAAAGGCTACTCTTGGTTATGCAGAAGCCTTACAACGTATTGGTGCACCAAAACTTTTTTATGACGATGCCTCTTCTCAATTTATTATGACATGGCATACACCTCATAAAAAAGGTACAAAAAAAGACCCTGAAAGCTACTGGGCTAGCCAAAGAACATTATATGTTTTGTCAAAGGATCTTAAAAATTTCGAAGGCCCTCCTAAGCTATTTTTTGACTGGGACTTTGGGACAATAGATGTAATTATTAGGAAAGTTGACGATAGGTATTACGCTATTTTAAAAGATGAAACGTATCCGACATTGTATTGGCCAACAGGAAAAACAATTCGGATTGCTAGATCTGGCTCTCTATTTGGACCGTACTCGCTTCCTCAAGATCCTATAAGCCCAAATTTTCGAGAAGCACCAACCTTAATTCCTTCACCAGATGGGGATAATTGGTATTTATATTATGAGCAATATCCAGGTGTATCATACGGCCTTTCGATCTCAGATAACTTAAATGGTCCGTGGTATCAGGCATCAGGTTATACTTTTTTTAGCGATTGGGATAAATACAGTTTACCTTCTAAAGTTAGACATGGTTGTATGATTACGATCTCAAATGAGGAATATATTAATTTGGTTAGTAAATTTGGAATTTTACAAGAAAAAGAAAAAAATTAGCTGATGAAATATCTACAAAAGTTAATAGTATTCATTTATGGTATTTGTATTCTCAGTTGTTCGGTAGATCAATCATCTGAGCCAGATAATTCCAGCGATCCCGAAAATATTGCTTCAGAAATCAAAACAAAAGATCCTGTTCCTGGAATTAGAATTGCATGGGATTATACTACACAAACACAAATATCTAAGGTAAATGAGCAGGGTTACAACGGTTATGCAAGGCTTATTCAATTAGATGATGAGTCGCTTCTCGTGACTTATGAATCTAATGGGAATGTGTTAGTAAAAATGAGTTATGATTTTGGTAGTTCTTGGGGAGAACCTATAATTGTAGCGGCAGCTAAAGAAGGTGTTAATATGGCTACTCCAGATCTTCTTCAGCTAGAAAATGGGGCTATTTTACTGAGTTACAATCCACGACCAGGAGAAATTGCTGCTTTATCTAAGAGGTTTTTGATCAAAACAATTTTAAGTATAGATGGTGGAATGACTTGGCGTGATGATCAGGTAGTTTATAAGGGAGATACCAAATTTGACAATGGTGTTTGGGAGCCTACTTTATTACAATTACCCAGTGGAGAAATCCAATTATTCTTTTCAAATGAAAACGTGTATCAGAGCACTAATGAGCAAAATATTTCTTTGTTAAGGTCTACTGATAACGGAATTACGTGGACCAAAGAACCCGAAATAACTAGTTTTAGAAGCGGTAGTAGAGATGGTATGCCTTCTCCTATTTATCTTCAAAATAAAAATGAAATTGTTTATTCTATAGAAGATAACGGTAGCAATAACGAGTTTAAGCCTTATATCATTAGAAATTCAATTTCTGAAAACTGGTCAAAAACGGTTAGTGGAAATAACGAAAATAGAAGTTATGCTTTAAAGGAACCTCTTGAAGATTTAGAGCATGCAGGAGCTACTTATCTCGCACAATTGCTTACTAGTGAAACTCTTCTTTCATATCAGGGGACTGAAAATAGAAGCGGAAATGATCTTAGCAATGCTGAAATGAGAGTAGCAATTGGAGATGATGATGCCAGAAATTTTGATAGAATAACAACCCCTTTTCTTATTCCTGAAAATACATCTGCTTTATGGAATAGTATTGCCGTACTTAAAGATAACTCAGTTGTCGCTTTAACTACTACCAATGCTTTTTCAAGCAGTAAAAGTGCTGAAGTATGGATGATTAAAGGTTTTGTAATTCCTGAATTAAAAGCTGAAAATACATCGCTTTTAATAGATGGTGAAACTTCAGAAGACATATGGCAACAAGATTTTCCAATTTTAATTGGGCATAAAGGAAAAACTCAATTGAAGGCCAATGTTTCGACAGATGCTAATAATTTGTATATTATTACAAAAGTTAAAGACCAAGCAATTTTGAGTACATCAGAAAACGTTAATAATAATGATGGAGTGGCTATTTATTTAGACCCTTCAAGTAAAAATTATGAGAAACCAGATAAGGGGGTTTTTAAAATAAACATTTTCGCAACTAATAAAATTCAGGTTTTTGAAGGCAACAATTCAGAATGGAAAGAAATTGAAATACCTGAAATAAGAACAGTAGTAAAAAATATTGATGGATATATTCAAGAAATATCCATTCCATGGAATTCTATTGGAGGGAAACCAAGTTCCAATTCTAGAATTGGTTTCAGTATGGAACTTATAGAAAGAGGAAATTCAAATTATTATGAAATGCTTTCTACTACTCAATCGAATGCCCCTTATACCTGGTTAAATTTAAAATTATAAATAACAATGAAGAAAATCAATTACCTCAGTCTGCTAGTTTTATTTGTAAGCGCTACTGCTTTTGCACAATCTGGTAAATTTACCAATCCAATTTTAACTTCAGGAGCTGATCCTTACTGTACTTTTTACAAAGGTTATTATTATTACACCAATACGCTTCAGAATAAATTAGTGCTTTGGAAAACAAAAAATCTAGCGAATATAAAAGATGCTGAAAGTAAAACAATTTGGACTCCGCCCGAAGATAGCATGTATTCCAAAAATATTTGGGCTCCAGAGTTTCATGTAATAGACGGCAAATGGTATGTATATTTTGCGGCTGATGATGGGGATAATAGTAACCACCGCATGTATGTTCTGGAAAATAAATCTGAAGATCCCTTTAAAGGAGAATGGGAATTTAAAGGAAAAATTTCTGCAAATCCAGACCGCTGGGCTATTGACGGAAATGTTTTTAAATATAAAGATAAACTTTATATGATCTGGTCAGGTTGGGAAGGAGATACAAACGGTCAACAGAATATTTATATTGCTAGAATGAAAAATCCTTTAACCATCGAAGGCAACAGGGTTTTGATTTCACAACCCACTTATATCTGGGAAAAACAGGGGGATTTGGATGATGAAATTAATCCTCCGCATGTAAATGTAAATGAAGGTCCTCAATACTTGGAGCATGAAGGGAAAATCTTTATTGTATTTTCAGCCAATGGTTGCTGGACAGATTATTATTCTCTAGGGATGATAAGTTTTACAGGTGATGATCTTTTGGACCCAGCTGCATGGGAGAAACACCCGAAGCCTATTTTCACTAAGTCTGAAGAAAATTTGGTTTACGCACCAGGTCATAATTCTTTTTTTAAATCACCAGACGGAACAGAGGACTGGATATTATATCATGCAAATTCCAACCCTGGAGATGGCTGCGGAGGAAAGCGATCTCCAAGAATGCAAAAAATCAAATGGAACAAAGATGGAACTCCTAACCTTGGAATTCCTGTATCTCAAGAGACTATTTTAAAAATACCATCACAAAAATAATATTATGAAAAAAACACTATTTACATTAATACTACTAGCGTTTTCTTTTGGTAGTTTAAATGCTCAAGAACGTTGGAGCAAAGAAAAGGCAAATGACTGGTACGAAAAGCATGACTGGTTAACAGGTGCTAATTTTATTCCGAGTACTGCCATTAATCAATTAGAGATGTGGCAAGAAAACACTTTTGACCCTAAATCAATTGACAAGGAACTTGGCTTTGCTGAAGGAATTGGATTTAATACTATGCGTGTATATCTCCATAGTTTGGCATATAAAGCAGATAAGGAAGGCTTCAAATTACGATTGAAGGAATACCTTGAAATTGCCGATTCGCATAATATTCTGACTATTTTTGTGATTTTCGATGATGTTTGGGATGCTAACCCAAAGATGGGAAAACAACCAGACCCAAAGCCTGGAACACACAACTCTGGATGGGTTCAAGACCCGGGCTACCCTCAATCTGTAGATATGGCAAATTCGAAAGAACTTGAGATGTATGTAAAGGATATTCTATTAACGTTTGGAAAGGATGATCGTATTTTACTTTGGGATTTATATAATGAACCAGGGAATAATGATAAAGGAAACGAGTCTATGGCACTTCTAAAAAATGTGTTTAAATGGGCACGTGAAGTAAACCCTTCCCAACCCTTATCTGCCGGATTATGGAAGTGGAGTTTGAAAGATCTTAATACATTTCAGGCACTGCATTCAGATGTTATTACTTATCACTGTTATGATGAACCACAAGCCCACAACAGAATTATTGAGCTTTTAAAAACTCATGGTCGCCCAATGATCTGTACAGAATATATGGCACGTACTAGGAATAATACTTTTACTAATTCCTTACCTCTGCTTCAAGAAAGTAATATTGGCGCAATTAACTGGGGACTAGTAAAAGGGAAAACAAATACCATTTACGCATGGAATACTCCAATCGAATCTGGTAAAGAGCCGGAACAATGGTTTCATGATGTTTTTAGAAAAGACGGAACGCCATATAGGCAGGATGAAGCAAACCTTATTAAAAAATTGAATTTAGAATTTAAAAAATAGTCTCGATGAAAAACCAGAAAATTACTTCTCTTTTAGCTTTGCTTTTTATTTTTATGCTGAACTCGTGTAAGGATAGTTCAGAAAAAAAAGGAAATTTAGTAAAACCTGAAACAGAAAAGCAAGACTTTAATAAACAAAACTATCTATCTTTAAAAGATTTTGACACCATTATTAATCACAAAAAGGTTAAATTATACTGGATTGAAACTGATAGCATGAAGGCAGCTTTCACTAATTACGGTGGGAGAATTATTGGCTTATGGGTTCCAGATAAAAATGGTGAAATGATTGACGTAATTACAGGAATGGGAAGTGTGGAAGCTTATGCTAATTCATCTGAACCTTATTTTGGAGCAACTATAGGTCGAGTTGGGAACAGAATTTCTAAAGGTAAATTTCAAATTGATGGTAAGCAGTATATCACTTCATTAAATAATGGAAAAAATAGTTTGCACGGTGGAAAAAAAGGATTTCAGTATGTTGTTTGGAATGCAGAGCAATCAGATGAAAGAACTTTGATTTTGACTTACACATCACCTCATATGGAAGAAGGTTTTCCGGGTAACCTGAAAGTTAAAGTAACCTATTCCATTACAGATGAGCAAACGTTGAAAATGGAATATCATGCAGTTACCGATAAGAGAACACCTGTAAACCTTACCAATCATGCATTTTTCAATTTGAATGGAGAAGGCAGCGGCAATATTCTAGATCATCATGTAAAACTATTTGCAGATGAATTTACACCAGTAGATGAAGAGCTTATACCATATGGAGAACTCCAGAAAGTTCAAGGAACTCCTCTCGATTTTATAGATTTTCATACGATTGGTGAAAGAATAGAATCTGAAAATGAACAGTTAAAATTTGGTAAAGGATATGATCACAATTTTGTATTGAACGAAACGAAAGGAGAAGATATGAATTTTGCCGCAACCATAATTGGAGATGAATCAGGTATTAAAATGGATGTATACACGGAAGAACCCGGAATTCAATTTTACAGTGGGAATTTTATGGAGGGTAAAAATGAATTCAAATCTGGAGTAAAAGATAAATTTAGAACAGCATTTGCTTTGGAAACACAACATTTTCCAGACGCTCCGAATCAGAAGAGCTTCCCATCAATCATTCTGAATCCGAAAGAAGAGTATCATACGGTTTCTTTATACCGATTTTCTGTTGAAAATAATAAAGATTAATAATGAGATTATTTGAAATACTATTTGGTTCACTATTAATTTTTAACCTTTGGGGCTGCCAAGATTATCAAGAGAAATCCGTCCCCAAATCAGAAGTTGAAAGCGAAAATATGTTTTATACCAACCCTGTGGTAAATAGGGATTTTCCTGACCCAACGGTTATTAAAGCGGAAAATGGGGTGTATTATGCATATGCCACAAATACTAGTATTTACGGTAGTCAAATAAATATACAGGTCATAAAATCTTATGATCTTTTGCAATGGAAATCATTGCCAGATGCTCTTCCTGAAAAACCTACTTGGGCAGATAGAGATTTTTGGGCACCGCATGTAGTATATAATGAGAATACACAAAAATATTACCTCTTCTATTCTG
>JQIA01000569.1_pt1 | contig 19039 bp, 14 predicted proteins | sample 811431 | NCBI WGS metagenome assembly JQIA01 (sample SAMN02998118, study PRJNA258478) | marine sediment metagenome | biome: marine; feature: seafloor; material: sediment; isolation source: oil-polluted sediment collected from 3 locations (0.5 km, 0.7 km and 0.9 km)... | place: USA: Gulf of Mexico ...
TAATGATGATAGGTTCAATATATCGCTTTAATTTATTATAAAAATATTCTCGAAGCCAATGCCCTTGATCATAGCTCAATTGCTCTTCATTAATTAAAAAGATATGTTGCTGTGCAAGCCCTTTTAAAACATCAAAATAAATAACTTCAAAATCATCCTGAAGCTTTAATACTTTTTTCTGAATAGCACGCAAAAGATTTTTTGTCGGTGTTTCATCGTCTAGACTTTTTTCAATAATCACTTTACGTTTAACATTTGCTACTCGAACACGAAAAAATTCATCTAAATTATTGGAAAATATCCCTAAAAATCGTACCCGCTCGATAACAGGAACCGATTTATCTGCCGCCTCTTGTAAAACCCGCTCGTTGAATGATAACCAGCTGAGTTCCTTTTCAACATATTTGTACCCATCACTTTTTGTCACACAGACCACTCTAAACTTTTATTTTTAATTATCCATAGTCTAACGCAAAGACATGACATTTAAATGACGGCATCAACATTAGATTTAGTTAGTCCCACTTTGTATTGATACCCCTTTTCAGATTCAATGTTGTCCAAGTATTTAAATGTGAAGATATATTTAAATTTCTTCGTAAGCTTAATCCTGCAAAATATGAAGTGAAAAGAGCTAATAAGAGTAAGAAACGGTAACTTTAGATTTTTACTACATTTTAATATAGCCAATTGAGAAATCTATATTTAATTTTAACTAATTGTATTTAAAGTTAATTTTTTATCTATAAGAAATTTTACTATCTTTAATGAAAGACCATTGAGTGCTTTTATTTCAATTTAACCGATGTGAAAATTGACTTGTATTATGAAATAAAGATCAGTAAATTACCCTTATCTGGTATGACCAACAGGAAAATAGTATGACTTTAACAACAAAAAACATTCGCCCATTTCCACACTTGCTAACACCACTCGATTTAGGTTTTACTAAGTTAGCCAATCGCGTATTAATGGGGTCTATGCATACTGGTCTTGAAGAAGAAAAAGGTGGATATGAGAAGCTGGTTGCTTTTTATGAAGAAAGAGCAAAGGGCGGCGTTGGTATGATTGTTACAGGCGGTATTAGCCCTAATAAGTGCGGTAGAGTAGAGCCTTTCGCTAGTGAGCTAAGTCACCTTGATCATGTAAATAAGCATAAACAAGTTACTACAGCAGTACATAAATATGCAACAAAAATATGTTTGCAGCTATTGCATACGGGTCGTTATGCTTTTCACCCCTTCAGTGTTGCGCCAAGTAATATTAAATCACCTATTACTCCTTTTACGCCAAAAGCGATGTCAGCAATAGAAATTAACGGCACTATTAAAGATTATGCCCATTCAGCCCATTTAGCCGCTAAGGCTGGTTATGATGGTGTAGAAATTATGGGAAGTGAAGGTTATTTAATTAACCAGTTTGCGTGTTTAAGAACGAATCAGCGTGATGATGAATGGGGTGGTAGCATTGAAAATCGTATGCGCTTAGCTATTGAAACGGTTAAAGCTGTACGAGCGCAAGTGGGTGCTAACTTTATTATTATTTTTCGTTTATCTATGCTTGATTTAGTAGAAGGTGGCAATAGTTGGGATGAAGTGGTTACCATGGCCAAAGCGATTGAAAAAGCAGGGGCTACTTTAATTAATACAGGTGTTGGTTGGCATGAAGCACGTGTTCCCACTATAGTTAGCTCTGTGCCTAGAGCTGCATTTACTTGGATAACCGAGCGAATGAAAAAAGAAGTCTCTATTCCACTTATTGCGACAAATCGTATTAACACGCCTGAAATAGCTGAGAAAATTTTAGCTACAGGGCAAGCTGATATGGTTTCTATGTCAAGACCTTTTCTTGCGGATGCCGAGTTTGTTAATAAAGCTGCTTCGAATAAAGCTGATGAAATCAATACCTGTATTGGTTGTAATCAAGCATGTTTAGATCATATTTTTCAACAAAAACGCGCCTCTTGCCTAGTGAACCCAAGAGCTTGTTATGAAACTGAACTCATCTTTAAAAAACTCGATAAACAAGAAAAATCTAAAAAATTAGCCGTAATTGGCGCAGGGCCAGCAGGTTTAGCTTTTAGTGTTTATGCTGCTGAACGTGGTCATAACGTTGAATTATTTGATAAAATGAGTGAGATTGGTGGGCAATTCAATATTGCCAAAGAAATACCAGGTAAAGAAGAGTTTTATGAAACGTTGCGCTATTTTAATAAACAACTTGAGCTTCATCATGTTTCTGTGCATTTGAATTGTGAGCAAAGCGCTGAAAGCTTACTCGCGGCTGACTTTGATGAAGTAATTTTAGCTACAGGAATAAAACCGAGGAAATTGGCTATTGAAGGCATAGAGCATCCAAAAGTGTTGAGTTACTTACAAGTATTACGTGATAAAGCACCCGTAGGTGAAAACGTTGCCATCATTGGTGCAGGAGGTATCGGCTTTGATGTTGCCTCATACCTAGCAGAAGCAGGAGAATCATTAACAACGAATCCAGATGAGTGGTTAAATAACTGGGGGGTTGATAAAAGTTATCAAGAACCTGGCGGGTTAAATACTGAAAAATTATTCGCAAAAGTGCTAACTAAGCGTAATATTACTTTATTACAGCGTAAAGCTTCTAAAGTAGGTAAACATTTAGGAAAAACTTCAGGCTGGGTTCATCGGGCTAATTTAACTAAACATGGTGTTAACATGATCCCTAGCGTAACGTATAAAGCCATTACTGATAAAGGTTTATTCATTGAAGTGGATGGCAAACAGCAATTGCTTAAAGTGGATAATATTGTTATTTGTGCAGGTCAAGAATCAAACCGAGATTTACAACAATCGCTGGAAAATGGCGGTATTACGGTACATCTTATTGGTGGTGCGAATGTTGCGAGTGAACTTGATGCTAAACAGGCAATTCGCCAAGCCGCTGAATTAGCAAAGGTTATTTGATGAATAGCCCTAATTTTAAAAAATTATTTTAGAAAAATAGTCACCTTGTTTTTAAATGGGTATACTCAAGTAATACACACAAAATAATAAAGACGTTAGCTTTGACATTAGACATGAAAAATTTAGTTGTTAGTAGTGCAGATATTGACATTTTTACTGCTCCTAAAGAATATAAACAACAGTTACTCTCGTTAATTGCTAATGCTTGTCAGCGTATTTACATAACCGCACTCTACCTGCAAGATGATGATGCAGGTAGAGAAATATTACATGCACTATACCAAGCTAAAGCAAACAAGCCTGATTTAGAGATTAAAATTTTTGTTGATTACCACCGTGGTCAGCGAGGTTTAATAGGTGAACAAGAAAGTTTGGGTAACCGCGCTTTATATCTTGCACTTGCCGAGCAATACCCGCACAAAATTGCTATTTATGGTGTTGCAGTAAAACGAAAAGAGCTTTTTGGCGTATTACATTTAAAGGGGATGGTTTTTGATAATATCCTTTTTTATACGGGTGCTAGTATTAATGATGTTTATATGCAGCAAGATGAACGCTACCGACTAGACAGATATTATCAAATTAAAAGTTTTGAACTTGCTAGTAGTTTTTGCCAATATTTAAATGATGCTTTTGTTACTTCTAACTTAGCACCATTGTTAAACAGAATTGATTTACCAAATCAGGCACAACAAAATCGCAATATTATCGCGCTCAAATCTTTACTTAAAAAAACGGCATATAAATTTGAGCTAAGTGATAATACACAAGAATCAAAACTGATTAGCAACCCTATTTCAATCTGTTCTTTTATTGGTTATGGCCGTAGAAAAAACAAATTAAATAAAGCGATTAGGCAAATTGTTAAAAAAAGCCAAAAGCAGCTAATGGTTTTTACCCCTTATTTTAATTTACCGCCCATATTGGCTCGCGATATTATAAAAGCATTGAAATGCGGGGTGAAAATTACGATCATTGTAGGTGATAAAACTGCGAATGACTTTTTTATTGCCGATGACAATGAATTTAGCACCATAGGTATTGTGCCTTATATTTATGAAGTGTTATTACGACGGTTTGTAAAGCGATATCAACACTTTATAGATCAGGGTTTATTGAATATACATTTGTGGAAACATGAAAGTAACAGCTTCCATTTAAAAGGCATTATTAGCGATGAGCGCTATCATTTACTCACGGGCAGTAATTTAAATCCTCGAGCTTGGTCTTTAGATTTAGAAAATGGCTTGCTACTTGATGATCCTTCGGGTGAACTAATGGCTAAAGTGACTCCTGAATTAATTGCTATTATGGAACATACCATACAAGTTAATCACTTTAGCGAACTTGATGGGATAAGCGATTATCCTAACAAACCTAAAAAACTTCTTAAAAAAATACGATTAACCCAAATAGATAGAGTTTTGAAACGTTTCTTATAAAATTTTCCTTTGCCATTATCATTTAAAATGATTTCTTTGCTTCTACTCTTATTTCAAAACTATCAACAGTAGGGTTTTCACTTTGGGGGAAAGCAAAATCAATATGAATAATTTGATTATTACCCGTAGAATGAGGGGAGTATAAGCGAATACCAATACCGACCGAATGCAGCCAAGTACTTTCAATATTTTCAACGACTGATTCGCCAAATGTCCTACCCGTATCAAAAAAACCCGCAGCAGCAAGGTCAAATAACTTAAACAAATTTATTCCGGGGTAATAACGTATTTCACTCGTAAACTTTGTACTATGTTCGCCGTGCTGATATTGTAGAGGGAAGCCACGTAAACCAGTACTTGCTCCCATAGTAACAGGGTTATCGAGATATTGATTTTTACTCAATACATTGGTATTGCTTAAATAAACTCCCCAATGCTCACTTAAATTATAAAAATATTCGCTATTAAGGTGGAATAAAAAGCGTTGTTGTTGATCATATATATCAGCTTCTAGTGCCAAATCCATTAAAATAAGTGCATTGTAGTGAACTTCAAAACCCTTGCTTACTTTCGTTTTAAATAATGCCCAAGCACTATTTTGTTTATTACCATCACTTAAGCCTAACGTTGAGCTAAACTGCCAACCATGATTAAAATCTTCAATTTGAGTGATTAAATGGATATTAGTCAGTTTTTTAAAATCTTTTTGAATGTAATCAATTTGTAGCCAAGGGTAAATAAAGTCTCGATCTTGAGGTAAGGTAGATGAACTTAATGGTAGTGCTGAATTTGTAAGATTAGAAAACGTATGTTGATCTTGAGTTACACCAAAATAAAAACGAAGCAAAGACTCATCATCATTATTACTTAGCCATGCATACTCTATGCTTTTATAACGTAGTTTATGAGCATAAATAGCTTGTTCAGTGTCGTTTTGATACGTGGTATTATTGCGAGATTCTTCATCGAAGCCTATGTTATAGGCGTAGTTAGTATAAAAACTAGCAAAATGTTTTTGTAAAAAGAGTGATTGCTGAGTTCCATCATCGTTATCAGCAAAGCGAAATGACAAATCAATATTTTGTTTTTTAAATAAAGGAATTGTACTTTTTATTCGATACCCTTCGCGCTGTGAGTTATTGTAGGTTGATATATCTACATCTATCCCTAAGCCTAATAAATTTCGCTCTTTAACGCCAAAACTATAGGATGTTTCGCCCCCTTTACGACCAAAACTGATGGTTGGCATCAATGACCAATTATCCCAAGTGGTTACGGTAATATTCTCAGCCACTTCATCACTGATGACTTTAGCATCGCGTAAATATTTCTGGCTACGCAAATACCTTTCAAGTTCAGCCATATCGGCAACGTTTTTAACACATTTATTAAGAAAAAAAGCGGCTTCATTTTCTAGCGTAACAATCTTTGTATCAATATGAATAGCATTAGCCCAGCGGTGAATGAAAGTAAAACCTTGTTCCTGATTATCAAAAATAGTTTGCGGCTTAAAAGTAACGATTTGTGGGGGTTCTATGCAATGAGGCTCTTGTGCCTTAGTCGTAATAGGCAATAAAACACAGAATATTGTTATACCAAAGAAGTAAGTAAGGGATGTGGGCATTTTTTTATTTCTTTTGAAAGATAAGTTACTATAGCTGCTATAAGTTTATAAAAATAGAGATAATAACGAATGTTTACAGAAGTCTTATTTCCGCGTTTTAGTGAAACGGATGCTATGGGTCATATAAATAACACGATAGTTCCCGTTTGGTTTGAAGGGGGTAGAGTACCTATTTTTAAGTTATTCACACCAGATTTAGACCCCAAAAAATGGCAACTAATTATTGCTAAAATTGAAGTGAATTATCACGGGCAGTTATTTTATGGAGAAGAAGTTAACATTAGAACGTTTATAAGCCGAATTGGCAGCGCATCTTTTGATGTTTACCAAGAGTTATGGCAGCACGATGAAAAATGTGCATCTGGCATTGCCTCAATGGTTCACTTTGATTATCAAACACAAAAATCAAAAAAAATCCCTGAAGATCTTTATGCTCAACTAATGTTGCATTTTTATAAAAAATAGTGACTTTAACGACTTACAGCCATGCAAAGTGCATTGTTGAAAATAATTAAAGAAACCGCTCGAAAAATTGCAGCCGTCACTATAGAATTACGCTTCTTAAACAGAATTTTTCATGTGTGGAATAGCTTAATGGTAAGTCATGAAGCTATTTTTGATCGTACAATTAATAGGTAATAGGATTTTTCATGGCTGGTGTAAATAAAGTAATAATTGTTGGTAACTTAGGTAAAGATCCTGAAGTACGTTTTATGCCAAATGGTAGTGCAGTAGCAAATATAACCGTGGCAACGTCGGACACATGGAAAGACAAACAAACAGGTGAGAAAAAAGAAAAAACTGAATGGCATAATATTGTTATGTATCAACGCCTAGCTGAAATAGCTGGTGAATATTTGAAAAAAGGTTCAAAGGTTTATCTTGAAGGCTCATTACAAACAAGTAAGTGGACAGATCAGCAAACGGGTCAAGATCGCTATAAAACGGAAATAAAAGCTAACACAATGCAAATGTTGGACAGCAGATCTTCTGGTCAACAAGGTGGATTTAGCTCTCAAAATCAACAATCGCAAAGCCAACAAAGCGGCGGATTTCAAGGTCAACCTTCTCAAGATCAGCAAGGTGGTTTCGCTCAAAACAACCCGCAACAAGTTCCTCAACAGTCATATAATAAACCAGAACAACAAAGTGGCTTTTCTCAAAACAACCAGCAACAAGGCGGTTTTTCACAGAACAACCAGCAGCAAGGTGGATTTTCGTCACAACCTCAGCAGCAAGCACCTAAAGTAAATCCTCAAGAACCAAACATTGATTTTGATGACGACATTCCGTTCTAGATCCCGTTTAATTTAAAAGTGTTAATATAAATACATATTAGCCATAAATAAACATCAAACCCAGCATCATTGCTGGGTTTTTTATATATAAATATTGGCTATATTATAACTTGGATTTTGTAAATTTTAATTAACTTCTAAGTGCTCTATCAACGAGTAAAGTTTAAATATCACATTATAGCCATCTAAACATCTAAATATTGCTATTCGCGTTAACTCAGCGTAGAATCTTAGTATGCACTAGGGAATGAGGTGACTTTACCTTAAATTAGCTTTATAACTATTCTTTTAAATGAATATGTTAGTTAACGATTTTAAATGAATGATAAAGAAGTCCTCAACTGTACCCGCAACTGTAAGTCGTACTTTCAAATATAAATGAAAAAGACGATAAGTCAGATATCTAGTCATAAACCTTATGCCAGTTTTATTCATTGTGTGCGGGAAAACACCAACAAATTATGTCAATACAGTTGAAAGTTGATCAGCTCAATTACCTGATCAAAGATAAAAACATCTTAAATAACATCTCCTTTACTGTAGGTAAAGGCGAGATACTCGGCATTATTGGCCCTAACGGCGCTGGTAAAACGAGCTTATTACGTTGTATTAGCAATCAACAGTATTCAACACCTCATTCATCTACTTCTGGCAATATCTATCTAAAAAATAAATTAATAACCCAGTATAGTGCTAAAGAACTTGCTCAACACTTTGCCTTAGTAGCGCAAAAATCTTCAGCTATTTTTTCATTAACTGTTGTTGATATAGTGAAAATGGGCTTATTACCCCATAAAAGTTTATTCGCTTTAGATAGCGATCACGACAAACAACAGGTGCAACTTGCTTTAACAAAGGTAGGTTTAGCGCATGCAGGTAAAATTCATTTTAATCAACTCTCAGGTGGCGAACAACAAAGAGTATTAATAGCCCGTGCACTGGTACAAAAAACGCAAATACTGATTTTAGATGAACCTACTAATCACCTTGATGTTTATTATCAGCATCAAATATTAAATCTCGTTAAAAATTTAGCGGTAACGGTTGTTATGACCGTTCATGATTTGAATTTAGCGAGCCAATATTGTCAGCGATTATTATTATTAAATGAAGGTAAGTTGATTGCGGATGGCACGCCTAAAGACGTGTTAACTGAGCAACAATTGCAACACGTCTTTAAATTGTCTTGTGTTGTTGATCAGCAAAGTTCAAACCAAGCACTAAGAGTTTCTTTCTTTTTAAGTGAGGATTCATTAAGTAATTGCTCTTTACCTAACGCCAATGAGATAAAAGATGAATAAGTTAGTCGCTATTATTATCGCGCTGTTACTCTTTACCTTGTTTTCAGTATTAGCGGGGTTGAATTTTGGCCCTGCCAATATTAGCTCAAGTGAGGTATTACAATGCTTGCTAGCTAATTGCCAAGATGAAATAAGCCAAATAGTTATTTGGCAAGTACGTGTACCCCGTGTTTTAGTCGCATTGGTTGCAGGCATGGGCTTAGCCATCGCGGGTGCTATTTTACAAAACACGACACGTAACCCATTGGCCGATCCATATCTTTTTGGCATTGTTTCAGGCGCAGGTTTAGGCGCGACTATTGCTAACTTAGTGATAAATGACGCCTTAGCGGGTCAGTTAGATATTGCGCTACCCTTGGCCGCTTTTTTGGGTGCTTTATTTGCGATTACCGTGGTGGTGTTCATTGCTAAAATTTTACAAAGTATGGATCAATTATTACTCGCTGGGGTAGCCGTGTCTTTTATGTTGGCATCCGTAACACAGTTCATTTTGTACTTTGGTGAACCATTCGCTACCAACAGAGTGATATTTTGGTTAATGGGCAGTTTATCACGTGTTGAAATGAGTAACTTTTATGTGATTGTTAGTGTGTTGTTGATCGTTATTATTGCCATTATTGCTCTACATAGACAAATAGATGCCTTGTTACTCGGTGATGAAAGTGCGGCTAGTTTAGGCGTTAATGTAGATAAATTACGTTTATTAATGCTTGGGCTTTGCGCCGCATTAACCGCCACTATTGTTGCTTACTGTGGCGGCATCGGTTTTGTCGGCTTGATGATCCCTCATATTGTTAGGCAAATTATTGGCGTAACCACGTTAAGGCTAGTACTCGGCAGTGCCTTAATCGGTGGCTGTTTTTTAATTTGGGTTGATATTATTGCTCGATCAGCCTTAGTTGATGCTGAAATCCCCATCGGTATTATTACTTCTGCTTTAGGTAGTATTTTCTTTATATTTATTATGCTTAAAAGCCGACACCGTAATTAATAAACGCTTGTTCAACAGGTAAAAATGACAAATATTCACTATGGAAAATACTTACTATGACAAATGCTCACGATGATAAAAACAACTCAGAACATAAAAATGACCAGCACAAAAAACGTATGCAAGGCGTGAAAGAAAAAGTAGATCAGCGCATTGAAAACGCGCAAAAAGAGCGGGGACTATTAATTGTTATTACAGGTAATGGCAAGGGTAAGTCAACGTCAGGTTTTGGTACGGTAGCACGCGCTGTTGGTCACGGTTTAAATGCCGCAGTAGTGCAGTACATTAAAGGCACTTGGGCTTGTGGAGAAAGAAGTTTACTAGAGAATGCAGGCGTAAGTTTTGATGTGATGGCTACAGGGTTCACATGGAATACTCAAGATAAAGAGCATGATATAGCCGCAGCAAAAAAGGTATGGCAACGAAGTAAAGACTTACTTCAAGATAAAAACATAGATCTTGTTTTACTAGACGAGCTTACTTACATGTTAGCGTACAAGTATTTAGATTTAGATGAAGTGCTAGATGCTTTAAAAAATAGACCTGTAAATCAGCATGTCATTATAACAGGGCGAGGTTGCCACCGAGCTATAATTGATTTAGCTGATACCGTAAGTGAAATTCAATCAATAAAACATGCGTTTGACAGTGGCATAAAAGCGCAAAAAGGCATTGATTGGTAGGAATGAAAAAACCGCCAGTATTGAATTTAGCTCCGAATAAAAAGTTGAAAAAGAATGATAAAAATTAATACATTTAGAGTAGTTTTATTTTTAGTAACCATAAACTGTTTCTTTGTGCAGGTTTACGCTACCGAAAAAAATAAACCTACTATTATTGCGTTAGCGCCACATATTGTAGAAATGCTTTATGATATTGGTGCAGGTGAGCAAATTATTGGTACTACTTCATTTTCAGATTATCCTGAGCAAGCCAAAAACATTCCCATTATTGGCAATTATATACGGCTACAAATTGAAAAGGTGATCATGCTAAGACCAGACATCATTATTGCTTGGAAAAGTGGTAATCCTAGTGATGATTTGGCACGTTTACAGCAACTTGGTTTTAATATCATTTACTCTCAACCAAAAACCTTTGAGGATATAGCCAAAGAAATGCGTAAATTTGGTGAGTTAACGGGTCATAAAAACCAAGCAAACAAAAGCGCACAGCAATTTTTAGAAACCTTTGAAAACATTAAAAAACAATATCAGCACAAAACTAAAATAGTCGCTTTTTACGAATTATGGTCAAGACCCTTAACGACTGTTGCGAACGGTAGCTGGCCACAACAATTCTTAAATGTGTGTGGTGTTAACAACCCTTTTAAATCGGTAGCAACACCCTATCCGCAAGTGAATATTGAAAAAATACTGCAAATGCCTATACAGCTTATTATTCAGCCACTATCAAAAAACCAAACAGATAGGCAAGGTTTTAACTGGCAAGATTGGCCTATTATTCCTGCGGTAAAAAATAATAAAATTATTCAACCTGATGCTGATGCTATGCACCGCATGACTGCACGAAGTCTTGGAGAATTAAAAAAATTGTGCGCAAATATTGATGAAACACGTCAATGGTTGTTGAACAGGAACACGCTCTAATGTGAGCATTACTAATTGTTGGCTTTGGGAAGTTGATGAAAAATCAACGCTGCCCCCGCAACGGTAAAGCAATACTTTTTACAAGAACTATCTTCTAACAAAAGAAAATTCTTACAAGAAAATAGCTTAAGTCCGAAAATCAAACCAACATTTATCAAACAAACTAAGTACGGTGGGTGCTTATATTGAGGGAAACATGAAAAAATCTATTTTAGCTTTATCCATTGCTAGTGTCTTAACGCCAGCACTTTCTTACGCCGATGCAGTGAGTAATAACGTCTACGACAACAAAGATGCCACTGAAACTATTATTGTTACCGCTAACCGTTTATCACAAAATAAAGCAGATGTACTGAGCAGTGTTAAAGTCATTACCCGTGCAGATATTGAATTATCTTCAGCCGATTCTGTTGCCGATTTACTTAATGAGGTTAATGGTATTCAAATTTCGCACAGCGGCGGTGCAGGACAAGCTACTTCACTGTATAGCCGTGGTACAAACTCAGGTCATACGTTAGTGGTTATTGATGGGCAACGTATTAGTTCAGCAACGTTAGGAAGTGTTGCTTTTGAAGATCTGAGTGTTGCACAAATTGAACGCATTGAAGTTATAAAAGGCCCTCGTGCTGCTTTATGGGGTTCTGATGCCATTGGCGGTGTGATTCAAATATTCACCCATCAACTTGATGCTGGAGAAGTAGCCGTTGATTTAGGTTTAGGTAATGATAAACAACAACAACTTAGCGTGAGTGGCGCAATAGGTCATGGCGATGGCAGTACAACGATTACCGCCTCTACAAAATCTAGCGATGGTTATGATGTGTTAGATACAGCAGAAAATGATGACGATGGTTATAGTCGTGAAAACATTTCAATTGTGGGCAAACAAAACATATCAAAAGCATGGCAACTTCATTGGTTGGCTAAATATGATCAAGGCGATACCGATTACGATAATGCTTACGGTGGTGCAAATGAAAGCTCTTTTAAAAATCAGCAATGGCAGCTTTCTGCCAGCCAAGTAGAAGATCAGTGGAGCCAGACGCTTCTTATTGGACAGCAAAAAAATAAAACCCGTTCTTTTGGTAATGGTATAGCTGAAAACGATGGTGATTTTTTTAACACTACCCGTTTGCAAGCTAGTTGGCTTGGTGGTTATCAATTAACAGACACCTTAAATTCAAATTTTGGTGTTGATTTAATTGACGAAGAAGTACAAACAAAGACCCGTTATAATAAAACACAGCGAGACATTAAATCGGTATTCACCCGCTTAGCGTATGATAACAAATCAATCATTATTGATGGTGCGCTGCGATATGATGATATTGAAAATGTTGACAGCGAAATCACCTATAACATCAGTGCAGGCTTACGATTTGCTCAAGACTCCATTGTAATATTGAACGTTGGTAGTGGTTTTAAAGCACCTAGCTTTAATGATCTGTATTATCCTACAAGCGCTTACTCATACGGTAACTCTGACTTACAAGCAGAAACCTCTGATAGTATTGAGTTGTTAATAAAAACCAGTATTGCTAGCGTTGAAACTGAATTAAGTATTTATAAGACAAAAATAGATAACTTAATTGAATGGTTGCCAGATGCAAACTTTGCTTATCATCCAGTTAATGTTAGCAAAGCGAATATTAATGGCGTTGAGTTAACACTTTCGCGTGAACTACTCGGTTTAAACCATCAAGTACAGCTTAACTATTTAGATGCAACTAATGACGATACTGATGAACGATTAATTCGCCGTGCTAAACAAAGCGGTAGTTATCAAGTGAGTCAAACATGGGAGCGTTTAAGCTTACTTGCCAGTATAAATTATCAAGGAAAGCGAGAAGACAGCGAGTGGCCTGGAACCATAACACTACCAAGCAATACGCTTGTGAATGTTAGCGCTAGCTATCAAGTTGCTAGTGACTGGCGTTTAGCGTTAAAGGTAAATAATTTATTTGATAGGGATTATGTCTCTAATAACCACTATGTTGGTCAACCAGCACAATATTTACTCACAGTAAGTTATCGTAATTAATAGCGTTAATTATTACTTTTTTGAATAGCAACAAGCGGTAGTTTTTCTTCAGTTAAACTACCGTTTATTCATTTTAGTCTCTTCTTATTTTAATCAACAAGCTTATTTTATAAGCCGTTAAATGTCATTATTTAATCTCAGAATAATGCTCAATGTTCTTCAAATCAACCTCGTGAATAGCCTTCACTTTCAATGGCATATTAAAGACGATACTCATATCAAATATATTTTTGCTTACTTGGCTTTGATATTGACAGCTAAAGTAACTAACACGATTAACGCTTCGAAGCAGCTCAAAAACATTTTTAGCTAACAATGAAGCAACACTGACTTTTGATGCCTTAGCTAAGGCTTCTTTTAATGTCCATACTCGAAAAAAAGCGGCTTGTCCTTGTGCTGTTATCCAGTCAATCTCTGCGGGATGAAAAAAATGTTTGGCAAGTTTTTGATGATTTCGCTTCTCAGAAATTAATTCTATATCTACGCCTAGCTGCATGTTTAGTTTCGTTTCTAACGGCATGTGTTGCTGTTTACTGTGTTGTTCTTTGTGTTGAGCAACGCCTAAAAAAACAATACCATGTGAATGACTTAAGCTAACCGTTAGCGGTAATAATTGTTGTTGGTAACGCACTTCTAAACAACTAAGTTCTTTGTTAAATAGAATAATGAGTTCTTTGAAATCAACAGGTAATAGTGATGCGTTCAGTGACTTGAAAAAGGCGAATGCGAGGTGCTTTAGTAATAATCGACTAGCTATAAATTCTTTTTTAGCTAATAGCGCTTTTCGCTGATCATAAATGGCAAGCTCACTTGTGCTTAAATACTGCTGTGCAAGTGAGAACACCTTTTTTTCACTTAATTCATTCGCATTGAATAAATATAAATTGATACTGTTATCAACCAGTTCTATCTCTGCAAGTAACCTTTTTGTCGAGTTACTAAAAGATAAGGTCTCGTTTAAGGCGCTATTAATATTCATCACCTGACAGTGCTTTATTTTCTCTTCGTTTAAATAGCTTATGTAAATCGTCGATAATGATATATAAGCTTGGGATAAGCACTAAGGTGACAATAGTGGCAAATAAAACACCAAAAGAGAGTGACACGGCCATTGGAATAACAATTTTCGCTTGAGCACTCACTTCAAAGAAAATAATAGGCACCAAACCAATAAACGTTGTGATTGAGGTTAGCATTATTGCCCTAAAGCGTTTAGTGCCAGCATGTACAACCGCATCTTTTAAACGTTCACCGCGCTTTATCGCATTATTGATATAATCTACCATGACCAATGAATCATTCACCACCACGCCAGCAGCAGCTAAAATACCAAATACCGACAACACACTTAAATCCATACCTAACATTAAGTGGCCAAATACGGCACCAATAACACCAAAAGGAATAACCACCATAATCATTACCGCTTGTGAATATGATTTAAGTGGAATCGCTAACAGTGAAAAAATCACCATTAATGAGATAATAAAATTACGTAATTGTACCGCAGCACTGTCCATTTCTTCTTGAATACGACCGGACACTTCACTTTTTACTAATGGGTACTGCCTTAAAAGCTTAGGAATGAAATTATCACGAATATCTTTCGCTATTTTAAACGGCTCTACTTGCTCGGCATCAACACTACCCCAAACGTTAATGGTACGGTTTCCATTTTCACGGCGAATACTTGTAACGCCATCCGTTAACGTGATTTTAGCAAGCTCTGACAAGGGTAATTCGGCACCATTGGGCGCTTGAATTAATACGTCATCAAGGTGTCCAATACTGCTACGCTGTTCAAGTGGGTAACGAACCATGACTTTAATTTCTTCACTGTCACGCAAAATACGTTGTGCTTCTAAACCATAAAAACTGTAATTCACTTGTGACGCTACATCAGCAAGCGTTAAACCTAAACTATGAGCTAAAGGTTTAAGGGCTAATTGCACTTCTTTAGCGCTGGTTTGACGTGAATCATTTACATCACCAACACCTTTAAGGGTGTTAAGTTTCGCCTTTAGTTCTTTTGCGGCGGCTAATAACTGCGCATCATTTTGGCTTTCTAATTTAAACGCAATATCACCATCATCACGGTTACTACCACCAAAGAGGTTGTCACTTATACTTAACGATTTAACACCAGGATAATTTGGTATGGCGTTGCGCCATAAATCAGCTAATTCAAAGGTATTTATAGTCCGTTTTTCAGGAATAACTAGCTTAACCATTATTTTACCGCTGGTTCTGCTACTTAAATCAACCTGCATATCAGAAATCATCGAACTGCCATGCTGCTGTTCAATATCCCGGTCTATTTTATTAATAACACCGACAATATTTAATAAGGTTGCTAAGGTTGATTTTTCAGAAGCATCAACATTCATTTCAACGGTAACACGAGGGAAGTCATGGGGAATTTTAGGCTGCCCTACATAACGCACTAAACCGCCACTAAATAGGCCTGCTACAATGAGCATAATAGCGATAAAAAACATGAGTACGGTGTAACGGTATTCAATACACACTTCTAAAGCTGGGCGGTAAACGTTATCGATAAAGTTTTTTAATTTTTTATCAATCCATGCACGTATTCTATCCATAGGATTTTTAGGGTTAAATTGTTTTACTTTCATTTTCACCAAGTGCGCAGGCAAAATAAGTTTTGATTCAATAAGTGAGAAAATCAAGCAGAAAATCACAACAAACCCTATCGATTTACCAAAAGCTGATGAAGGACCCTCGCCAAAAATAAAGGGTAAAAATACGGCAATGGTGGTTAGCACCCCAAAAGTTGCTGGCATAGCTACTCGCTTAACACCGCGAATAACATTGTCAGCACTATGCCCATGTGCTTCAATTTCATCATGGGCACTTTCGCCCATAACAATGGCATCATCAACAACAATACCCAGCACTAATATAAAAGCAAACAAGCTAATGACATTAATAGTGACATTAACAAAATCCATGGGCATGACGAATAATGTGCCAAGAAAGCACACCGGCAAGCCCATCATCACCCAAAAAGCTAAACGTACTCGTAAAAACAATGCCAAAATTAAAAATACTAAGACGGCACCACTTTTCATATTGTCTAACATCATGTTTAAACGGCCATTTAGGTAATAAGTGAAATCTACCCAGGTTTCAAGCTTGACGCCCTGTGGCAAAATGGCTGATTTATCCTTCACATATTTTTTAATTACATCGGCAACTTTCGTGATACTTTGATTTGCAGAAGCACCAATAAATAAGGTAATGGAGTTCTTGCCGTTAAATTTTGAGTACTGTAGCCCTTCTTCAAAACCATCAATTATAGTGGCGACTTCACCAAGTAAAATTTTTGTTCCATCTTCTAAGGTAATTACAGGAATTTGTTCAAATTCATAACCACGGTAGGCTTGGTTTTCCACCCGTAGGTTGATATAACCATTGGCTGCTCTAATTTGCCCCGCTGACATATTACGGGAATAGCTACGCACAGCATTGGCAACGTTCTTAAAACTCAAACCATATTCGCGTAATTTGTCTTTGCTCACTTCAATAGAAATTTCATAACCTAAACCACTGTGTAATTCAGAAATACTGATACCCGGTAATTGCTGAATTTCATGGTGAATTTCACGCCCTAAATCTTTTAACTCACCATTGGTTAAATCACCGTAAAGGCTGAGGTATAATACTTCTAGACGGAATTTTTTACGTTCAACCTTGATGCGTTCCATGCCGTCTGGAAAGCTTGGTATTGAGTCTATTGCCGATTTTACTTCTTCTAATACGACTTGGGGATCGTAATCTAACTCTACTTCAAACCAGCCATTGGAAAAATTTCGGTTAGAGTAAGTGATAACACGTTTAAGACCTTGCACTGACTTCAGTACTTCTTCGATCTTTATCGTAATACCTTCTTCTACTTCTTGTGGTGCGGTACCTGGATAGGGAGCGGTGTATGTAATCCAGTTCAATTCAATTTGTGGAAACATTTGCTTATTAATGGTTTGAATCGTTAGAAAACCACCGATCAAAATAAAAAACATTAATAAATTTGCGGCAATGCTATTACGAGAGAACCAGGCGATAAGCCCTTTATGGGTATCAATGCTCGTATCAACAACGTTATTTTCGGGCGTATTTTTTTCAGTTGAATGATGGTTAGTAAGAGAACTCATAATATCCTTTTACTCTTCGTTGTTAGATGTTTGGTTGGATATTTGCGTCTTCGTATTTTCCGTTGAGCTTACTTGCTTTTCGTTATTATTTGCTAAGGCCAACTTCATGCCCTCTATAGGATAGTCTAACGCTGAAACAATCAATTGATCGCCATCAAGCAAGCCATTAGCAACAATAACATCGCCACCTTGTTGGCGGACAATATCAACCGTTGCATAATGCAGCTTCAAATCATTATCTAAAATAGCTAAGCGGTTATTAACCACTAAATAACGGGGAATAATGCTGGCATTCGCAATTTCAATACCTAATATTTTTGCTTGTACGTAAGAGCCAAAACGTAACGGTATATGGTTGGTAGAGTGGTTATTTATGCTCGTTGTGTTAGTGGTATGGGTATTTGATTTTGCTCTTAACAAATAAGGATCATTAATTTCTACGACTAAATAGCTCATACGACTTTTATTATCTATAACACCTTCACTGCGTGTTATCGTTGCAAGCCACTGCACTGCTTTTCCTGCGTAATTACCGGTTAATTTAACCTGTGCATTTAGCCCTTGTTGATGCAAGAACTGTAATTGATTATCAGCAACAGGCAAGCGTATTTCAGCTGTATTGGTTGCTAATACTTTACCCATTTGTTTGCCAACATTAACAAAGGCGCCTAAGCCTATTGAGCGCTCGGCAACCATAGCATCGTACGGCGCTCTAATTTCTGTTCGCTGTAAGTTACGTTCCGCGCGTAAAATTGCGGCTTGAGCAGACTTTACGCGTGCTAGTTCTTGTGCTAATTGTGGTTTGCGTAAACTTAATTCAGTTGGCGAGGTATCGGTAATTTGTTTCCATTCACGCTCAGCAACTTTACCTTGTGCCACTTCTTTCTCTAAAGCAGCCCGTGCTGATGCCATGCTTGCTTGAGCATCAATAAGTGCTGCGTGATAGTCGTTAGGGTCTATGCGTGCTAATAATTGCCCTTTGTTAACAAAGCCGCCGCGAATAAAAGTTTCACTTAGCTCAACAATTTCCCCCGTTACTTGGGCAATTAATGTGGTTTCATATTTAGGATGAACCACACCATAGGAACTAACCTCTAATATTAAAGGGCGAACCTTTATCGTTTCAACAGCAACAATAGGTGTGTTATCAACTTTCTTTTTTTCTTCTGGCGGTTTTTTCATCAATTTAAAGGCTAAAAAAGCTAAAATACCGAGCATTAAAATGGCAAAAGGTAATATTATTTGTTTTTTGTTAATCGCTTTTTTACCAACCACAATGCTATCCCTTATTTAAATTTTGTTTTATATTTTACGATGACTTACCATTTATAGTTATACCAATATTACTAAAATGTTGCTACAAAAAAGCCTTACTGTATTGACTACAACAAGGCTTTTTTTAAAGAAAGGTTTTGTTAAAAACGACTTAAGGTAAGTAACTTTTACCCATCAAGTAAGTATCAACTTCACGGGCACAACGACGACCTTCGTCAATTGCCCAAACGATCAAGCTTTGACCACGACGACCATCACCTGCGGCAAAGACACCTTGCTTACTGGTAGCAAATTTATCGTATTCTGCGGCAATGTTTGAACGGTTGTCTTGATCAAGACCAAA
>JQIA01000570.1_pt1 | contig 19036 bp, 12 predicted proteins | sample 811431 | NCBI WGS metagenome assembly JQIA01 (sample SAMN02998118, study PRJNA258478) | marine sediment metagenome | biome: marine; feature: seafloor; material: sediment; isolation source: oil-polluted sediment collected from 3 locations (0.5 km, 0.7 km and 0.9 km)... | place: USA: Gulf of Mexico ...
AATCAAAGATTTTACGCCAGGTCTCTCCGGAAACCGATTTGATCTTCTCAGGTTTATTATCCTGGAGCAGCAACACCTGTCCACAGTCAGGACATACATATAAAAGATTCTCTATGCCGAACTCATTGCTGCAGCCCAGACATTTGTATATTAATTCACCATTGTTTTCAGGGATCAGGTTTGCCTGTATCTTTTCAGGAAAATCATTTAGTTTCATTTTTTAATCCTCTCTATGCCACCCATGTATGGTACCAGTGCTTCAGGAATTAATACTGAGCCGTCTTCCTGCTGACAATTCTCAAGAATTGCAGCAACGGTTCTGCCGACTGCAAGGCCTGACCCATTCAGGGTGTGAACAAGGTCTGATCCTTTCTGGCCCTTTTTCTTAAACCGAATAGAGGCGCGTCTTGCCTGAAAATCTTCAAAGTTACTGCAGGAAGAGATCTCTCTGTATTTGTTTTGAGCTGGCATCCAGACTTCCAGATCATAGGTTTTTGCAGATGAAAAACCTATGTCACCGGTACATATTGTGACAACTCTGTATGGCAGTCCAAGTCGCTTCAGAATCTCTTCGGCATTAGCAGTCAGGTCTTCAAGCTCATCATAAGAAGTCTCCGGTGATGCCAGTTTTACAAGTTCAACCTTGTTAAACTGATGAAGCCTGATAAGGCCTCTGGTATCTTTCCCGTAGGAACCTGCCTCAGCGCGGAAACAAGGAGTAAACGCGACAAATTTTACCGGAAGGTCTTCTTCGTTCAGAACCTCTTTCTGGTGAATGTTGGTTAACGGTACCTCAGCTGTGGGTATGAGAAAGCTGTCGAGTCCGTCCAGTTTAAAAAGATCGTCTTCGAATTTAGGGAGCTGGCCGGTGCAGGTCATGGCATTTTTATTGACGATAAGTGGCGGCATGACTTCTTTGTAGCCATGCTCGTCTGTATGGATATCGATCATGAAATTGATGAGCGCTCTTTCAAGACGTGCGCCAAGACCCAGGTATAATGAAAATCGGGCGCCTGATATTTTTGCAGCTCTTTCAAAATCAAGGATGTTCAGTTCCTCACCAATATCCCAATGGGCCTTTGGCTCAAATCCGAAGACCGGCAGATCACCAATCACCCGTTCAATCGGATTGTCGTCTTCAGAGTTGCCTTTTGGAACAGAGTCGTGGGTCATATTCGGCAGAGACATGATTGTTTTCTGGACTATTGCTTCGTTCTCAGCAAGGTCCTTATCAAGTTCTTTTATTTTTGCCGAGACCTCGCGCATTTCGAGGATTTTGTCATCCGCATTCTCTCCGGCTTTTTTCATTCCGGCAATTTCATCCGAGACAATATTTCTCCGGTGTCTCAGCTCTTCGATAGAGAGCAGGATTTCTCTGCGCCCGGCTTCAGATTGTCTAAAGGTTTCAAGGTCCGCGGAGTCATTTCTGTTCTCCAGATTTTCCTGAATTTTTGATAAATTTTTTCTAACATACTTGATTTCAAGCATAACAGTACCTATATTGTTTGTCTGGTAGTTGGGGTTTATCCTGTTTTTTTATTATAAAAAACGAAAGCATACAGTCTATAGCTGCTCTGCTTTATCTTACCTACTGCAAAACTTAAATTTTTATCATGGGGCGATGTTATAGTCAATAAATATTGCAAGTTGACTTTGATTATAAGTGTTGTATATTAAATATAAAATTCAGAAAAGGCTTATCGTAAAATTCTATTGATTGGTGTTCTGATTCTTTTTCAGAACCTGAATATCACCATGAGTTCAAACTTATTTTAATGCCGGAGACAGCAATGGAAGATGTAAACGAGAAAAAACGGGAAATTGTAAACGAAATCAATAAACAGCTTGAAGTTTATTCAGAAGAGGAACTTTCGGCGAAATTACAGGCAGTTGAAGATCGCCTGTTTGAGTTTGCCAATTTTCTGGAAGCAGGAATAGCTCTTTTTTATGTTACCAGAGGGAGCGAGGTCGAAACAAAGGCCATAATAAAACGTGCTATAGAGAATGGAACGAAAGTCGCATTGCCGTTGGTTGATCGGGAAAATAACAAGACAACATTATTTAAAATTGATAATCCTGATACAGATCTGGTTATGAATGAAGATAACATTCCTGAACCTGATGCTGATAAATGTAAAGCGCTTTCTGCTGAGCAGATCGATATAGCGATTATACCGGGTGTTGCCTTTGATGAAAAGGGTGGCCGGATTGGTGTTGTGGATAATTTTTATGATAAGTTTGTTGCCAAGCTGCCTGTAACGACGCGAAAAGTGGCACTTGCATTTGAGGAACAGGTTGTTACAGTTGTTCCTGCAGATTCAAGAAGTAAGCATATAGATATTATCGTTACAGATAAGCGTACGATATATAAGATTTAGAATAATTTATCCGGTGGTTTGGGATTGAACGATTTGATAATAACAGGCGATCATGCATGCATGATCGCCTGTGTTATTATTTGGGATTTAATTCTTTTTCAAGATTTACAAGATCGGCATCTTTGCCTACAGCAATGACAGTGTCCCCCTCTTTAAAAACGGTTTCGAATGAAGGGTTGAATATCATATTGCCGTCTTTTTTCTTTATGGCAATGATAATCAGATTATATTTTTGCCGTATTCCTGAGTCCTTGAGCATTATATTTACGAGGTCTGACGCATCTGAAACCGGGATTTCTTCCATCTGAATATCCTTGTGTTTCCGCGTCAGGGCTATATCGAGAAAGCTCGTAACTGTAGGCCTGAGGAGCTTGAATGCCATATTGGTTGCGCCCATATCATAGGGCGATTCCACCATATTGGCGCCGGCGGCTCTGAGTTTAGATTCTGATTCCTTATAGCTCGTCCGGGCCATGATAAAGATATCAGGGTTGAGCTGGCGTGCAGTGAGAACCAGAAATACATTCGCTGTATCGGTTGCCAGTGCGGCGATAAGGCATTTGGCTCTGTTGATGCCCGCACGTTCAAGTACGCTTTCAGACGAAGCGTCACCGATAAGGTAAATGCGTTTATCCTCTTCAAGTTCCGGAACAAGCTCCGGATTCTGTTCAACGATAAGGATGTCGAGTGGGTTGTTCACTGTTAGCTGGTGGCATAGTACACGCCCGATACGGCCATAACCGCATACAATATAATGATCGTTCAGGCGGTTGATTTGTTTATCCAATTTTCGTCTCCCTAAAATTACTCTGATTTTGCCTTCCACCATGAACTGGACGATTGCACCTGCCACGTAGATAAAAAAGCCCCCGCCGATAACGAGCAGCACCATGGTAAAGAGATGCCCGGGTTCGCCCATGGGGTGGACTTCGCCAAAGCCAACCGTGGTAAGGGTGATAATCGTCATGTACATTGCGTCCATAACACTCCAGCCTTCTATAAACACATAGCCGGCAGTGCCTGAAATGACAATGATGTGAAATATGAGCAGAGAAATAATGAACTGTTTGTTCGCGGTCACTACATATTCCTTAATTAGAATTTTAATAAATGGTTAATATATTTTGGATACTACTACAAAGCTTTCATATAATAAATCATATTATTAAATAATAGCGCGCAGGCTCTAAGTCCTTGACCTTAAAGAGCATAGTTGATAGTAGATTTATCCATGAAAATTTCTGAAAGAAAATACATTAACCGTCGTGAAGAGATGGTCAGAAAGCATATAGAAACCCGTGGTATTACAGATGTTTCAGTGCTTGCCGCACTTCGTAAAGTGCCGCGCCATCTTTTTGTTAGTGAGGCTTTGAGAGAGCAGGCTTATAATGACTGCCCCTTGCCCATTGGTGAGCAGCAGACAATATCACAGCCGTTTATTGTCGCTGAAATGACCCAGGCGCTTCAACTTAAAGGAGACGAACGGGTTCTTGAGATTGGTACCGGATCCGGCTACCAGGCAGCTGTTCTTGCAGAAATTGTTTCAAAGGTCTATACCGTTGAACGGAAAAAGACTCTTTTTATGCGAACCCGTAAGCTTTTTGATGATTTGAATTATTTTAATATTATTGCAAAATATACAGATGGTACAACCGGATGGCCCGCGGAGAGTCCGTTTGATGCGATTATCGTGACGGCTGGTGCTCCTGAAATTCCGACCGCACTCCCTGAACAGCTCGCTGTTGGTGGACGACTGGTGATTCCTGTGGGGGATAAACACTCACAAAATCTGATGGTACTGCATAAAACAAGTGATGGAATAATTGAAGATAATCTGGGTCGGTGCCGGTTTGTAAAACTTGTTGGCAGGCATGGCTGGTCAGCAGAAGAGAAAGGTTGATGGCGTTGTAAAAAAAGCCCCTTTTCCTTAGCCATTTATAGATTTTTTACGAAAACACCAAAGTTGAGGTTTGAATGAATAGTAAATCCGCATTAACATGGAAGGCCGCTGTGCTTGAAAGTCCGGGGCCGAAAACGGTCAGAGAATTTGTTCTATTGATCATCAAAGGGCTTTTTATGGGGGTTGCTCATATTATTCCCGGTGTATCAGGGGGAACCATAGCCCTTATATCAGGCATTTATCTCGAATTTCTCGATGCCGTTAAATCGGCTAATACTGAGTTTGTAACAAAACTGGCTTCGTTTAAGATTAAGGAGGCCGTATCAATACTTCATGTCCGGTTTCTTGCTGCAGTGTTCCTTGGTACGATTGCAGCGATCGTTACGCTGGCCCAGGTTGCCAGTTATCTTTTAACGACGCAGCCTGTTGCTACAGGATCATTTTTTATGGGGCTTATAGTTGCCTCTGCATTTCTTGTGGGAAAGGATATTAAAGGCTGGGCAGGCACAGGTGGGATCGCTTTTGTGGCAGGTACTGCTATTGCTTATTTTGTCGTCGGATTGATGCCTGCTGCAACGCCTGAGACTTTGTGGTTCGTTTTCCTTGCCGGTGCGGTTTCAATATGTGCCATGATTTTACCGGGACTTTCAGGGGCCTTCGTACTCCTTGTTCTTGGTAAATATTCCTATATTGTAGATGCGATAAAAAATCCGTTCAGCATGGAAAGTATGATGATCGTGCTTGTTTTTTGTGCTGGTTGCGGTACAGGGCTTGCCGGCTTTTCAAGGGCGCTCAGTTTTCTCCTTAAGAAATATTATAATGTTACCCTTGCTGTACTAACCGGTCTGATGACCGGGTCCCTTAGAAAAATATGGCCATGGAAAGAGACGCTTGAAACACAGATTATCCATGGTAAAACCTATATTCTCAGTGAACGAAATCTGCTGCCGTCAGAATTGAATGCGGAATTAATGGTTGCAGGTCTTTTGTGTCTGGTCGGTTTTGTTATGATTGTTCTGCTTGAGAAGATGTCTGAAAAGGCAAACTAACCCAACTATTTCAAAAAAAGAAATAATTAGCGGTTAATATGGCTTAAATATCCGATAAAAAATCACTAAAATTACAGGTTGTATAGAGGTGAGTTCCTGAAAAGGGCTCATCTTTTTGTGAGGAGCTATTCTCTTAGTATGGATTTTTCTTGACATTGTGTAGTCATATGACTACGCTTGTCTGAAAGTGAACCAAAAAAGGAGAAATAGTATGAAAAAAATCAGTCTGGCAATTATTATGATTCTCATATCGACAGGGTGTAAGACCCCTTATATGGCAGGAGGCGTAGACGATAATGGGTTTTCTGCGCCGTCGAAATTTACAATCAAAGCGAACAGAGATGTGCTAAAGGCGTTGCCGTTTGAAGATAAGACGGATTTTGAACAGGCTCACAAAGGGTTTATTGCAAAAGAGAACGGACTGATAATTAAAAATGAAAAAGGTAAAACAGTCTGGGATCAGACGGGTTATTCATTTATTGACGGTGCTGCACCTCCGGAAGTCAATCCGAGTTTGTGGCGTCAGGCTAAACTGAATGCGATCCATGGTTTATTTAAAGTAACTGATGGGGTCTATCAGGTACGGGGTTATGACTTTGCCAATATGACCCTTATTGAGGGTGATACGGGTTGGATTATTGTAGATCCTCTGACATCAAAAGCCACAGCAGCAAGAGCCCTGGCATTTGCTGAAAAGCAACTGGGGCACAGGAAAATAAGTGCTATTCTTTTTACGCATAGCCACGTAGACCACTTTGGCGGTGTCGGGGGTATTATCAGCGCATCGGAAGCGCAAAAACAAAATGTCCGGGTCATTGTTCCTGAGGGATTTATGGATGAGGCAACAAGTGAAAATATTCTTGCCGGCCCAACTATGGTAAGGCGTTCCGGCTTTATGTATGGGAAAGATTTGCCCGTATCGGTACGGGGGCATGTTGACTCAGGTCTGGGGAAAGGGCCGGCGTATGGGCTTATCAGTATACTGCCGCCCACTGATACGATCAGTAAATCAAGCCAGGACATGATGATTGATGGTGTCCGGTTTGTTTTTAGAAATGTACCGGGTTCAGAAGCACCGGCGGAATTTGTTTTTTATCTTCCTGAGAAAAAAACTCTGTGCGGTGCAGAGTTGCTAACAAGGCAAATGCATAATATTTATACCCTGAGGGGCGCGAAGGTTCGTGATGCTTTGGCATGGAGCCGCTATATTGAAGAGACTCGGAATGCTTTTAAGGAAGCTGAAACCTATTTTGGGTCTCATCACTGGCCGATCTGGGGACGTGATGCCATTCAGGATTATTTATCGAAACAGCGAGATACCTACAAATATCTACATGATCAGTCTTTAAGGCTTGCGCATGCCGGTTACACGTCAAAAGAAATTGCTGAAACAATAAAAATGCCTGAATCTCTGAGCGGCACATTTTCAAGCAGGGGGTATTATGGCTCTGTGAAGCATAATGCGAAAGCCGTTTATCAGATGTATTTCGGGTGGTTTAACGGAAACCCTGCCATGCTTGATCCTTTGCCACCGGAAGAAGGAGCAAAACGGTATGTCGACTATATGGGTGGCGGGGATCAGCTGATGTCAAAAGCCGGATCAGCGTATGATAAGGGGGAGTACCGCTGGGTAGCAGAGATACTGAATCATCTTGTTTTTGCTGAGCCGGGTAATAATAAGGCAAAGGCACTTCTTGCAATGACCTATGATCAGTTGGGGTATCAGGCCGAATCCGGGCCCTGGCGGGATATTTACCTGACGGGTGCCAGAGAGTTACGAAACGGTCCCCCTGAATCGGGTATCAATATGGCTGATGCAAAAGAGATGTTAAGGCATGCGCCACTCAGCAGATTTTTTGATGCAATGGCAGCCCGTCTGAATGGACCCAAGGCTGATGGCAAAGAATTAAAGATTAATTTCGTCTTTACTGACCGTAACGAATCGTATGTTATTCATATTGAGAATGCTGTTCTTCACTATACACAAAAAGGACCGGACCCAACTGCAGATGCGACGTTGAAGCTGACCCATGATATGTATCTCGATCTTGCGCTTAATATTGCCGGGGTAAAAGAGGTGCTCTTTTCCAATGACATTCAGTTTGAAGGAAGCAAGTTGAAACTGCTTCAGTTTTTTATGCTTCTGGATAAACCGGATACAAACTTTAATATTGTGACTCCGTAAGGTTGTCGCTGCCCTGACGGGTTTTTTTAAGGGCAAACTAACGAATAGTTCTCCCTCTTTGGATGTTTATTCAGAGCGAAATGGGTGTACGGTTAGGGTCTCCTTTGTGGCTGTTATTGAAACAGCCCCCTGGTGATCGGTTCGATATATATGAGCACCGGTTTTTCGGAAGCGTTTAAGAACACTTTTGTGGGGCATTTTATATCGGTTTTTCCATCCGGCCGATATTATAATATGCTCTGGGTTTACCCTGTTTATAAAATTATCCGTTGAGGATGTCCGGCTACCATGGTGAGGGGCTATCAGGATTGTACTTTTCAGCGATTCACCGGCAATATGTATCAGTTCTTCTTCGGCCTTTTTCATAATATCTCCGGGAAACAGAATTGATATGTTTTCATATTCAACCCTGAGCACAAGAGAGTTATTATTCGTACTGCGCCATTTTTCCGTATCCATTTTTTTAATAAAGTCTGTCGGGGGATAGAGGATTTTAAGGGCGACATTATTTTTGGCGATAGTCTTCGGCAATGATGAGTGCAGCTGATGTCGTATATCATGTTTATCAATAAGTCTTTGACACTCCTTGTATCCGGCTGTGGACCTATTCTGGCCGTTGCTCCAGATATTTTTAACGTTGAAATTATCAAGAATGTAAAGAAGACCGTTAAGGTGATCACTTTCAGGGTGTGTAAGGACGATTGTATCTATGGTGCCAATCTTTTTGCGCCAGAGGAAAGGGGCAATTATTTTTTCGCCAATATCAAATGAGGTGTTATCGCTAAAACCCCCACCATCAATGAGCATGGTCTCACCGCCTGGAAATGATAGCAGGGCAGCGCTGCCCTGGCCAACATCAATAATCGTTATCGATATATTTTCATCAAAGAATCGCTTATTTATCCAGTAAGAGACATCGGCGGTGATCATTAGGGAAATCAGTATTATGATGCCCGTTTTTCGTTTCCAGCCTGTTTTTTTGACAGCGTAGAAAAAATATAATATCAGGAGAACAATGATGTAATAGAGGATAATTTCAATATGTGATGGTGTTATTGTTTTTAAAGAGGCAAAGGGGAGATTCGAAATCAGTTTAATTATTATCAGGGCTATTTCAAGTGCAAATCCTGCAAGTTTAATGAGGATAGTTGATATATGGCTGCTTATTGGGAGCAATATAACAGCAAGAAGCGCCGTTGGGACAACCAAAAATCCGACCAGCGGTACCAGGATTATATTTGCGAATATGCCGACAATTGAAATTTGATTAAAATAATGAAGGACCAGAGGCAGTGTTCCGATAAAGGCCAGCAGTGACACAAAAAAGTATGAAAAAACAAGGTGTTTTAGCTTGTCAGTGAGTCTGTCTCTCTCTTTAAATGATTTAAGGTTAAGTATTGGTATGCCTGCAGCGATTGCAAATACAGCGGAAAAAGAGAGCTGGAATGAGATGGAAAAAAGAGAAACAGGTGATATTATCAGTATTGTCAGTGCTGCCAGTGTAAGGGTGTTGAGAATATCGTGGTCGGCTCTGACGCTGAATGATAAAAGGAGAACGGCTATCATTATAACAGCCCGCTGGGTTGATGGTGACATGCCGGCTATGATGCCATACGCACAGACAGGAAAGAGTGTTAGAAAACCTGCATAACAGAAAACCCGGCCCCGCCATATAACCGGTGGAATGTATGACAGCGCAAAGCAGAAAACCCAGAATGCAACACCTGCTACAATCCCGATATGGAGGCCCGAAATAGCAAGAAGATGCCGTGTGCCGGTTTTGGAAAAGGCATCGGTCAGTTCAGGGGCTATCCATTGTTTATCACCAATAATCAAAGCCTTTAAAACACCCCGGACGTCTTTGTCAGAGACAGCATTGTCAATCAGGTTAATGACTGAATTCTGAATTGCTGCAACAGGAGAAGCAGATGATTTATTGATGACGGTAACAGTTTTAGCTGTAGTGTAGGCATTTGCCCATATGTCTTTGAAGCCCATATAACGAACATAATCGAAACCGTCAGGGTTACTGAAATTTCGAAATCGCCTGATGCTGCTTTTGAACAGCAACTCTGTTCCGGCTTTAATATCTGGGGCTGAACCATATATGTTGACTCGGAGTTTGCCGGTGACAGGAATACTGACGGACTTATTTTCCAGAGTAGATGCATCTAATATAATCCGCAGTTTCCTGTTTTTCCTCACGGGCCTTTGGGCAACAATCCCTTTGATCAGATATTTACCACTGTCAGCGTAGGTGCTGACATGGTTTCCCGGGAGTTTAACTTCAGTAAAGGGGTGCATCAGGGCATAGCCTGTTGAAAAAAAGAGAAAAAAAGGAACAAGAATAAGGTTTTTTTTATATATAGCTGCAACGATAACGATGAAAAGAGAGATGCTTCCTGAAACAAGCACAGGATTTAAAAAACCAGAAACTTCAATGCTGGTGTACAGGCCTGTTATAAAGGCAATCAGGACAGGAATCAAGGGGCGTTTGTAGGCTGTTTTATACATGATGTATGTTCCTTTTTATTGAACATATATCAACAAGGTTTTTTTTTCAATGTTTCTGAATGCTAAATGGCAGGGTTCACTGCTGTCTCTGAAATAATGGGGGGAAAAGTAAATATAAAATCAAGGATATTTATCTCTTTTTTTAATGAAAATCTAAAGTTTTTTTCAGCAGAGGTCGATATTTTTTTTATTGAGGTTGATTAGTTTTCAACCCCTTGTTCGAATGTTGTTCTGTGCAAAAAACAATAAGGGAGCGAGGTCCACTATGCCTAACCTGAATCAAAGAAAAAGACGCCACAAAAGATTTGATGTCTACTGGGAAGCCATTCTTGAGATTGAGACAAAGGAATACCATAAATATATTCCGGTACCTCTTTTGAATATGTCGAAGTCCGGAGTGCTTTTTTATGCAGAAAATATTTCATACAATAGCCATCACCTTGCTGTTGCAGGGCATGACAATGCCCTGAATATCATTATTTACACACCGGCAAAGGAGCTGGACTCCAAAATTGCTGTTAAACGTTACGCCTGGGATGATGAGTTTAATGCCTTTGCTGTCGGTGCAGAGTTTAAAGATACATGCCCGAAAAATAAAGAGTTTACAAGCTGGCTGGTGAAAAATATCAAGCATTATCACCAGCCTGTTTTTATCCCGGAGGAATCAATAGCGTATTATTGATGCTTTTTAGAAATAACTATACGTACAGGGATGTTTGACGTGATTTTTAATAAAAAAGAGTCAAGAAAGGATGAACGTTTTTATCCTAAAGGCAATGCATATATCGTTTTTTCACCTGGATTTATAAAAAGAGGGCCGATTATCAATATTAGTAAAGGCGGGCTTGTCTGCCTCTATTTTGTTGACAAAACGTCCCGGGAAAGACACCTTGACAGGTATATCAACATAAGATGCAATGGCTTTACAATGGGTAATATTCCATATAAAATTATAGCTGATACAAAGCTGTCCGATGATCAGCATGGGGGACACCGGATTATCCGGAAGCGCTCAATACAGTTCTGTGATCTTTCTGCAGTACAGAAAGACCAGATTGCCTTTTTTATAAAGAACCATACCAAAAAATCCATTACGGACTACCGGGGTGTCGCGGCAAATGCATTTAAGCTGCCATTTGTATGATTGGCTGAATAGTTATTCTTTTGCTCTTTTTACTATTGCACCAAGCCCCTGCAGTTTCTTTTCAATGGCCTCATACCCCCTGTCCAGGTGATATACACGGCTGACCTCAGTCGTGCCTTTCGCAACAAGGCCGGCAAGGATAAGCGATGCACTTGCTCTTAAGTCTGATGCCATTACAGGTGCGCCTGACAGTTTTTCAATACCCCTTATCGTTGCTACGCGTCCATCTGTAAGTGATATCGATGCACCCATTCGTTTGAGCTCCGAGACGTGGATAAACCGGTTCTCAAAAATGGTTTCGGTAATGATGCTAGTTCCTTCAGCAATCGTCATCATTGCCATGAACTGTGCCTGCATATCCGTTGGGAAACCCGGATAGGGGACTGTACGGATATCAATACTTTCAATTTTGTCAGGACCCAGTACACGAATATCAGAACCCGATATTTCTGTTTTTGCGCCGGCTATATCCAGTTTGTGCAGGACGCCCTGAAGGTGTTCCGGGTTACAGTTTTTAACAAGAACGTCCCCTTTTGTCATGCCTGCTGCAACCATAAATGTGCCTGCTTCAATACGATCCGGAATAATTGTAATGTCAGCAGGCTTTAAATTGCTGACACCAGTTATGGTTATAACGGCGGTTCCTGCACCTTCAATTTTTGCACCCATTTTATTTAAAGAATCTGCAAGAGCAATGATTTCGGGCTCTCTGGCAGCATTACGGATTTTTGAAACGCCGTCCGCAAGTACTGCGGCCATAATAATATTTTCGGTCGCACCAACTGACACAATATCAAAATAAATATCAGCGCCGATCAGTTTATCTGCCTGTGCTTCAACATACCCATGCTCAAGGAGAATGGTTGCACCGAGGTTTTCCATTCCTTTTAAATGAAGATTTATTGGTCTGGCTCCGATGGCACAACCTCCGGGAAGAGAGACCCTGGTCTTCTTTAATCGCGCCAGAAGCGGTCCGAGTACAAGTATGGAGGCTCTCATTTTCCTGACAAGCTCATAGGATGCTTCAAACTTGTTTACATTTGTTGCGTCTATTGAGACGACATCACCATTCGTCTCAACCTTTGCCCCCAGATCTTCAAGAAGCAGCTTGACACTTTTTATGTCCATTAAATCCGGAACGTTTCTGAAGGTGCATTCGCCATCCACGAGTAACGATGAGATCAGAATAGGTAGAGCTGCATTTTTTGAGCCGCTGACGATAACTTCGCCCTGTAATGATCTGCCGCCTTCAACAATTATTTTATCCATGGTGTCCCCGTAATATAAAAAAAGGCCATACAGCCTTTGTAAGTTAAATGTTAAATCAAATCAAAATAATATACTGACACTATTTATTCCAGAAATATAAAAAAGTGAAGTGTTTTGTTGAAAAAACGACAGGTTATTTCTACTCAGACCGGAATTGTCTATGGTTCATCGTTTTATGAGGATAATGCAATCGGCGTTTCACAGAAATGTTGGATTTCCGTCCTTGCAGATGTTGGTATTTCGACGACAATACGTGTGCCTTTTCCGGGCTTTGTAAGAATTCTAAATGCCCCACCGAAAAGAAGTACCCGTTCCTCCATGCCCCTTAACCCCATATTCTTACTGTGTTTTCCGGCTTTTTCCTGAAGCTCTTTTTCAAAGCCATGGCCGTTATCTTCAATTCGTACAATAATATTGGGATAAGATGCCACAAGTCTCACGATGACGTGGGTGGCTCCGGCGTGTTTTTTAACGTTATTGAGTGCTTCCTGAATCAGTCTGTATATGTTTATTTCAACTTCAGGGTCTACTTTGAGTTTGTCTATTCCCGCAGAGAAAAAATCTGCTTTGATGCTATTTTTAGATGAAAATTCTTCGCAATAGCGAAATATGGTAGTGCCAAGCCCGAATTCATCAAGGCAGGGTGGCCGTAGTTCATAGGCAATGTCTCTGACTGTTTGAATAGAGCCGTGAAGCACCTTGGACATATTTTTTACCTTATTTTCAATTGAGACAATATTGGCAGCAGACGTGTCGTCAAAAAAGGTTTCACATGAAATTTTGAGTGTTGAAAGCTCTTGAGCCACACTGTCGTGAAGGTCTCTGGAAATTCGTTTACGTTCCTTTTCCTGGACGGTCATGATTTCTCTTGTAAGCGCCTGAATCTGAGTTTCAGCATTCTTCTGCTCTGTTATATCTACTGAGGTAATGATGGCGCCGCCGCTGAAGGGGGAAAATTTGATATAAAGAAACCGGCCATCATACGCCTGTTCGGGGAATTCTTTTTTGTTGCCGGATTTCATACTGTCCATCAGTTCTTCAAACATGTTGTTTTTATGACGTGATCCGTAATCTTTATACATTATATTACCGATTTCCGGCAGACGGCCGGTGGTTGCTTTTCTGGCAAAGTTCAGCCCTGTAATTCTTGCAGTGTGATCAACAATAATTGTTGCGATTGGATTGTTCTCAAAAAGTGTTTTATATCGTTCTTCACTTTTTCTTAACGCTCTTTCCATTGATTTTCTGAATTGAATTTCTGATCGAAGCCTGCTGTTCATCTCTGTTAAGGTGAGGGCCTGTTTGTTCAGATAACGGATTGCATTTCTCTTGGCAATAAACCAGTTATTATAACCCCCCATGTTTTTCAGAATAATTGCCAGGTAGAGAATAGAAAGACCTGAAATAATAAAGCAACTTTTGTCACCTGTGAATATACACCAGATGGCGTAGGGGAGAATCAGCAGGCACACGAAAATTCGGGCTCTGTTATAATTGGCGGAAAAAACAAAAATAGCGCAGGAGGTTATCCCGACGGCACTCAGCATGACGATTATTGATGGTAGCGTAAAACCGTAAAGTTTAAACGTAATAATGCAGAAGATGCTCCAGATCGCGGCCGCTGCATATAGGCCTATGGTTGAAAGATGTTGGAGTCTGGGGTATCCGGCAGAAGCCCGTCCTGTTTGTTTTATCCTGTAAAAGATAGCTTTACGGAAAATATAAATAAGTGCTTCAACCAGTACCATAGAAAGGATAACAGCCGGGAAATCATTGTAGTATGAGGTCGTGAAAGCAAGAATACCAATTAACCAAAAGTATGCAAGGCTTGCAGATTCAATCCTGTCATGAAATTTATAATCGTCATAGGCGCTGTCAGTGTTATGATCTTTTTTCATAATAGCTACTGCCCCCCCGTGGTGTTTTTTGAAGCTGAATTTTATATTTTTATAAATTATCTGAAGACTGAAATAATAATTATAAAATGAATGCAAAAATGGCAAATTGTGAGTCAGAAAATATATTAAACCAGATAAGTACAGAGCGATAGTCGGGCCAGAAGTTTCCAGAATCAGAGCAAATGTTTATGGTAATATTAAGAACTTACATATGATAATTTTTGGTAGAATGTCAATAAGATTAAGGGGTTGTTTTTTTAAAAAGAAAGTTTTCTATTTGTTTTTTTTACAATATTCAGTATCTATGCGTCTCATAAAAAAATCTTTTTATGATTGATGTGGCATTTATAAAAAAGGGATTTGGCTAAGTTTTTAATCCGGTTTTAGCGGATTAAATGGCCTTAAATGAAGCGATAGCAGGCGATTATGACAGAACAAAAGACATCTATTGAGCATATAGAAAAAAAAATATGCAGGGCTTTGCGAAAAGACAGGTACGGTTTTTATCGTGAATGTCGCGGATTACAGAAAAACGAGTCTGCTGAACTAAAGGAAAAAAAGAGCGTTGTTCAACTGGAAAAACTTTCCGACAGGATAGACACTTCAATAGACCGGCGGGAGTGGCGGAAAAAAAACCTGCCGGAAGTGACCTATAATGAATCTCTCCCTGTTGCTGCCCGAAAAGATGAGATTATTGAGGCAATCAAAAAGAATCAGGTTGTAATTATTTCCGGAGAGACCGGGTCGGGAAAGACAACGCAGTTGCCAAAATTTTGTATCGAGGCCGGGAGGGGAATTGACGGATTTATCGGGTGTACACAGCCCCGAAGAATTGCTGCAGTGACTGTTTCAGCAAGAATTGCTGAAGAACTGGGAGATGAAGAGGGGCATTCGGTCGGTTATAAGATCCGGTTTAAAGATAAAATTAAAGATCAAACATTTATTAAAATTATGACCGATGGGATTCTACTTGCAGAGGCCCAGAATGACCGGTACCTCAACGAGTACGACACGATTATTGTTGACGAAGCGCATGAACGAAGTCTGAATATTGATTTTATTCTCGGTATTCTGCGAACGCTTATAAATAAACGTAAAGATCTTAAGATCATCATAACGTCGGCAACCATAGATACAAAAAAATTCTCTAAAGCATTTGAGGATGCCCCGGTTATAGAGGTTTCAGGTAGAACCTTTCCGGTAGAACTTCTTTATCGCCCGCCTACGGAAAACGATAGTGACAGGACCTATGTAGAGCGTGCTGTTAAAGCCGTTGAAGATATTCAGGGGTATGGCCCCTATGGTGATATTCTGGTCTTTATGCCAACAGAGGCCGATATTAAAGAAACCTGTGAACTGTTAACCGGCAGAACCTGGCTTAATGCGACGATTCTGCCGCTTTTTGCGAGGCTTTCCGCAGGGGAACAGAAAGCAATTTTCAGTACTGTTAGGGGGCGGAAAATTGTTGTTGCGACAAATGTTGCCGAGACGTCCATTACAATACCGGGGATAAAATTTGTTGTTGATACCGGCCTTGCAAGAATACCACGCTATGCACCGGGAAAAGGGACGACATCCCTTCCTGTTACAGCCATTTCAAAAAGTAGTGCCGACCAGAGAAAAGGGCGTTGCGGTCGTGTTGAAGATGGTATTTGTATAAGGCTTTACAGTGAAGAAGACTATGATTCAAGACTGGTGTTCACCCCGCCGGAAATTATCAGAGCCAACCTTGCGGATGTTATTTTACGTATGACGTCATTGAAGCTGGGGGATGTGCATTCTTTTCCGTTTATTGACCCGCCTGCGGATAGAAGTATTCAGGATGGTTACAATACACTGCTTGAACTGGGGGCGATAAAGCAGAATGATATAAAAAACAGAGGGAATAAGAACAAAAAAAAGGACGGCTATGGGCTGACAGGAAAGGGGCGGATTATGTCCGGAATTCCGGTTGACCCGAGATTATCACGAATGTTGATTGAAGCAGAAAAACTGGGATGTCTTGATGATATAACTATTATTATTTCAGCCCTTGCTATTCGGGACCCACGCGAGCGTCCGGCTGATAAGATGCAGCAGGCAGATCAGGCACAGGCTGTTTTTAAGGATCCCTACTCTGATTTTGTAACACTGATAAATCTGTGGAAAATTTATTGTGACGAGACAAGTGATGGAAAGAGTCTAAAGGGTTTGAAAAAAATATGTAAACAGTATTATTTGTCATTTTTACGAATGCGTGAATGGCGGGATATTTATACTCAGCTTAAATCAATTATTAAAGAAAATGGCCTGAAGGATACAAAAACAGCACTTCCGGATTCAAAATCGGATAAGAAGCAGGAGTTCGGTGACAGGTATCAGGCAATTCACAAGTCTGTCCTTTCCGGGTTTCTATCCGGGATAGCAACAAAAAAAGAAAAAAACCTCTACACAGCGACGCGGAGTCGGGAGGTGATGATTTTTCCTGGATCAGGCCTTTTCAATAAAGGGGGGCAATGGATTGTTGCTTCTGAAATTGTTGAAACGTCCAGGCTTTTTGCACGGAATACAGCTAATATTGATAACCGGTGGCTTGAAGAACTCGGGCAGTCAAACTGCAGGTACACCTATAGTGAACCGTATTGGGACAAAAAACGCGGGGCTGTGATGGCCTCGGAACAGGTTATGCTTTTTGGTCTTATTATTGTCTCAGGTAGGAAAGTACAGTATGGGCGGATAGATCCGTCTGAGGCTTCAAAAATATTTATTACGTCGGCTTTGGTTCATGGTGATGCCCATTATGCCATTGCAAAAAAAGAGATGTCATTTCTCAGGAAGAATATGGCACTGGTCGATGAAATAAGGGCAATAGAGGACAAGATTCGCCGTCGGGATATTCTGATAGAAGATGAGTGCATGTTTGACTTTTACCAGAGCAGGATTGATGGCATATACGATATCAGAACTCTTGTAAAAGAGATTAAAAAAAGAGGCGGAAACGATTTCCTGCTGATGTCTGAAGAAGCGCTTTACAGATATTCTCCGGAAACTGATGAGTTGAATCTGTTTCCGGAAAAAATTGATATTGCCGGTGATAGTTACAGCTGCGATTATACATTTAAACCCGGTGCAGAAAAAGATGGTGTTACTGTTACGATTCCATGTCACTCACTTGCCTTAATACCGCCGGATGCTATGGACTGGACAGTCCCGGGGCTTGTTAGGGAAAAAATTGAGACGTTGATTAAAAGTCTGCCCAAGGAATACAGGAAGCGGCTGGTTCCGGTAACGAATACTGTCGATCTTATCATGAAAGAACTCCCCGAGCTTACAGCATATAAAAAAGAGGGTGGCCTCCCGGCAAAGTCGCTTATCAGTGCAGTCGGATCCTATATTTATGATCGGTTTGCTATTGATATTCCGGCAACAGCATGGAGTCGGGATGATATGCCCCGGCATCTGAAAATGAGACTTGCAATTACGTCATCAAATGGTGAATTGATTGCATCAGGTCGGGATAAGGCTATTTTAAAGGGAAATTATTCAAAAAATATAAACCAGGATCACTTTAAAGTCCTGAGAGATAAATGGGAACGGAATGACATCGTAGAATGGAATTTCGGTGACATTCCTGATGTCATCTCGCTTGATGAAAATGAGAGTAAGAGTGGTGTCCTATTTCCTGCCCTTACTGTCGAAGCCGGTGCCATTTCCCTGCGGCTTTTTGAAAAGACGGAAATTGCCCGTAACAGTCACCTGGCCGGCGTCCGTGCGCTTTATGAGAAGTCATTGTCAAAACAACTCAAGTCTTTAAAAAAAGATCTTGTTTTAAAAGGGCAGACGAAAAATTATACCGGTTACTTTGGTGGTGAAAAAGTTTTTTTAAAGAAAATGTACCGTCGTATTCTTGATGATCTTTTCTCACTAAATATCAGAACTGAAGAGGCGTTTAATGATCATTCATTAAAAACTGCACCGAAATTATATCAGACAGGTCAGGAATTAATCAGAATTGTCAGTAGTCTTCTTGAAGCCTATCATCAGGCCCGGACTGATATATTCAACCATGAAACAGGTCGGGGGAATACGCCCTTAAGGCAGCTTGCAGATGAATTGACAGAAGGATTGTCAAAGCTTGTTCCTGAATCGTTTCTTGAGCTTTATGGTCATGATCGGCTTATCCATATGGAACGATATATCAAGGCTGTTTCACTCAGGGCGGAAAGAGCATTTACAAACCCTGAAAAAGATAAGGTCAAGTCGATTGAAATCAATGTTTTTGAAGGCCAGTTGAAGGGCTTTTTACAAACACTGACCCCGAATGTTTCAATGGAAAAAAGAGACGCAATTGAGGGGTTTTTCTGGTTGATTGAGGAATACAAGGTTTCAGTCTTTGCTCAGGAATTGAAAACGCCATTTAAAATATCAAAAAAACGTCTTGAAAAAGCCGGTAGCGAAATAAAACGGATGTTGTAAAAAACACTTGATTATTTTGTATAAATAATATAAGTTTCCCGAGTTATCCTTTTTTAGGGTGACAAACAAAAATAACCATCAGCACGCGCCACGTGTCTATGATGATGAAGAAAGGGGCGATAAACTTGAAAGAAATCGAAGTCAAAGTACTTGATAACGATGTGGAAAAAGCAATGAGAGTTCTGAAGAAAAAAATTCAGAATGACGGGCTTTTTAAACGTCTCAAGCTAAAAAAGAACTACGA
>JQIA01000572.1_pt1 | contig 19018 bp, 15 predicted proteins | sample 811431 | NCBI WGS metagenome assembly JQIA01 (sample SAMN02998118, study PRJNA258478) | marine sediment metagenome | biome: marine; feature: seafloor; material: sediment; isolation source: oil-polluted sediment collected from 3 locations (0.5 km, 0.7 km and 0.9 km)... | place: USA: Gulf of Mexico ...
AGCATTTGTATATTCAACATTCATTTCAGAGAATTCAAGTTCCATGCTTGCAGGCGTCTGGTCAGCCAGCATTCGTGCAACACCTGCATCCTCTGCAACAATAGAATTTCCGAGATAGGCTTCGTAACTAAACGATCCAAAAAAACCCGCTTCCACATAACCGTAAAAACCAGCACCATTCAATGCGTTGGAGGAGTCTCTCCATCCTTCGTAATAGATACTCTGAGGCAGAAATACAAATGTCCTAAGCATATCAACATCACGTTCAGTGTTGTATAAACCATAAGGGAGTTTAACCTTACCTGCCTTAAGGTTGAGCCAGTCAGTAAAACTATAGTCAGCAAATGCCCAGTCAACAGTCACTTCATGGTTACCCATTTTCCCAAGATCTCTCGAGAACAACTGAATACCAAGACTTAGTCTGTCACTAACATCTGTTGTAAAGTTTATTCCAGCCTCACTGTACTGAAAGGTGCCATCATCTTTAGTATCAGCAAAGAAATTATTTCCTCCGGATTGCATATAACCCTGCGAAATAAAGCCATGAATATTTACATTTCCTGTTTCATATAACTCAACTGCTTGCAGACTGCTGCTGAATGCAACAGAAATGGAAAAAACAAGCAAAAATATAATTCTTTTATTCATTCGTGTACCTCCTACTTTAGGTAATTCAACATATAATTAGTGCAAAACAGACAGAAATTTAACGCTTTCAGAATACGATTTTGAGGAAACATAACCGATTGCACCTTTTGTTTTTGCTACATATGCAACAAGGTCTTTTTCTTTTTCAAATACAATTGGAGGCGTTCCTGAGCCTGTAAACATTTTTTTCTTCCAGTATTTACTGTACATACTTGGATTCTTTCTAACTAATTCTTTCAAAAATTTAGTTGAAACATCACCTTTGCCTAACTTCACAAAAACAACTTTTAAACCGTTGCTCCAATTCTTCTTTTTTCCCAAATAAATTTTCTTAACTTCTTTGGGAGACAATTGCGAAGCAGGTACACTTCTGTTACCAATAACAATTATGTCTTCAGCCATTGCAACACCCGGACTTGAAACACATAATCCGACGATTGCCAGAAAAAACACACCCAGCAGAAACTTTCCCCTCATAGTTTACTCCTTTTGTTAGTTTCTGGAAAAGAGGTATGGTGATCCCACAAGAATCCTCTTCACCAATTTTAATCACACCAGCTCTGGACAATAGGGAATTACCCAATCGCCATTTTTCACAATCTTTAATTACGTGCTTCCTGCATAACAAATAATTTTAAATAACACAAAGACATTTACTCATAAAAACAAACACTTTTCAACATTTTTTAAACAAAATTAACTTGTTCTTTTTTTTACAACCAATAAAAAAACGCATTAAAGCGCTGAATGATATATAAATTTTTAATATTGCTAGTTTTGCTAAACAATGTTAACTTTATATCTACACGTCTGTATAACACTTAATCACGACCACCTTGACCTATTTCCTAATTCCTAAATTGATTGCTAGCATCACTTTTTCGTATTAGAAGGATCCTAAAAAGCTAAAAACTACTTTTTACAGCATTAACTTTTGTTAATTGAATTTTCTTATCTTTTTCTTTTTTTAAATATTGGAATTTTTTACCGGAATATTCAACAAGACACTCTCTGTCCCGTCCAGGCCTCATTGTTATTTCAGTTCGGGGGGTACGCCACTTAAATTTATAATTACCTGTTCCACCGTCAAAAGAGAAAATTGGTCGGCCATATTTTATCTCAATAAGACTTTTCACCCATAAATAATCATTTCTATTGTATGCTATAAATATATATTCAGCATCGGTTAACTTATTTCCGATAAATTCATAAATCAAATTGAAAGTCCGCCCGTCCACGTCTGGCTTATAGAAAAGATACGCCAGGTCAAAAGACTCAGGTGCAACCTCTTCATTCGCCATTACCTCCAACCGACTCATGCCCCATCTGACATTTCTAAAATCTTTTTTTTGGGCATAGCAATTCACAGAAAAAAAAATTAAAATCAGAGTATAAAAGAAACATTTAACCATGCCTGTATTCCTGTATATCTGTAATATTATCAATCGCTTTTCGCATCGTCAATGCCAATTCTTTTACCGCAAGCGGTTTAAAAAGAAGATAATCAACACCAATTTCTTTCAACGTGCTTTTTCCTATCTGCTTACAATATCCTGTACATAAAATGATTGGTATATCAGCTGAGATTTCACGAATATTTCTCGCAAGCTGAATTCCTGTTAAATCCGGCATCGTCAAATCACTAATAATAAGATCAAATGATTCAGGATTGGCTTTGTAAAGTTCTAAAGCTTTTAAACTATTTGTCTCCGCCACAACTTGATAACCCAGCTTCTCAAGCATTCGGGAAATTAAACCGACGAGCATGTCCTCATCGTCTACAAACAATACTCTTTCATTCCCCCGCAAAGGCATTTCAACAGCGTTGGAATTATTTTCCTCAACAGCATTGATTACAGGAAAATACAGACGAAAAACACTTCCAGCGCCAGGGCTACTTTCAGCATATATGGCACCACCATGTGATTTTATAATACCATGCACCACCGAGAGCCCCATTCCCGTGCCGACGCCTACTTCTTTTGTTGTAAAATACGGATCAAATATTTTTGACAAGGTCGCTGGGGCCATCCCGGAACCATTATCCTGAACAGACAATCTAACATAACGTCCGGGGTCAAGTTCTGACAGATCCACATCACTTTCATCATCAACAAGATATTCTTCCATTGTGATATCAATGACACCCCCCTCGTCACCAATTGCATGATATGCATTAGTTCCAAGATTCATCAAAATCTGATGAACCTGGGTTGGGTCGGCATTAACACTGATAAGTTTTGAATGGATATTCTGCTTGATGCTTATAGTGCTCGGCAGGGTAGCCCGAAGAAGTTCAATTGTCTCTTTAACGATATGCTGCATAAATAAAGGTTTTTTCTCATGCCCCGACTGCCTGCTGAACGCAAGAATATGTGAAACCAGTTTTTTTGCACGATGCGATGCTTTTAAAACCTGGTCAAGACTGTATCTTGCTTTATTGTCTTCCGAGATATCAAATTGTGCGAGTTCAATATACCCCATGATCGCTGCAAGGATATTATTAAAATCATGTGCAATACCACCTGCAAGCGTGCCAACCGCTTCCATTTTCATCGCCTGTCTGAGTTGAGTTTCAACTTTCTTCTGTTCAGAGATATCGCGAACAAGATTAAGCCGTCGTAAGGGGTTTCCATCTTCGTCATTTATGACCCAGGATCTGAAAAGTACAGGAAAAGTATTACCATCCTTTCCAGTATAATCAACTTGAAACTCATCTGAGTATCCCTGTTTAAGAAGCTGGGTTTCAATTTTGATTTTTTCCTTATCAGAGATACCCCCTCTGATGAACTGAAAAATTTCTATACTTTTCAGTTCTTCAAGTGTATATCCCAGCATATTCATATATGCGACATTAGCATCTTCCAGTACCCCATCAAGCTCAAAGATTGCAATCCCGTCCCTGCTGGTATCGAATAGGCTTTTATATTTCCGTTCTGATTTCTTAATTGTTTCCTGTGCACGTTTTCGGGTGGTGATCTCACTCTTTAAATCACCCATAGCCTTTTCAAGCTCAACGGTAGTCCTCTGTAGCTTTTTTTCACGGCGATACAACTCTGCAAAAACGTTTACCTTGCTTTTCAGGATTAACGGCTCAACCGGTTTGTATAAAAAGTCTACAGCACCTGCTTCATAGCCTTTAAATTCGCAGGCTTCCTCCTGATCATTCGCAGTGACAAATATGATTGGGATATGAGCATTCTTTTGATCCCTCCGAATCAACTCTGCTGTTTCAAACCCTGATTTTCCAGGCATAAGAACATCAAGCAGAATCAGGGCAAACTCTTCCTGACCAATTTTTTCAAGTGCTTCATCACCTGATTCTGCGCATATCACAGTTAACTCATCTTTTTGCAGAAGACTTTTCATCAAAAGTAAATTACTTTTTTTATCATCAACAGCAAGAATATTGATCTTTAAAGACATTAAACTCTCCAGACAAACTCAAAAATATATAATTTTTCTGGTTATTAATCTACGAGGCCAGGCAGTCACACTCAAATTATCAAGGTTTTAAAGTGTCTTTTGTATAAAGAACCCTTATACATTACTATCGGCCAAACAAGGCATTCCCTTTACAAAAAACGGATAAATTTTTATTTAATTTTAATTCCATCAGACTTGCTTTTTTACTACCCTATGATTATATTAACCAAATTATGAGTGATGATACTAAAAAAAATTCAAATACAAAAATCCCTGACCCAAAAGAGATTGAAAAAGAGTTGGGTGATTTTTTAAACAAAAAATTTGGCGGCAACGTAAAAATTGTTTCGCCTGCTGTCCTTTCGGAAAAATCTGCCAATGAAACAAAACAAAAAATGGCGGATAAGAAAAAAAGTATTAATTTTGATCTAAAACCCAAAGAGTTGATTTCCTATCTTAACCAGTACATCATAAAACAGGATTCCGCCAAGGCGACTCTTTCAACCAAAATCTGTACACATTTCAACCGTATAAAACACCTTGAAAGCTTGAATGAAAATAAAGATGTTATGGTCGGTGGTATCAAAAGCAATATCCTCATCGCGGGTCCCACGGGTGTTGGTAAAACCTATATGGTTAAACTGATTGCCAATAAACTTGGTGTACCATTCGTAAAAGGTGATGCTACTAAATTTACAGAAACCGGATATGTGGGTGGAAATGTAGAAGATTTAATAAGAGATCTTGTACGAGAGGCTGATGATGATATTGAACTTGCTCAGTATGGCATCATCTATATTGATGAAATTGATAAAATTGCATCGTCTCCCAATCGTATAGGCACTGATATCTCCAGAACCGGTGTACAGAGAACTCTTTTAAAACCAATGGAAGACACTGATATTGAGCTCAAGGTGCCTCATGACCCTGTATCAATGCTACAAGAGATGGAACGGTTTCAACAAACCGGAAAAAGAGATAAACAGATTGTTAATACTGCAAACATTCTCTTCATCATGAGTGGTGCATTTGGTGAACTAACTGACATTATTAAAAAAAGAACAACAAATCAGTCAATCGGGTTTGGTGCTGAAATTACAAATGGTGATGAACAGTTCAATCTTCTGTCAAAAATGTCCACAGATGATTTAATAAAATTTGGTTTTGAAACAGAATTTGTCGGGAGATTACCAATCAGAGCAATCCTTGATAAACTGGCTGAAGATGATCTATACCAGATTCTGACAAACCCTAATAATCCGGTTATCTTAGGTAAAAAACTCGATTTTGCTTCGTATGGGATTTCCATTAAATTTTCGACAGACGCTTTAAGAATCATTGCCAAAAGAGCTCACGAAGAAAACACTGGTGCCCGTGGTCTCGTTAATGCTATTGAATCAGCTCTTCTTCCTTTCGAAACTGTTCTACCCTCAGAAACGGTAGGATATTTTCCGGTAACGCCTGAGGTCTTAATAAATTCTGAAGAAACCATAAAATCTATATGTAACGAAGAAGATGCTGCCATCTGGGAGGAAATCTTTAATGAGATTGCTGATGATGAAAGAAAACAGATCAGAAGTTTTGTTAATAACAGCTGGAAAGAGCTCTCTCTAAGGCATAATTTAACACTCACACAGTATAGAATTGATCATGTCGCAAACTATTACTGTAGAAACATAACAGATATAGGTCACTCTGTAGACATGATACGCTTTTACTATGATGAAGTTAAAAAACTCGAAATGACGTTCTTTTCACAGACTGACATTAACATCATCTTTGAAGAAGATGCGGTTGATTTCCTTATAGACCAGTTTATTGGGCCATCAGCAACATTTGATGAAGTCTTTACAAAACTAACATCAGACTTTGAATTAGGGCTAAAACTAATTCAAGAAAAAACAAATAAAAACCGATTCTTTATTTCGCAGGAAGCACTCAATGATCCTGAGACTTTTTTAAACACTCTGATTAAGAATGAATTAATCGAATAACAATATAAGAGAAATAATATTATGATTGGAATTTCAAAACTTTATTGTGGAACTGTCGAACCATCAGACGCTTTAAGATATGGAAGAGACTCAGGGAAATTGCCCTCACATCTTCTACAGTTTTCAAGCGATAAAAAACCTGTCGTTGTCTGGAATGTTACAAAAAGATGTAATTTAAAGTGCATTCACTGTTATGCCCATGCAAAGGCGACACCCGCTGAAAATGAGCTAACAACTGAAGAAGGAAAGGCACTTATAGATGATCTTGCAGCTTTTGGCGCACCTGTAATACTGTTTTCCGGCGGTGAGCCGTTGATGAGAGAAGACCTACCTGAGCTTGCCGAATATGCCGTATCAAAAGGTATGAGGGCTGTAATCTCAACCAACGGTACATTAATAACGCCTGAAGTTGCCCGAAAGCTAAAAGAAATCGGGCTGTCTTATGTTGGCATAAGCCTTGACGGCATGGAAAAAACCCACGATCATTTCAGAGGGCAGAAAGGTTCATTCCAGGCATCTATGGAAGGAATTAAAAACTGCCAGGATGCCGGCATCAAAGTTGGTCTCCGTTTCACGATGAATAAAATTAATATTGAAGATATTCCGGCGGTTTTCAAACTTCTCGAAGAGATGGACATCCCAAGAGTCTGTTTCTATCACCTTGTCTACGCAGGCAGAGGTTCAAAGTTAGTTGCTGAGGATCTGTCGCATGTGGGCTCAAGAAAAGCACTTGATTTGATAATGGATGAGACAAAACGTCTTCATGCAATAGGAAAGCCAAAAGAGGTTTTAACCGTTGATAATCATGCCGATGGTCCATACGTATATCTACGCGCTCTCAAAGAAGATCCTGAACGTGCAAAGGAAATTCTCGAACTCCTTGAAATGAATGAAGGAAACAGCTCAGGACATGGGATTGGTTGTGTCAGCTGGGATGGTGAAGTTCATGCGGACCAGTTCTGGCGACATAAAAGCTTTGGGAATGTGCGTACACGGCCATTTTCTGAAATATGGACAAATCCTGAAGACGATCTGCTTCTAAAGCTGAAAGAAAAGAAAAAATACGTCACCGGTAAATGTGCAGGATGCAGATGGCTTGACATTTGTGCCGGAAACTTCAGGGTACGAGCAGAAGCACTGACTGATGATGTCTGGGCTGCTGATCCGGCCTGTTATCTGACTGAAGAAGAAATTGCAAAGCCATAATGATAATGATTTCGTAAAAAATAATAAGATGGCTAAGAAAAAGGTTCCATATACGCTGCGAAGCAAGTGCCCTTGGGGTACGAGCTTTAGTGATTGCCCAGGCTTGAAGTAGTACATCTTGTACGTCGAAAGTCTGATTGAACACTAAAGCGAAGTAGATGGGATTTTTTACAACGCCAATAAGGAGGCAACCATTGCTTTTCCCTGAATACCGAGCAAGAAGAATGAGAGCAAACGATGCTTTCCGCAAAATGATCTGTGAGACAACATTAAGTGTCAATGACCTTATCCTGCCTCTTTTTGTGATTGGTGGTAAAAAAGTTAAAAACCCTATCGATTCGATGCCCGGTCATTACCAACTATCGATAGACAACATTGTTTTACAGGCGAAAAAGGCATATGATCTTGGCATTCCGGCAATAATGCTTTTTGGTATTCCTGATAAAAAAGATCCTCTTGGTACATCGGCCTATCAAAAAAACGGCATTGTTCAACGAGCTGTCAAAGAGGTAAAAAACAAACTTCCCGACCTTGTTGTCATCACAGACGTATGTCTCTGTCAATATACAGATCATGGTCATTGCGGTATGATAGATAAAAATAAGATTGATAATGATTCTACCCTTGATCTGCTTGCAAGAACTGCAGTGTCACATGCTAAGGCTGGTGCCGATATGGTTGCTCCTTCAGACATGATGGACGGAAGAGTTGCTGAGATCAGAGAAGCTCTGGATGAGAATTATCTCTCAGATATTCCAATCATGTCCTATGCTGTAAAGTATTGCTCAGCCTATTACGGCCCATTCCGTTCAGCTGCTCAGTCAGCCCCAAAATTTGGAGACAGAAGAACGTATCAGATGGATCCGGGAAATGCCTTGGAAGCGATTCGCGAAGCTACAATGGACGTTGAAGAAGGTGCTGATATAATCATGGTGAAACCTGCCCTTTCGTACCTTGATATCATTCACAGGGTAAGAACGGAAATTGATCTACCTGTTGCCGCATATAATGTTAGCGGTGAGTACGCTATGATTAAAGCTGCAGAAAAAATGGGTTGGATAGACGGCACAAAAGTAATGCTCGAAACGCTGACATCAATCAAACGTGCCGGTGCTGATATGATTTTAACGTACTCAGCGATTGATGCGGCAATTGAGCTAAACAAATGATGGCGTCGTAAAAAGCCCCATCTACTTCGTTTTAGTGTTCAATCAGACTTTCGACGTACATAAATGTACTACTGCAAGCCTGATTGAACACTAAATCTTGTATATGGCACCTTTTACATAGCCATCTAAATATTATATGAGATCATTAAACAAATAAAGCAGGACAATAAATAATGAATCACCCTCACGCAAAACATCCTCACGGGCATCCCGGAGGAGATTCAAAAGAAGCAACAGTTAGACTCGTCGCCTGGGAAACAACAAGAAGATGCAACCTTTCATGTGTACATTGCAGAGCAGCAGCTCATAACGGACCATATGAAGGTGAACTCAATACGGAAGAGTCATTCAGGCTCCTTGATCAAATCGCTGAAACCGGTCGCCCTATCATCATACTAACCGGCGGTGAACCTCTGCTTCGACCGGACATTTTTGAAATTGCCGCCCATGGAACCAAAAAAGGCCTGAGAATGGTTATGGCGCCTAACGGTACCCTAATCACAGAAGAGATTGCAAAGAAAATGGCTGATTCCGGGATAAAAAGAATCAGTATCAGCCTTGATGGTGCAGATGAGAAGTCTCATGACGCTTTCAGAGGTGTTGAAGGAGCATATAAAGGGGCTATGAATGGAATAGACCATGCTAAAAAAGCTGGTATTGAATTCCAGATCAATACAACAATAACAAAAAAGAACCTCTCTCAAATCCCTGATATTCTTGCAACAGCTGAAAAATTAGGTGCTGTCGCCCATCATATTTTCCTGTTAGTACCTACCGGCAGAGGAAAATATATTTCAGATCAGGAAATTACAGCCGCTGAATATGAAGAAACTCTAAACTGGTTTTATGACCAAAGTGATAAAACACCACTACAGCTAAAAGCAACCTGCGCGCCTCATTATTACAGAATTCTGCGTCAACGTGCCAAAGAAGAAGGCAAGAAAATAACCTTTGAAACACACGGGCTTGACGCTGTAACCAGAGGTTGCCTTGGTGGAATTGGTTTTTGCTTTATTTCCCACACAGGCACTGTCCAGCCCTGCGGTTTTTTACATACAGACTGTGGTAATATTCGAGAAAAGACCTTCGGTGAAATCTGGAACAAATCCAAAACATTTCTTGAACTAAGGGACTATGATAAACTGACCGGTAAATGTGGCCCTTGTGAATATCGAAAAGTTTGCGGCGGCTGCAGGGCAAGAGCATTTGAAAAAACGGGTGATTACCTTACAGAAGAACCGCTTTGCACTCATCAACCCTTTTCAATGTAACGTTTGATGGCATCGTAAAAAGTCCCACCTACTTCGTTTTAGTGATTGGCCAGACTTTTGAAGTACCGCATGTACTACTTCAAGCCTGGCCAATCACTAAATCTTGTGTATGGAACGGTTTCCCTAGCCATCTAAATACTTTACGAGAGCATCAGTGTTAGGGTTTAAAATAGATTTTTGTATTGAAAAATCAAGTTCTTTTGTAGTCGTTCTTGACTTTTTCTCCTGATATTGTATTGATTACGGGATAGATGTTATATTTTTTAGACTTTTTTAATCATTGTTTGGAGCTTAACGAATGAGTATGTTGACAAGCCGGAGAATTTTGCTTGTAGATGATACCAGAGCTAATATTGATATTCTCGTTCAAACTCTGAAGCATGATTATAAATTAGGCGTTGCTTTAAATGGTGCTAAAGCGATTGAGTATACACAGACAAATCGTCTCGATTTAATTCTTTTAGATGTTCTAATGCCTGGTATGGATGGCTTTGAAGTTTGCCAGAAATTAAAAGAAAACCCTCTCACAAAAAATATACCTGTCATTTTTATTTCTGCAATGAATGACCCGAGGGATAAGAAAAAAGGACTGGAAATTGGTGCCGTCGACTATATAACGAAGCCATTTGATATATCTGAAGTAAAAGCCAGAGTTAAAACCCACTTAAGTCTTAAAATTACTCAGGAAGAGCTCAACAATAAAAATATTATACTTGAAGAAAAAATCAAAGAACGTACCCGTGAGCTCAAAGAAACACAGGTTGAGATCATCAAACGCTTAAGTCTCGCATCAAAATACAGAGAGCATGGAACCGGGCAAAGCGTTGCGAGAGTCAGTAAAATGTCTGAGCTAATTGGTATTTCTGCTGGCTTAACGCCTATTGAAGCAGAAACACTTGCCCTTTCAAGTATGCTTCATGATGCCGGTAAAATTGGTATTGCCGATTCAATATTGCTGAAAAAAGGTAAGCTGACAAATGATGAATGGCTCGAAATGCAGGCACATACAACTATCGGTTCAAAACTGCTTTCCGGAAGTAATTCAAAGTTGATTCAGGATGCTGAAATAATCGCACTTACCCATCATGAGAAATGGGACGGTACTGGTTACAACAAAGGATTAACCGGTGAGGAAATTCCCTTAATCAGTAGAATCGTTGCTATCTGCCATGTTTTTGATGCTCTTATATCCAACAGACCATATAAAAAAGCATGGTCTATCGATAAAGCCTTTGATGAATTAAAGAATAAAAGCGGTACAGACTTCGACCCACGTCTGGTAAGTATTTTTTTAACGCTTAAACCTGAAATACTTAAAATAATAAAAGAAACCAAACTACTACTTCAGTAGTTCTTTACCAAAAAAATCGTTTTTGTTATTATCACTATTAAACGGATGACGATTGCAGTATATCATTCTCTTTTGGTAGATCTTGTAAAAAGTATTTAGATGTCTAAGGGAAAAGTTCCATATACGCTGCGAAGCAAGTGCCCTTGGGGTACAAATTTAGTGATGTAGATTGGATTTTTTACGACGCCATCAATTTTTGTTTTGTCTGACTGACTAATCAACCCCGGAGGATACAATGCGAACAATAGGCATAGATGTTGGATTCGGTTTTACTAAGGCGACAACAGGAAAAGAAAGCACTATATTTAAATCTCTGTTAGGAGATTCGAATGAGATTCAATTCAGGTCTGCATTCGGCGATACTTCATTTACAAAAAACCTGCACGTAACGATTGAAGATAAAACTTATTTTATTGGAGATTATGCTGAGCAGCAATCAACAGTAAGACAATTTACACTTGATCAGGACAAGCTGCTTTCTGAATTCGTAAAAGTTCTTGCCATAACAGCCGCTGGGCTATGTTCAGAAAATGACACATCTTTTAATGTCGTGTCCGGCCTTCCAGTCGGTTATTTAAATCGTGACTATAAAAAATTTACAAATATCATCACAGGACAGCACTCAGTTGTTTTCCACACACCAAACGGGGAAAAAGTAAAAAAGAAGATTTTTATCAACAAGGTAAAAATGATGCCTCAACCCCTTGGTAGTGTTTTTAACCTGATTATGGACGACAATGGTAAAATTTCTAATTCTGAAATGACTCAAAAAAAGATTGGGGTTGTTGATATTGGATTCAGAACCTCTGATTTCACCATTATCAAAAATATGCAGTATGTTGAACGTGGCAGCAGTACAATGGATACAGGAATTTCTAAAAGCTTTTCCGTTATCGCCAACAAGCTTCGTAAAGAAAGCGGTGTAAATGTTGAAATTTATCGACTCTTTAATGCTGTTAATACCGGCATGATAAAAATCAAAGGAAAAGAATATAATATTACCAATCTTCGAGACAAAGTTTTTTCCCATTCAGCGAGTTCCATTGCAAATGATATAAACAGACTCTGGGCTGAAGACTGGGATATTGATAATATCGTTCTCACCGGTGGTGGATCAATGGAGATAGTAAAATATCTACAGCCTCTTATCGATGGAAATGTAACTCCACTTCCTCCCGGAGTTGACTCACGATTTAATAATGTTCAGGGATATTTAAAATTTGCTAAATCAATATGGGGTAATAGTATTGCATCTCCAGAACCCCCGCCACCTCCGATAGAAGAAGAGGAAGAAACGGAATAAGTAAAATTAAATTTAACCTGATTAAAATCGGATAAACGAAATAGATGGATATTAATGCTTTAAAAGAACTTTTGACGGCTGTGTCAAAAGGCAATGAATCAATTGACAATGCTGCTGACAAACTCAAAAACATGGGATCTGAAGATATTCAATATGCCCATATTGATCATCATCGTTGCCTTCGTAAAGGCTTCCCTGAAGTAATTTTCGGAGAAGGAAAAACAGCTGAGCAGATCATCGGGATCATGGAAAAGATGATTGCTCAGGAAAATGTCGTTCTTGTTACCAGGGTTGAGGAAGAAAAAGCTCAGGCTGTTCTTTCCAGATTTCCTGAAAGCAAATATCATGAAGCTGCCAGAATGCTGATATGGAAAAAAGGTAAGATTCCGAATACAGGTAATGGGAATATACTGATAATCTCAGCCGGCACCTCAGATCTGCCCGTTGCCATGGAAGCTACCCTGACAGCTGAAGCAATGGGAAATTTCGTCGAAACAATTATTGACGTAGGTGTGGCTGGAATTCACCGGCTGTTTAAATACCACAAAAAGATAGAAGCCGCTTCTATCATAGTCGTCATCGCGGGTATGGAAGGCGCCCTGCCGAGTGTTGTCGCAGGAATGGTGAAATCACCTGTTATTGCTGTGCCTACAAGTATCGGCTATGGTGTCAGTCTAAACGGAATGACAGCTTTATTTGGTATGCTGAACAGTTGCAGCTCAAATATTGCTGTCGTCAATATTGACAACGGTTTTGGTGCGGGCTATATGGCTTCTTCAATTAACCATATAACCGCTTCATAGAAATTATAATTCCTGCCTAGCCCGTAAATAGCTGGCAAAACGGGGAATACCGGACTTATTAATTTCCTTGTATTTAAACGTGATTGTTGAACCAATCGGGGGAGGATTTTCACGTTCTACATCCGTAAATCCTGATCCAATTAAAAATCTTTTTCCATCAGGTAGTTTAACAAGAACTGACCCCATCCTGTTGCTGTTCCGTCCTTTACCCTTTAAATGTTTAATAACTATACCGTCTGCATCATGGAAGGTTTTAACTTTCAAAATATCGGATGATCTTCCAGTGCTGTAGAAGGATCCCGGCCGTCTTAACATTATTCCTTCACCACCGGCATCCTCAATTTTCTTTAGTGCAACTGACAGGTGTTGTCTCCCTAAACAGATTTTTTGTTCTAGTACTTTCCCATATAATGAATGATTTTTGTTATACCAGTCTTTAGCCTTATCGATTCGTTTTTCAAATGGGACATTGTGAATTGGAACATCAAAGATATAGTAGCAAACTTTCTCCCATCGTTTTTCATTACCATTTGTTTTCACAATACTAATAATTTCACTAAATGATTTTCTATCGGTCCATAGTTCTCCATCTAGTGGGAAAGGTGGGAAATTTTTTGTAAACCATTTTGGCACCTGTATCTTTTTACCTGAACGAGACAGCATCTCCGTCCCTGTCCAGCAACCCCTCACACCATCAAGTTTTTCACTTAACCACCATCCCTTAATATCAATAGCAGGCATCCATTTATTCGCCAGCATAACAGCAGGTTGTTTTTTATCTTTGGCTATACAGACACTCCCAGGGTGAAGTATTACTACTGAACATAAAATTACTGCAAATAATAAATGTTTTTTCATAGTTACCTGATTAATAATAATTTAAGTTTCGAACAATCATTGAATAGTCGATTATTCATCCTATTTATATAACTATATATAGAGTTTAATGTAAATATTATAATAGTTATTTTATGATTATATAAATCATTTATTTACTTTTTAAATATAGGAATAAGTAATCAATCAACCACAAACCACCATTCACAACTGATATATTTCTTTAAATGATATAAATAGAATGGTATAGGTAATTAAAGATTTTAAATATCCCGAACATCTACAATCTGCTGAAAACAATTAAAAATAATAATAGTGAAGGAGTTCAAATGTTTGTTTCAGGATTTATGGGAAGTCCCAGAAAAAAAGGCAACACACAATATCTTCTCAGTTTATTATTAGAAAAACTGGAAAACCACGGGGCAACAACTGAGCTTATTGACGTTACAAAAAAAAACATTCTTCCTTGTACAGGTTGTGGCCATTGTGAAAGAAAAGGCACTTGCCCTCTTGATGACGATATGGGAAAAGATATCCTTCCTGTTTTTAAAAAATCAGATCTAATAATCATTGCATCGCCTGTTTATTTTTATACTGTGCCCTCTCAACTTAAGGCAATGATCGATCGTTCACAGACACTTTGGGCAAGAAAATATGCTTTAAAAATAAACGACCCATCAGCGCAATCCCGAAAAGGCTTTATGCTCTCTGTTGCCGCGACCAAAGGTAAAACATTGTTTGACTGTATCGATATGACACTTAAATATTTTTTTGATGCAATAGGCGCTGATTTTGAGGGAAAACTAACGTATGGTGGTATTGAAGGCCCTGATGAAATCAAAACCCATCCTTCCGTTCTGAGCGACATTGAAAATACTGCATCACAACTTGCAGAACTGTTAAAAAAGAAAACAATCCTGTTTACCTGTAGCCAAAATACAGGGCGGAGTCAAATGGCCGGAGCTTTTGCACGTAAAGCCGCCGGTGATAAATTCAACATACTAACAGCAGGAAGTATGCCTGCGGACAAAATTGAACCTGAAATTGAACAGTCAATGGCTGAAAAAGGTATCGATATTGGTTTTAGAAAACCAGAATCTATTGATTCGGCCACTAAAGGTATAAAACCAGATTTTGTCGTTACAATAAACTCCGGCGAAGAAACCTGCATAAACATTCCGGGATCAAGCAGTCATATCTGGATAATTGATGACCCAACTGGCCGGCCAGTTGAATCAATTTCAAAAATAAGAGATCAAATTGAGGAAAAGGTTAATGCACTTCTTACTGAGCTTAACTGATAATTGATTAAAACAAATTATGACACGTAGCGAACCCAGTCTCCGTTTTCTTCACTTCCGGTATTGTGTTTGTGCAAATTTCTAAAGATTCATTGCATCTGGGGTGAAAAGGACAGCCAGAAGGTGGGTTTATAGGTGACGGCGGTTCCCCTTTCAGTATTATTTTTTCATCATCCCTTTTGTTTATTCCAGGAACAGGTACCGCATTAATCAAAGCCTTGGTATATGGGTGTAACGGATTCCTGATAATTTTCGAAGCACTTCCATATTCAACAATCTTACCAAGATACATTACGGCAATATTATCTGCGATATGGCTTACAACACTTAAATCATGGGAAATAAAAAGATAAGACATTCGATATTTTTTCTGAAGATCTATGAGAAGGTTAACCACCTGAGCCTGTACTGAAACATCTAATGCACTAACAGCTTCGTCGCATACAAGAAATTCCGGTTTAACTGAAACTGCTCTCGCAATACTGATCCTCTGGCATTGCCCACCAGAAAACTCATGGGGATAACGGTAAATAGCATCTTCGGACAATCCAACCTCACCTACAAGTTGCTTTGCATGGGATTGTCTATCATCTTCAAGAAGATCAAATTCAACCACACCTTCTGTTACGATATCGAGAACATTCACTCGTGGATTTAAAGATGATAAAGGGTCCTGAAAAATAATCTGTATCTTTTTTCTAAGCCCCTTCATTTCTTTCTCAGTGACTTTTAAAAGATCTCTCCCTGAGAAAATGACCTTTCCTGCATAAGCTTTTTCAAGTCTTAGCAAAGTTCTGCCAAGTGTTGTTTTACCACACCCTGATTCACCAACAAGCCCTAACGTTTCACCTTTTTTTATTTGTAAGGAAACGCCATCAACAGCCTTAACATATCCAGTAGTGCGCGCAAGAACACCTTTTTTGACAGGGTACCAGGTTTTCAAATCCTGAATATCAATTAGTATATCACCCTGTCCGTCCTTATTGTTTATTTTATTTTTGGCCATACTGGCTGATTATCCCTGTCGTTTATACTGTCTCAGTCAAAAAACAACTTACCGTGTGCCCTGGAGACACTTCTACACTGCCGGGCTTTTCAAGTATACATTTCTCAAGAGAAAAGGAACATCGTTCTTCAAAATGACAACCCTTTGGATAGTCTGCTGCAGAAGGAACCTGCCCGGGGATTGACTGTAGTTTTTCCCCTCTCCCTCCTCCCAGAACAGGGATAGAGCTCAGAAGTCCTTTAGTGTAGGGGTGGACTGCATTTGTAAAAATGTCATTGAGAGAGCCTTCTTCTACAATCTGCGAAGCATACATAACAATAACTCTGTCACACATTTCCCAGACAACCCCCATGTCATGAGTAATCAATAACATGGAGGTATCTGTTTTTTTCATCTCTTTAATAAGCTCAAAAACCTGAGCCTGAATTGTTACATCAAGCGCAGTCGTAGGTTCATCTGCAATGATCAGTTCAGGAGACTGCATCAGTGCCATTGCAATCATTATTCTTTGCTGCATACCACCAGAAAGTTCAAAGGGGTAGGAGAACATTCTCTCAGCAGGAGCTGGGATTTTTACCTTTACCAGCCAGTCTTCCGAAATAGCCCAGGCTTCCTTTTTGGATATTTTCCTATGCATTCTAATTGTTTCAACCATCTGATTGCCGACCCGATGGAGTGGTGACAATGCCGTTGAGGGATCCTGGAATACAACTCCAATTGAGCTTCCGCGTAGCTTTCTCATTTCTTTCGGACTGATTTTTACAAGATCCTGTCCATTAAAGTCAATACTCCCGCTATCAATAGTTGACGGCGGCGAAGGAACAAGCCTCGGTATACTTAAAGCGGTCACCGATTTTCCGGCACCAGATTCGCCCACAAGACCAACGGATTCACCTTTATTGATTGAGAACGAGACATTATTCACCGCCCGGATAATCTCCTCATCACCCTGAAATGAGACACTCAGGTTCTCAACTTTTAGTAATTGTTCATCCATTCTGTCTATTCCAATCTAGTGTATTTTTTTGGATCATAAGCATTTCTGATCCCGTCGCCTACAAAAACCCCTGCTAGCATCACTAAAAACAACGCAACGGCCGGATATACTATCAACCACCATGCCCATCGGTATTGCTGCGCCTGAAAAAATAATTCTCCCCAGCTTGGCGTTGGCGGCGGCAGCCCAAACCCTAAATAATCGAGAGCTGCCAGCGACCCAATTGCACCAACCAGTGAAAAAGGGAAAAAAGTAACAACAGGAGTCATTGCATTCGGTAAAATATGTTTGAAAATAATTTTATATGAAGGCACACCCATACACTTAGCGGCTTCAACAAATGGTTTCTTTCTTAGTCGAAGAAACTCCGCCCGGACATAATATGAAATTCCTATCCAGTTAAATATTCCGTAGCAGAACAACAGCAATAAAAAGCTTCTTCCATACACAGCTCCCATCAGGATCATGATATATAAAAAAGGAAGCGCACTCCAAATTTCAATAAACCGCTGCGCTGTAATATCTGTCTTTCCGCCGAAGTAACCCTGAACAGCTCCGGCACTTATACCAATTAACATTGAAAAAAACACCAGGAGCAAACCGAATGAAAGTGAAATTCGGAGGCCATAAAAGATCCTTGCAAACACATCCCTGCCGGCACCATCAATACCAAGGTAATGGCCACGTACAGGTTTATAAGGAAACCTGATATCCTGTTTCTCAAATGCAGCCTGGTATTTTTTACCTTCAATAAAGAATCTGTAAACATCAACCGGCATCACAAGCCGTCGTTCAACCCTTTTCATCAACTCATTACGTTCTTCAGCGGTAATCTTATTCCATATCGTTGCAGTTTCACTTTCAATGTTCAGCTCTTTATCAAATAAAATCGTTACTCTGGTATTAACCTTATCTGAATTTTCATGAAATTTTATCCGGACTGAGCGGGGTGATTTTTTCCTCTTGGAATATGTCGATAAGGCCACGACTATCTTTTCATTGTCTCTAGTCGTAACAGTTTTAGAAAATTTTTCTGAAACTGTATTGTTAAGTCTGTCTTCAACCGCTTTTTTGAGTTGATCTGACATTATAAGATAATCAGATAAAAAAGTCCCTTTTATGTCTGATTCCGGTATGGTTGTAAATGATGAAAAACCTGCTGATTTTGTTATAGTGTAATCATTTTTAATATTAACTCGCCCCACCCTTTCCACAGTTGATAATATCAACCCGACACTTTTTCCTGCAGCAAGAGATTCAGGTTCAATGGTTTCAAGGGGACCATGTTTAAAAAAAGGAAAAATCATATAGTTGTCATCATTGTCTTTGAACAGAGACAATTTGTTTATTTTTTTATAATCCGGCCTTGTTTGTTTACCATTATCTAAAAAAGTATCTTCAGTATAATATTTAAACACAGGAAAAAAAGAACGGCCCTCGTAACTGACATATAAAGGTGAACTGTTACAGAAAAGTTCTGCTGACAAACTCAGTAAATACAGGGTGAGAATAAACAGAAGAGAAAAATAAGCCAGTCGCTGCTCTTTAAATCTTTTTATTCTCTTTCTTGTTACTGGACTTTTTATGATACTCATATTTGATGCACTCGTAAAAAGTATTTAAATGGTTAAGGAAAAGGGCCCATGTACAAGATTTAGTGATTGGCCAGGCTTGAAGTAGTACATGTGGTACGTCAAAAGTCTGGC
>JQIA01000573.1_pt1 | contig 19008 bp, 13 predicted proteins | sample 811431 | NCBI WGS metagenome assembly JQIA01 (sample SAMN02998118, study PRJNA258478) | marine sediment metagenome | biome: marine; feature: seafloor; material: sediment; isolation source: oil-polluted sediment collected from 3 locations (0.5 km, 0.7 km and 0.9 km)... | place: USA: Gulf of Mexico ...
AAGTGATGCAGATATGCAAGTAGCTGTACAGTATATGTTATCTAGTGTTGGTTTTGAAACATCTTCTCCGAGTGTTGAATCAGTTAAAATTGCTGAAGCTGTAACTACTACTATCATCAATAAACCAGTTATACCTGCAAAACCTAAAGAGACTGCTAAAATAGTTGTTAAACCTAAACCGCCTGAAGCTGTTAAAGAAGTTTCTAAACCTGTGGTCAAAGTTGAAGATCCTAAAGTTGTTGCCGACATATCTACTACTTCACCATTAGTTACAACTTCTCCTAAACAAGGTAAGGATATTTATGATATTACTTGTAAGTCATGTCATATAGTTGGAATTGCTGGAGCTCCTAAAATTACTGAGAAGAAAGATTGGATACAACGATTAGCTAAAGGAGAAGACATGTTAATCCAAAATGCTATTAATGGTATTAATATTATGCCTCCTAAAGGTGGGAATTCTAAATTAACTGAAGATGAAGTTAAATTAGCCGTGCAGTATATGTTAAAAATTATTCCAAATAAATAACCTGTTTTAATACTGGTTCTATATAGAACCAAAATCATGATTCTTAATTTTACTATTTACAAAGGAGATTTAAATGCGTTTAATTCTATTAGGTGGCCCTGGAGCTGGTAAAGGTACTCAAGCTAACTTCATCAAGGAAAAGTATAATATTCCTCAGATTTCTACTGGAGATATGTTACGAGCTGCTGTAAAAGCTGGTACTCCATTAGGTTTGGCTGCTAAAAAAATCATGGATGAAGGTGGTTTAGTTTCTGACGATATCATTATTGGTTTAGTGAAAGATCGAATTAAAGAATCAGACTGTGCTAACGGTTTTTTATTTGATGGTTTTCCACGCACTATTCCACAAGCTGATGCTATGAAAGAAGCTGGAGTAAATGTTGATTTTGTAGTTGAAATTGCAGTTGACGATGAAGAAATCATTAAACGTATGAGTGGAAGAAGAGCTCATTTAAGTTCTGGTCGTACTTATCATGTTATTTATAATCCGCCAAAAGAAGAAGGCAAAGATGACGTAACTGGCGAACCTTTAGTTCAACGTGATGATGATACAGAAGATACTGTTAGAAATCGTCTTAAAGTTTATCATGAGCAAACTGAACCATTAATTGAGTATTATTCAAAATGGGCTATTGGTGGTGCAGCTAATGCTCCTAAATATGTGCGTATTGAAGGTATTGGTAAAGTAGAAGAAATCAGAGATTCTGTTTTTAATGCTATGAGTTAATAAGTATTTATTGGAGTCCAAAGCTTTAGTTTTGAATTAATCTAAAAATAATTTCAAAGCTGGAAATTTGGATTCCAAGGTTTTATTTTTTCATAAACTTTTGTAAAAACTAGATTTCAACATAAATTTCCCTTCCTATCAAAAATATCTAATAACTAGGTATACAATTCACCTCATTTTCAACAGCTCTTGCAATACCATATCATTTGTATAAGGTACAAGGTTTCGGGAAATCCGCTCCGCTCCATTCCCGAAACAAATAGTACTAAGTACTGAAGCATAAGTTTTATTCCATTTTGGAGTAGCTTGAGCAATCGCTCAATCAATAGCTATCAAAGCTGAAGCTTTGAACTCCATACCAATAATTTGTGCTTCAGTACATATTCTCAATCGGAAAACGCTATAATTGTCAATTAATAGCTTCTTTATAAATACGAACTGTTGGGCAATATTTGATAAAACATTTCATTGTATTAAGTAAACTACTTGATTAAACATAAAAAATTACTGTTTAATCTGGTAATTAGTTGTTATTTTTTTTAACTTGAAATATTCATCAATCTGTTTTTTATTAATTTTTTAGAGAGACTAATATATCATCATTTTTTATAAAATATATACTATAAATAACATAATAATTTGAGTTGGCATACATATAGCTAAACGTTATTAACATTGATTGTTATAGATTAACTAAATTACAACAATTCTTAAAATTTAAATAAAGCATTATAAATCTTGTTGTAATAAGTTTATAAAAAATTAAGGAAATTCCCTATAACAAATTTATATAAACACATCTATACTACGAATAACGTTATTAACAATTTTCTGAGGTATTGTATGAAAACTTTACAGCCTAATACGGCTATTACATATCCAGCAAAGAAAAATTCCATCTTAGCTGGTTCGATTAAAAAACTTTTATATGCTTCTGCTTTAACTGCTGGTCTAAGTTCAGGTGTACAAGCAGCGGTCAATATTTATTCTGATCCATTATTATGTCCAACATCACTAGTATGTGGAACTGCATTAGAAGCAGGTCCAACTGCTGGTGATTTAGAAATTGTTTTAGATGTTGCTTCTGTTGCTGGTACAGAAATAACTTATGAAGTGAGCGGAAATGCTACTCCAACTACTGACTATACAGTATTAGGAGGAGCAGCTTGTGTAGTAAATCTAGCAACAAACTGTGTTCTGGTTGCAGCAGCGGCCACAAGTGTTATACTTACAGTTACACCTGTTGATGATTTTGATTTAGAAGGAAATGAAACAGTTACTGTTACACTTTTAGGTGCACTTGATGGTGTTACTAATATTCCAATTAGTACTATCAACGATTCGGCCATTTTAAATATTACGGATAATGATGTAGCTAGTGCCACTCAACCACTGGTAGGAATTACAGCTACTATAACACCAGCGGCAGAACCAAGTACATCAGGTCAGTTTACTGTTACAGCTTCTCCAGCACCATTAGCTGATATTACGGTAAATTATACAATTACATCTGCCAGTACTGCCGAAGCAAATTTAGACTATGCAGAACTCAGTGGTAGCGTTATACTAACTCCACTTGCCTCTTCTCAAACAATCGATGTAACCATTTTTGATGATGATTTAATTGAACCAAGCGAAACTTTAACTGTCGAACTATCATCTAATTCTACTTATAGATTGGGTTCATCAACTTCAGCAACAGTTGACATAACCAGTGAAGATACGGTTAGTGGTCAACAAACCCATTTGTTTACCATAGATGATGATGCTGAAATTGTCCAAATTAATGCGGACAACCAAATTTCACCACCAAATCCAGCTACCCAATGTGTTAGCTTTGGCATAACAACTGGTGGAACTCCAGTTATACAATCTTTTAAGATTGGTTCAACAACAGCACTTACTAGTCCAGATAGTGTTAGTGCAATTACTTTTCAACCAACTCCAGACAATGTATTCCAGCTTTCTGGGGCACCAGTAGACATAGATGAGTTATCTGGCTTAGGTTTTGAAGCTGATCCAAATAATGGTACTTTTGATGTATCCTTTAGTCCTCCAGTTAGTTCAGTTGATAAAATAACTACTTATAATCGTTCTTTATTAGTTTGGGCTGATAATGATACCTATGCTAAACCGATAACTGTTCCTATTAACGCTTTCTTAGTACCTAATAATTTACCCGCAATTCAAGCATTTGATGGTGCTAATAGTAATGCTTCCATGATTACTAATGGAACATCTATGGCTATTGACATGGGTACAACTGTAGTAGGAAGTACTCTTACTAAAACTTTTACGGTTAAAAATAGTGGTTATGCAGAATTACGCTTACAACCAACCACAGCAGCATTTTTAACTGGAACTGGAAATGGGTTTTCTGCAAGTCCTTATGCTAGTCCAACTGTTGGAGGTCCAATCCCAACTCCAACAACTAGCGGTTGTCCAACAACTTTAACTTATGAAGAAACTACCTTTACAGTAACTCTTGATGCTTCTACTGCTGGTGAATATCAAGGTACATTATCTATAGTTGGTATGTCTCCAACTGGGGCTCAACTTAGTCCTTATACTTTCCCAGTTAAAGGTGTAGTTGAACCACCTCCACCAACCTTACCAGAAATAGATGTTTGGGATGGTGATACTGAGATTAAACATGAAGCTATTGAACCAATTGATTTTGGAAATACTACAGTAGGTAGTCCAATTTCAAGAACTTTAACTTTTAAAAATCCTAGTAGTGCTACTCTAAGTATCTATGATATTAATACTCCTGAAGGTTTGAAAGTTACCAGCACCGCTCTTAACTTTACGGTAAACCCTAAGAGCGAATTAAGTGTAACTATCGACTTAGAAGCTACCGTATCTGGAACTTTTGAAGGCCCTTTAACTATAGCTAGTAACGATGCTGACAACAATGATGGTGACGGTGTTGAAAATCCATACACTATATTTGTACGAGGCGTAGTTTCTGCTGATGCTGCAAGTATCGCTACCCTTGCTTTAACTGCACCAACTAATGGTAATATCACTAGTAACATAGGTGGAATAAATTGCGGTAGTGCTGGAGCTAATTGTGAAGCTGGTTATAACAAAGGTGATTCAGTAACCTTATTTGCAGTAGCTGACAGTGCAGCAACATTCACTAGTTGGGGTGGTGATTGTACTGGTTCAAATAATCCATTGATTATAAGTTTGGACGCAGATAAAAATTGTACTGCCTCATTTGCTGGTGGAACTGATCCTGTAACTGACCCAGGAACTGATCCAGTAACCGATCCTGTAACTGATCCTGTAACAGGAAATGTAAATTTAACAATTACAGCTCCAGCTAATGGTGTAATAACAAGTCAACCAGCAGGTATTGATTGTGGAACAGGAGCAACAACTTGTCAAAATAGTTATACTCCAAACAGTGCTATTTTATTAACTGCAACTGCCGACGCTAGTGCTAACTTTATTAGCTGGGGTGGTGATTGTTCTGGAGATACAAGTCCTTTACCTATTACAATAGATACTGCTAAAAATTGTACAGCAGTCTTTGAAAAAGTAGTTGACTCACCAGAAATTCAAGTATTTGATGGTGTAACTGAAATAATGGATGGTGCGACTGCAACGATTGATATTGGTACAACTAATCTTGGTCAACCAATAACCAAAACTTTCACTATCAAAAATTCTGGTCAAGCAACACTTGATTTATATGGTTACAGATTGCCAAATGGTTTTTATGTTAGCAGCATTTATCCTAGAGACTTGGCAGTTGGTGGTGAATTCACCTTTGATGTACAACTCAATACTTTTGCAGCTGGTAGTTTCAACGGCCCAATTGAATTGTATAGTACTGATTCTGATGAAAATCCATTTGATTTCGCAATCAGCGGTGTGGTTAATTCAACAGGAACTGATCCTGTAACTGACCCAGGAACTGATCCAGGAACAGGAGTAACAGGTCCTGAAGTTCAAGTTTTGGACGGACAATTAGATATAATTTCTGGTACAAATGTTTCTGTAGATTTTGGTACTACTGCACTTGGTAGCAATATGATCAAAACCTTCACAGTAAAAAATGTAGGTACTACTAATTTAACTTTGAATAGTCAGGTTACTTTGAATGGTTCAGGATTTAATGTTAATTCTTTCGTAACTCCAACTGAATTAGTATCTGGAACATCAACAACTTTTGACGTAACTTTAAATGCTACCAATGCTGGTAATTTTGTTGGTACATTATCATTCGGTAATAGTGACGCTGATGAAAGTTCATTTAACTTTCCAATTAGTGGTACAGTTAGTGAAGAATTGAAAGAAGAAATCAATTGTTTTGGAACTGGTTTATTAAGTGGTGGAGTATGCACAGTTTCCCAACCATTTACTTCTATTAGTGCCACTGGCGGTACAACTGATGCATTAATGAAAGGTGGTTTATCTTTATACCAAAATGGTAAATTTGGTGCTTTTACTCAGACCGTTACCATAGATAGATTTGACTCTGTATTGACTTCTGGTGTTATTAAAACAGATAGCAATCATGTTGGTAAAAAAGCTGATATTATGGTTATTGGTTATCATGTTGATAGTAATTATTCTAAAGGTTATCAATGGTATCAACTAGCAAGTTGCACTACTTGTCCATTAGGCTGGAAAGTTGATAATGTGGAAAGTGATGAAACAACTGCTATACCTTTGTTGACTAAAGTTAACTTATCACCACTAAAAACCATAGATAAAATGCCAGATTATCTTACTGTAGATATGTTCTCTGGTGTATTTGGAATACTTGGTCAATTGGATATGTATTTAGCTTATCGGGTTGAAGAAGGTGATGAAGCTGGTAAAGTTATCGTAACTTCACCTGGTATTAGTGTTATGCTGATAGAGAAGTAAAATGTGTGTCAAGTTGTAATTATAATTAAATCTCCTTAACTTTATAAGCAGACCAATAAGGTCTGCTTTTTTTCTTATGAGTGCTTTATTATGAATCAAATACTTACTTTACCTCAATTAACAGTTTTGTTTATAATACTTCTAAATTCAATGGCAGCATGGTCTGATGGAATAATTCAAGTATCATCAGGTGGCAACTTATCCAATACTATTACTCAGGTTGGTTTAAAATCTACTATAATTGGAACTGCTGGTTCTATCACAACTTTTACTATAACAAATACAGCTACCGATGGTTCAACTCTCAATATTACTGATATTATTGTTCCAGATAACGTAATAATCTCTACCACTGCATTTAGTTTGACTGACAATAATACTGGTACAGTTAGAAAAACATTCAGCTTATATATTGCAGACACTGCCACCACTGATGTAAGTGGTATAGTCACTATAGTTAATGATGCGTTTACTGATAACCCAGTTAGTGGCAAAGACCCTAATAATTTTATCTTTGGAGTCAATGGTTATGTTAAAGGTACTGGTATAATTACATTAGTAGCTCCAAATGTGTCAGATTCTAATAGTGTTATATTTACTGCTATAATTACTTCTCCCACTACATCAAATAGTACTATTAATTGTAATATTATTGGAACTGGAATCATGACTTCTTTCAGTCCAACCAGTATTTCCAGTAGGACTTCTAAAAATGTTCCAATTACAGTAAATTTAACTGAAGCAGCAACTGGAGATATCGTAAAATGTACTGTAACTAATAAGCTTGATACAATTTCTGCTTCACCTGCTATCTTTAACATTGATTTAAGTATTCCGCCAATAGCTTCCATTAATTTGGCCGCACCAATTACAGCTGATATTAATAAAGCAATTTTTACTTTCACTACATCCACAGCTACAATAGCATTAACTACTGTAAACTGTGATGTTATTGGTAATGGAACTGTTACTGCTTTTAATCCTATAACTATACCTGCAAATACTACAACTTCTACCACAATAACAACAAATCTAGCTGGGATAGTGAATAATGATACAGTGCAATGTAATATAACTAATCCTATTGATTCTATCTCTGGTTCACCAGCTAATTATACTTTTAATTTAGCTCCATCTTTGCTTTTACCAGAACTTGACGTATGGGAAGAAGGTATTGAAATTAAACATGGCGACGGTATTAATTTTGGTAATACCAAAGTAGGTTTTCCAATAGAAAAACAAATTATATTAAAAAATACTGGTAATGGAACTTTAAATATTTATGATATTAATCCGCCAGAAGGATTCAGAATTACTAGTACTAATCTAAATTTTACTATTTTACCTAAGCAAGAATTGACAGTTAATTTCTTGCTTGAAGCAATAGGAATTGGTGAGTTTAATGGTAGCTTTACTATTGCAAGTAATGATGCTGATAATGATGATGGTGTTGAAAATCCATATACTTTTTCAGTCAATGGTATAGTAGAAAATCCTATCTTAGCCAAACCAAAAATTCAAATTTTAGAAGGTACAATAGAAATAACTGGCATAGTGGATTTTGGAGTTAATAATGTTGGAAGCATGTCAACCAAAATTTTTACCATAAAAAATTCCGGAGAGGCTAATTTAACCGTTAGCACTAATAGTATCGGCAAAGGTTTTATTGTTAGTCAACCTAATTCAAAAACACTTGCACCTAATACAATTACAACTTTTACAATTAGTTTGAACACTACAGATGTTGGTGATTATAATGATATTATATCTATCATTAACAATAGTGATACTGGTTTAATTAATATGATTGTCAGTGGTCAAGTAAATCCAACTGTAAATCCAACCGTAGGAGCAGAAATTCAATTATTTATTGATACGACTGAAATAATAGATGGTAGTTCTATCCCAATTGATATTGGTACAACTAATATTGGTCAGCCTATCACCAAAAAATTCACAATGAAAAATATTGGTAATGAACCTATTGATTTATATGGTTATCGTGCTCCAAATGGTTTTAACATAACCAGTATTTACCCAAGATCTTTAGCGGCAAATAATGAATTTACCTTTGATTTACAGTTAAATACACTTAGTATCGGTAATTTCACTGGTCCAATTGAGTTATACAATACAGATGCTAATGAAAATCCATTTGATTTTGTAATTAGTGGTAAAGTCATTGCTGCTACAAATATTGGCGTAATTAATCCAGAAATTCAAGTTGTAGACGAACAATTCGATATAATTTCCGGTACTGATATTTCGATTGATTTTGGTACAGCAGCACTTGGCACTAATATGACTAAAATTTTTACGGTAAAAAATGTTGGCACTTCTACCTTAATATTAAATAGTCCACCTACTGTTAGTGGTAGCGGATTTAATATTTCTTCTTTACCAACTAAAACTCAATTAGAACCAGAAACAGAAACTAATTTTGCTGTAACTTTGGATGCTTCCAATGCTGGTAATTTTGTTGATATTTTATCTTTCAGCAATAACGATGCTGACGAAAGTATATTTAATTTTCCTATTAGTGGTACAGTGAGTAAAGAATTACGAGAAGAAACTAATTGTTTTAGTATTGGATTGATAAGTGGTGGAGTATGTGTAGTTGCACAACCATTTACCGTTATCAGTGCCACTGGTGGTGTAACTGATGCTCTAATGAAAGGAGGTGTGTCAGTCTATCAAAATGGTAAATTTAGTGCTTTTACCCAAAATCTAACTATTAATCAATTTGCTTCTGTATTGACTGCTGGCGTTATCAAAACAGATAGTAGACATATTGGTAAAAAAGCTGATATTATGGTTATTGGCTATCATGTCGACAGTAATTATCCTATGGGTTATCAATGGTATCAATTAGCAAGTTGTATAACTTGCCCATTAGGCTGGAAAGTAAACAAGGTACAAAGCGATGAAATAACAGCTATACCATTGTTGACAAAAGCTAACTTATCACCATTAAAAACTATCAATAAAATGCCAGAATATTTAACTATAGATATGTATTCTGGTGCATTTAAAATAGTTGGCCCATTAGATATGTATTTGGCTTATCGAGTTGAGGAAGGAGATGATAAAGGTAGAATTATCGTAACTTCACCTGGTATTAATATAATGTTGTTAGATTAACTCGGTATTATAGTAATTCTTAATTATGAATGCTCAATTCTTAATTAAATTCAAAATAAATATCAATTACATTATTTAATGTTACTGTAGTTTATCCAATCGAAAAATAGTATAACTCAGCAGTTAATTATTGTGTAAAACACTTATTTTAGTTTAAAAATTTATGAATAGAAGCAACTGAACAAGATTTTGATTTGATATGGCCTATTTTTTATGAGATTGTTGCTGCTGGTGAAACTTATGCCTACCCACAAAATACCACTAAAAGTGAAGCAATTAAAATTTGGCTTCATGTGCCACGTAAAACTTTTGTAATTACAGATAATGATGAAATTTTAGGTACTTACTATATAAAAACTAATCAATCTGGTTCTGGTAATCATGTTTGTAATTGTGGTTATATGGTATCCTCTAAAGCTAGAGGCAAAGGTTTGGCCACAACCATGTGCAAACATTCCCAGAAAATTGCTTTAGAATTAGGTTATAAAGCAATACAATTCAATTTTGTAGCTTCCACCAATAAAGCTGCGATTAATTTATGGAATAAACTTGGTTTTGAAGTAGTCGGCCAAATCCCTAAAGCATTTAACCATCCTGTTAAAGGTTATGTTGATGCATTGGTTATGTATAAATGGTTCTGAATTGAATAATGGTATATAGGATGCGTTTGTACATATTTTATTGCAAATCATCCTCATAAATAACATAATTGTTACTACTTATTGTAGTCTTGCTTATTGGCTCGTTACCGAGTTCCTAAACAAACGTGTCGCACCAAGGATGTAAAGTGTCCACTTCAACGATTGGTTATCCTGAGTGTAACCCGAGCCATAGCGACTTGGAGAAGCGTAGCAAGGGTGAAACGTTTCATCAGGATAACACCATTCTTGAGCCGCCGTCAAGGTCGGCCTCGAAGATATAGTTAGATAAACAATCTTGCATCACAGTAACTGATTAATTTCGCCGCCTAATTTCGCATATATCAATAAATGAGCAATACTTAAAGCCCGATCAGAGATTTTTTCTATACGCCTGACAGCACTCAGTATATCCTGATATTCTTTAGATAAATCTTGATTCTGATTAATTAACTTCAAAATATTCTTTTCCACCATTTTATACAAATCATCTGCTTTGCTTTCTTCAACTAAAACCTGTCTAAAACGTTCAGTTACTAACTCTTTATCAATAAGGTTTATCATTGCCAACGTCGTTGTTAAAGCATCGACAGCAGATTTTTGCAATGGTGTAACATATTCTAAAATGATAGCCTGTTCTAAGTCATCAGTAAAATTATGGCAAAATTTCCTCGTAAATGAACGAGTATTGCTATAAGCTCGAACAACTTCGTTAGATATTTTCAAAAAAACTACCATTTCCCTTAAATCTTTACCTCCCGGATGATAAAGAGCTAAAGTACTGATAATTTTATCATCCGCTTTAGATGCTTCATTTTCTAAACTTTTTTGATAACTTTTTTTAAGTTCAAGCAAAGCATCAATATCGTGAGCCTCCAACGCATGTAAAATCAACTTATTTTTATCTAAAACAGTTGCAACCAAGTTATACATCGCCGCCCTAATATTTTTAAGTTGATGTGCTGCGGTTTTTAACATTAACCAAATCTCCCAGTAATATAATCTTCCGTTTGTTGTTGATGCGGATTTAAAAATATGGTCTTAGTTTTATCATATTCAATCAAATTACCCAAGTGAAAAAATACGGTATAATCCGCCACTCGACTAGCTTGTTGCATATTATGAGTAACAATAATAATCGTATATTCTTGTTTTAGCTCCAACATTAAAGCTTCAATTTTCTCCGTAGAAATCGGGTCTAAAGCTGAAGTCGGTTCATCCATTAAAATTATGTTAGGCTTGACTGCAATAGTTCTAGCAATACATAATCTTTGTTGTTGTCCACCAGATAATGCCGTACCGGGTGAATGTAATTTATCTTTGACTTCATCCCATAAACCAGCATTTTGTAATGATTCTTCAACTAAATCATCACATGCACTGCCTTTTTTTACCATCCGGTGCTTGATTGGAGCATAAGCAACATTGGCGTAAATTGATTTTGGAAACGGATTTGGTTGTTGGAAAACCATACCGACATATTTACGCACCGCACATTCATCAACGTCTTTATCATAAATATTTTTATTTTTGATAACAATTTCACCATCAATTTTGATGTTAGCAATCAAATCATTCATACGATTTAAACATCGCAAAAAACTTGATTTACCGCAACCAGAAGCTCCAATAATAGCAGTAATTCGGTTTGTACGTATATCTATACTCACATCTTTCAGCGAATGATTGTCACCATACCAAAGATTTAAATTATTCACTGTAATTGCGGTATTTTTTTCGTTTATCTTCATTACCATTTGACTGCAAACTTTTTACGTAAATAAATTGCCATAGCATTTAAAGATATTAAAATTGTCAATAATACCATTATACCGGCTGCGGTTTTTTCTACATAAGCTCGTTCTGGCATTCCGGCCCAAGTAAATATTTGTGCTGGCATTACTGTTGCTGCTTGCATAATTGAATTAGGCGAATCTGGGATAAAAGCTATCATGCCAATAATAATTAACGGGGCTGTTTCACCCATTGCTTGGGCTAAACCGATAATTGAACCAGTCATAACTCCCGGAAATGCTAAAGGAAAAACATGATCTTTAACTACCTGTATTTTGGTTAAACCTAAACCATAACCTGCTTGTCGAATATTATCTGGTACACTACGTAATGCGGCTCGTGAGCTGATAATAATAATTGGCAAGGTCATCATAGCTAAAGTTAAACCACCAACTAACGGTGAACTTCTCGGTAAACCAAAGAGATTGATAAATACCGCCAGCCCCAATAAACCAAATAAAATAGATGGGATTGCCGCTAAATTATTAATATTTATCTCAATAAATTGAGTCCATAGATTGTCTGCTGCAAATTCTTCTAAATAAATTGCTGTCATAACTGCGATTGGAAAAGCCACAACCATAGTTACAATCAAGGTTAAAATACTACCTATTACCGCCGATTTTATACCAGCATATTCAGGAATTTTAGAATCACCACGAGTAAAAAATATGATGTTAAAGCTTAATTTTGTTGCATTATTTTTAACTAAATTATCAACTGATTGGATATATTTTGGTTTAAGATTATGATGATGACCTTTTAAATATTGGTCTACTTGATCGTCAGCTAATATCCATAATTTTATCTTATTATTCATTAAACTAGGATTGTCTCGTACCTGTTGCGGAATTGTGCGTAACCAAGAACGACTGACAAGCCTACGATATTCTTTACTTACTGCTTTACGAGTGGATTTGACAGTCTTTTCATTATAAGTAACATCTACATGAATATATGTTTGTTGAAATGCAGGCGAACCTTTAATGATAATATCGCTTAAAAAAAAGATTAGAAAGCTTAATGAAAATAGTAAGGACAATAACGTAATAGTTTTGAATATAGTTGCTTTTATATGTCTTGTTTGCAAAGATTTATCATAAAATGGGTTTACTTCTTCAGTAGATGCCTTTGAATTAACTTGCTCATTCATAAAGTGTTTACCTTGTATTTTTGCTTAAATCTTCTAATAAAAGTTAAAGAAATAACATTTAACAATAAAGTTACCACAAATAGTACCAAACCTAATGCAAATGCAGACAAAGTATCTGGTGAATCAAACGCTTGATCACCAACCAAAGCATCGACAATTCTGACAGTTACGGTTGTCATATCTTCTAATGGATTCCAAGTTAAGTTAGCTCTTAAACCGGCTGCCATGACTACAATCATAGTTTCTCCTAAAGCTTTGGATAAACCTAATAAAGTCGCTGATATAATTCCCGGCATTGCGGCTGGTAAAACCACTGCCATTATAGTTTCACCCATATTCATACCTAATGCCAAAGAAGCTCGCCGTTGTGAATCTGGCACTGCCGTGATAACATCATCGCTTAAAGATGAAATTATTGGAATAATCATAATTCCCATCACGATCCCACAGGCTAAAGCACTATTAAAAGAAGCTTGTAAATGGAAATACTCACATAATTCAACGATCAATGGTGCAACCGTAATCGCAGCAAAAAAACCATATACAACAGTTGGAATCCCTGCCAGAATTTCCAACATTGGTTTAATTATGTTTCTGATAGTAGGCGATGCATATTCACTCATGTAAATAGCACTACATAAACCAATTGGCACTGCAACTAACATAGCAATTATAGTAATCATAAAAGTACCTGCAAAAATTGGCACTGCACCAAATTTACTGTCTTCTATGCCGGGTGACCATTCTGTACCGGTAATGAAATACCAGAAGCTCCGCATTTGAAAAAATTCAATTGCTTCAAATATAACCGAAAAAAGTATTGCAAAAGTTGTTATGATGGAAATTGCCGAAGCGATTATTAACAACAATTTTAAGATATTTTCCGTGTATTGATTTCTGTTAGTTTTGAATAACATTATTTAATATTGACATGGTTTCGGGAAATCCGCAGTGCTTCACTAAATAGAGAAACACTATATACCATCAGTTGAATTAAAATTTGAACTTGAGATCAATTTGAACACGATCAAAATCTTGCCCATTATCCAAGCCTACTTCATTCATAAAGTAGCTGGCTGATAACTTCCAGCCTTTGCCAATTTGATACCCAAGATTTAGCTCATGGCCTTTTCCATCTGTGCCTCCACCAATAAAGTCAGAATCAGTAAATACCCCAAAAACTGCATCAGACTCAATCTCTCTATAAGTGTAACGAAAATCCCAAGAGCCAATTTCCTTGACTTTGTTGACTTTGAAACCAACTAGGTAGCCAGTATCATTTGCTTCTGCATCTGTGTTGAGAACATAATCAAAAAATAGGGCGATTGGCATAGAATTAGCCTTAAAGGTGACATCACCAAATAATTCTAACTCATTATACTCATTAATAAACTTACCATTAGCATCCAAGCTATTACCAAAACTGTCAGCTTCTTTTTCAAGATAATCAAAGTCGTCTAGCGATAAACCTTTTATATTGCTGTAGCCAAAATAGCTCGCACCAATATTCATTTTAGCACCATTGACTGTGGTACCATAACCAAACTGACCAGCTAATAAAAAAGAATCATCCGAACCACCACGCTCTTCTATATAGAAAAAACCACCATTGAAGAAGAGACTATTTTTTTGGTACTGTAGAGCAAGTCCTTCTGGCCGAAAATCACCATCCCATAATAATTCAGACTTCACTGGTTTATAGAATGGATTTTTAAACTTCCCACCTTTAACTGTCAAACCGTCAATGGCTTTCCAAGTAAAATAACCTTGGTCAAGCCGAATATCTTTCGTTGTTGACTGGCTATCAATTGATTGGTTTGTGGAAACTGGATCTTCGCCACCAGTCGCAAATACCGTGCTTACATCGACGGTTTCATTCACTTTAGCATGGATTCCAGCTCGTAACCGAATGCGATTGCGATGCCGATCTTCTTTGCCTTCTTTACCAATAAACTCGTAACGGTAACGGAAATCCCCATTTAGTTTAATCCGTTCTGACCAATTTCCATCGGCGAGTGCATAACCAGAAGTTGTTATATTTAATACAATGAAGATTAACGCACTTAACGCAAATTTCAACTTGTTTGTCATTGTAACCTTTGTCATTATCTTAGCGGCCTTATTCCAATACTGCGATGTTGGAAATAACATTATTGATTGCTCAAATCATCTAAAGTAAGCTTAGTGTGCTCAAGAACAAACTGCATAGTAATATCTCTCACACTTTCATCTAATGGAATCAAACCAATCTCACTGAGAACACCATCATCACCAATCATATCCTCACTCATAAACATCTCCACATATTTATCAATCGCTGCAACTTCCTTTCTATGAGAGTTCTTCATATAAAAGAAAAGTGATCTAGAAATTGGATATTTGCCATTAGAAATATTTTCCGGAGTTGGTATAACACCATTAACCTTAGCAGCAATGATTTTATCAGTGTTTTCAACTAAGAAACTATAACCAAAAATTCCAAAAGCTTTCTTATTTTTGGTTAATTTCTGCACGATAATATTATCATTTTCACCAGAAGGAATATAAACTCCATCCTGTCTGATCTTATGATACTTCTTGTAACTTTTGTACTTCTTGGCATCCTGTTTGTACAAAGATGTATATATCTCCATCTTTTTAGTTTGAGATTTCAATACCATATCTTCAAACGCATCACGAGTTCCGGAACTGGTAGGAGGGCCATAAATCACAATTTCCCTATCTGGCAAACTACTATTAATCTCATGCCAGTTTTTATACGGATTAGCCATCAAACTTTTACCATCTTTGGCAGGAACTTCAGCTGCTACTGCAAGTAATAGTTGCTTTTTACTAACATCGAAAGCTTTATTACTCTTACTTTGAGCGAACACGATACCATCAAAACCTATCATGGCTTCGGTAATATCAGTAACACCATTTTTTACACAAAGCTTGAACTCTTTAACTTTCATACGTCGAGAAGCATTGCTAATATCTGGAGTATTCAAATCATTGCCTTTGCAAAATAACTTCATACCACCACCAGAACCAGTTGATTCAACTACTGGAGTAGGCAACTTGGTCGTTGCTCCCAATTCCTCAGCAACTGCACTGGAAAATGGGTAAACAGTTGAAGAACCAACAATTCTTAGCTGTTCACGGGCATTTATACTGTTCATAGCAAAAGTTATTACTATTAAAAACAGAACACTTGTTGTAAATTTCATTTGAATTTCCTGAGAAGATTTAAATTACAGATGCAGATTTTAAATAACTTAAATTATGTTGTCAATAACCTATCTACAATATTCATCAAATGTTCATAAAGGGTTCATAAAAGATTCATAAAAGGTTCATAATTTGGAAAGCAAGCAGTAAAAGTAGTTGCAATATTCGGTTGACTATCAATCAAAAGATAACCTTTATGTCTTTCCATGATATGTTTAACAATAGCAAGTCCCAAACCGGTGCCGCCTACTTGGCGAGAACGTCCCACATTCACCCGATAAAAGCGTTCGGTTAAATGGGGGATATCTTTAGCTAAAATACCTTTTCCATTATCTGTAACTTGCAAACAGGCCTGTCCTGCATCGTTTGCAAACCACTTAATCTGTATAGTAGTATCAGCCGGCGTATGCTTAATAGCATTTTTGATAAGATTCAAACAAACGCTGTTGATTTCACTTTCCATTGCTAGAATTTTTAAACTGGAATTTGTTTCTAAAGACAACGTGTGATTATCCATTGCTACAGTTTTTTGTATATCATTAATCATGTTTACCAAAATAGCTGACATATCAACAATCGTACAATTATGCTTAGATAATTGTGTAGTTTCCAGTCGTGATAAAACTAGTAAATCTTCAATAATTTGTTTCATCCGAGTTGCTTGGGATAAGGCACTTAGTACCGGCTCATGTAACTCTTTTGAAATACTGGATTCTAAAATTTCTAAATAACCAGCAATCACTGTCAATGGAGTACGTAACTCATGTGATGCATTAGCTACAAAAGCCTCTCGCATTCGCTGAATATTTATCTGTTGACTTATATCACTAGCCGTTAATAAAAATTGTTTTTTACCAAGAGGAATCAAATGTACAACAATATGACTTTCGGAAGGATAATTTAATTCTAAATGGAAGTTATTTTTTGATAAACTTTGCTGAAATTTTGCTACCTGAATCAGATCACCGATATATTGCCACCTATCACGACTATATTCTATATTTAACAATTTCTTAGCCGCTTGGTTAGACCATTCAATTTCTTTATTTTGATTTAATAAGATAGCTGCATCTGGAAAAGCGGATACCATTGAATTAAATTTTTCAAGTAAAGTTTTAAACTTTTTCTTATGCCTTCTTTGCAATTGTTTTTGAGAATATATATGCTGAACTATTAAACCCCAAACTCCATTAGTATCAGGTATTTCACCTTTTTTTAAACCGGAATTTAACCAACGTTCTAAGCAATAAAGCTGATAAATATGCCAGCTTATATATATTGTCAAAGGCAATAAAATAGCTAATAACCAATTGTCGGTAAAATTCCAAATGACAAATAATGCAACCAAAACTGCCCATAAACGCCAACTTTCTACCCACCAAGGATTAAACATCATTTAGCTCCACCGAAAATCGATAGCCAACACCACGAACTGTTTGTAATATTTTGTCCACCTTATAAGTTTTCAAAATTTTTCGTAAACGTAAAATGTGTACGTCAACAGTACGTTCTTCTACAAACACATTTTCCCCCCATACAAAATTCAACAGTTGCGTGCGAGAATAAACTCGATTAGGGTGTGACATAAAAAATTTCAGTAAATTAAATTCGGTATACCCCATAGCAACAAGCTGTTTGTCAATGTGTAAAGTATGTGCGGTTTCATTGAGATGTAAATTGGCAATTTTAAGAATATTTTCATAATTTTGACTACGACGTAATAGTGCTTTTATTCGAGCCAATAACTCTCGAATGGAAACTGGTTTGGTCATATAATCATCAGCTCCAGCATCCAACCCACTCACCTTGTCTTCTTCCTCAGAACGAGCAGTCAACATAATAATTGGAGTTTGTTGATTAACTTCGCGTTGTCTTATTTTGCGTATTAACTTGACCCCACTTATGTCTGGCAGCATCCAATCTACAATGATTAAATCAGGGCGTTTATCTGGTAGTAATTTTTGAGCTTGGTGACTATTTTCCGCTTCGCTGACTTCATAACCAGCGTTTGTTAAAGCAAAACATACCATCTTACGAATTTCTAGTTCATCTTCTACAATTAATATATGAGTCATATTTTTTTGTTAGGCGATTTTCCATAATTGCTATAAAAACCTTGCAGTATTTCTTTTATAATTTTTGTATTCCTCACCATATTGTTTTTCCAACCATACTTCTTCAGCAAATGGTGTAAACAGGAATACCAATATCATTAATAGATGGACTACTAAAAAATACAATGAATTCGAGATTAAACTAATACCTATGAAAAAAATCATATCTCCTAAATATTGTGGATTTCGTGTATAGCGATACGGCCCACTAAGAATAAACTCATCCCTCAACCTATAGGTGTTTTTTATTCCGAGGGTGACAATGCCTGATGTTACAAGCAGTACTCCAATTATTGTGATTGGAACACCAAGAAGAAAATGAATTTCATAAGGAATTACCCATGTATTCCAATCAAGCACTAGTAGCAGAATATTAGAAATGAAAGCAACGTAAAAAAGCCCCCATGTAGCTGAGTATTGCCAAGACCTTTTTTTGGGAGGTGGCCAGATTCTTTTTTCAGGGAACATAATAGACCACACAAGTCCAAAAAGCAGGATGTAGTTTGCTACTACATCAACTATGAATATACTCTCCTTAATATCAACCATCATTTATTCACCTAACACCATTCTTGAGTCGCCGATAGGTCGGCCTCTAAGATTTAGTTAGAATTTATTTATGGTTATTTGGTGGGCAACGACAAAGCGTGTTGCACACCCTACTCGGCTACCAAATTACAATCTATGAATCAAACATATACGGCTTACGAGTTTCTCATCGATATGTTATTATATTTACACGATTGAAAAATATAATCAACTTGATTCTTCATAAATTTAAGACTAAAATAATGTTTTAATATCACAACACATTTAAA
>JQIA01000574.1_pt1 | contig 18998 bp, 20 predicted proteins | sample 811431 | NCBI WGS metagenome assembly JQIA01 (sample SAMN02998118, study PRJNA258478) | marine sediment metagenome | biome: marine; feature: seafloor; material: sediment; isolation source: oil-polluted sediment collected from 3 locations (0.5 km, 0.7 km and 0.9 km)... | place: USA: Gulf of Mexico ...
CAATGAGAATATTGTCTTCAAGTAAACGCAAACAATTTTAGGGAGGTCGTTTATGCAAGTGTCTGTAACATTTAAGAATATAGAATCATCAGATGCACTTAGATCATATGTCCAAAAGAAACTTAATCGGTTTGATAAGTTGCTTGACAGCCCTGCAGAAGCAAACGTTGTTTTTTCAGTTGAAAAAATTCGTCATATAACTGAGATTAGCCTATCAAGCGATAAACTTAATATTCATGCAACCGAGGCAACGGAGAGTATGTATTCATCGATTGATATGGTTGTCGACAAAATAAAACATCAGATCAACAAAAACCGTGATATGATAAAAAATAGACATAGTAAATATAGAAATAATGTTAAACATAGTGAGATGTTGCAGGAAGAATATATAGCAACAACTGATATTGGTGGCGATGAGGCCCAGGTATAATGTAAGGGCGTTTTATAAATAATATTTTAATAAAACAATTCAAGGGCGCTTGTTTCAAGTGCCCTTTTTTTCTTGGATCAGGTTAATGCTTGAATGTTCTTTGGTTGACTGTTATATATTCAGTTTACGAAACAAATGATGAGCACTTTACTCCATAGATTTGAAAAGATTTGTTAGCTGGTGGTTAAATGAAAATCCTTGATGTCCTACACCCTGATGCAATCCTTGCGGATTTGAAATCTCAAGATAAAAAGAGTGTTCTTGAAGAGCTTGTTGAGCCAATTTCCCATATTACGGGAATGGACCATCATGAACTTGTAAGAGTACTGATGGATCGGGAACAGTTGGGCAGTACCGGTATTGGAGACGGTATCGGTATCCCGCATGGCAAAGTAAAGGGCCTTGAGTCGATGATAATTGGGTTTGGTTTGTCAAAAAGAGGCGTTGAATTTGATTCAATTGACAACAAGCCAACGAATCTTTTTTTCACGCTTATTACGCCTGACCAGTCCACTGGTCTCCATTTAAAACTTCTTGCAAGAATTTCAAGATTATTGAAAAATGATTCATTCCGCCGCAGCTTGCTAAATGCATCAAGCCCGGAAGAGATACTTAATCTAATTAAAGAACAGGATGAGGACTTTTAATTGTTCTGTGCATAATTGATTATTAAAATAATTCCAAAAAGCATTCTTTTTTTAAACTGTTTGTAAGTCTATGAAACGTCTTAATATAATCATAATAACAGGACTCTCCGGTTCTGGAAAGGCTACAGCGGCCACAGCGCTTGAAGATGCAGGTTATTATTGTGTCGACAATATGCCAGTGGTACTGCTGCCAAAATTTTTAGAGCTTCCGATAAAAAGATCCCCAGAAGTTTCGGGTATAGTTTTTGTAATGGATTTACGAGAAAAGGAATTTCTTGTAAAGTACCCGTCTATTTTGAATCAGTTAAGGGAAAAGGGCTATAACTTTCAGTTGCTGTTTCTTGAAGCAGAAGAAAAAGCTTTGATGATGCGCTTCAGCCAGACACGGAGACAGCATCCGATTTCAACAAAAAACAGTTTAGTTGAAAATATCAGAGATGAAATTGAACAACTCTCTGGTCTTAGAAAAGATGCAGATAGGGTTATAGACACAACTCATTATAATTTACATAAACTAAAATCAGTTATTGCCGGTATTGTAAAAAAAAATACTGCACTTGATACGATGGTTATCAATATTTTATCATTCGGATACAAATATGGTGTGCCGCAGGGGGCAGATCTTGTTGTTGATGTTCGATTTTTACAAAATCCATATTTTGTAAACGAGTTAAAAGAATTTTCGGGTTTAAATGCTGATATTAGTCAATATGTATTAAATAATACCCCGGCTCAAACTTTCCTTGAAAAATATTTTTCTCTTATTGATTATTTAGTCCCCCAATATAAGATAGAAGGTAAGAGGTATCTAACAATTGCAGTGGGGTGTACAGGTGGTCGCCACCGGAGTGTTGCAGTTGCCATGAGGATTGTTCAACATTTCGAAGCTTTAAAGGAGAAAAATATCAGTGTTACACATCGTGATATTGATTTGTAATACACTATATTTTTATTGATAAATATTTGATATTTCAATATAATTAATAAACTTTGACAACGGTGGATTCTGTCTTAAGTTGTTTTTATATACTGCCTAGGAGCAGTTAGGGTTGAATACCATAGTGGAGAATAATAATGATAGGTGTTGTTGTTGTAACACACAGTCAATTAGGTCACTCACTTATTGAAACAGCAGAGTTTATTCTGGGGTCAAGACCACAGAATGTAGAACCCGTATCAATAAATGTAAAAAAAGACGTAGATGAACTGCGAATTAAAATTGCCGATGCTATTAAAAAAGTTGATAGTGGTGCAGGTGTTTTTATATTGACAGATATGTTTGGAGGGACACCTTCAAATCTGAGTTATTCCTTTTTAGAAGATGGAAAAATTGAAGTTATATCAGGTGTTAACCTGCCGATTTTGATAAGAGCTATAAATATGCAGGATAATACAGATTTAAGTAAAGCTGCGAACAGCCTTGTATCATCTGGTAAAAGAAGTATCTCTCTTGCAAGTGGTATCTTGAAGGGCTCAAAACCTAATGAATAGTCTTGAGGAATAATATGGACAATATGTTCGATGATATTTTTGAAGATCTGGACTTTGGAGAACCCAATGAAATCAAAACTATAAAAATTGCCGGAAAATCTTTGTCTGATGGTTTAAAAGAGACTGCATTCTCTTGGGCTGTTGACATTGTGGTAGCTGATGGCTGGCTTGACGAGAAAGAAAGAAAATACCTTGAGCTGGTTGTGTCGGCTTTTAGTATAGATCAAGACGTTGCAAAAAAAATAGTTGAAGTGACTAAAATTAGAAATCGGGTGCAATAGTTTTTTAAAGATGAATGAGCAACTCCCACTTGTTAGTGTTATAATTCCTACCTACAATCGGGCTTGGGTAATTTCTGCGGCTATCGATTCAGTTTTATCACAGGATTATCCAAATTTTGAATTAATTGTTATTGATGATGGTTCTACTGACAATACCCGAGCCGTTTTAAATAATTACGATGAAAAGATAAATATTATTTACCAGGAGAACAGGGGTGTAAGTGCTGCGAGAAATGCCGGTATTTTGCAATCTAACGGTGAATACATCGCATTCCTTGATTCTGACGACCTGTGGGAAGATAAGAAACTTTCTTGTCAGATTAATTTTTTCATAGAAAATCCGGATGCTTTGATTTGTCAAACAGAAGAAATCTGGGTAAGAAACGGAAAAAGGGTTAACCCGAAAGTGAAGCATAAAAAACCTTCTGGAATGATATATGAACAATCTCTACATCTTTGCCTCGTCAGCCCTTCAGCGGTGATGATCAAAAGAAGGCTTTTTGATCAAGTAGGTTTATTTGATGAAAACCTATTATCATGCGAAGATTATGATTTATGGTTGAGAATCAGCATTAAGAATCCGATCTACCTGACCCCGGAGCCACTTGTTATCAAAAATGGTGGTCACCATGACCAGTTGTCAGCTGTGCCAGGATTGGATAAATACAGGATTGTTTCATTACAAAAACTGCTTCTGGATAAAAGATTACCTGTTAAATACAGAGAAAAAACGCTGACTGTTTTGCAAACTAAATGTGAAATTTATGCGAGTGGGTGTATAAAAAGAAGACGTTTTGAAGAAGCAGAGTACTACAGGGAGATCTTAAATAGTGTTAAAGTATAAGAAAAAGGGGGAACTGAAAAAGTTGCCCCTTAATTTATAAAAATTGAGAAAACTACCAGTCCCAGCCTATGGATATCTGAGCTGCTAGCTGACGATCTTCTTTCTGGCCACCATAAACACCGACTTCCTCACCAAAACTTGCCACGTCAAAACGGATTACCCCAAAATTCAGTGTCGTTCCCAATGTATAATAACCCTGATTTAAACCCGCTCTCAGAGATATTATCGGGAGCTTTGCTTCGATACCAAGGTGTAGCTTTTTCTCCAATGAATCATCGTCTGTAAGGTTATCAGTTATATCCATATAATCAACAGCCTCAGTTAATTGTAAGATACCAAATTTTTGCTTAAAAGCTGCTCCGACATTATATTGGGTTTTACTCTCTGCTGCATCTCCAAAATCCATTTCTGGAATATTCAGACCCGCAAACGCAATATCTAAATCTGTAAAAGGAATATTACTTATTGAATATATTACACCGATATCCATTGAAACACCTGTTCCGGATTCTGTATCGTCTTCAATCAGATCTGCAAAATCGTCAGAATTTGCTATATCCAGTGCTGTATATACCTGATCAAGACTTTCTCGTTCAATGATTTTAAATGCAGCCCCGACTTTGAGCCCTTTAATTAAAGGAATTGCTGTGCCAGCACCGATGATGGCCCCATAGTCGGCAGTTGACCTTATACGGGCTTCGGGCCAAACTGGATTGTGAATTGAAATATCGGTATCAGATTGACCGATGATGCTAATCATGACACCAAAATCTTTAACATTAAAACCGGTATAGGGATTAAGCATGATTTTTAGGTTGTTGTTTTCTCCGATATAATCTCTCATTAACTCGGTTATTTCTACAGTATTATCGGTATCGATATCACCATAATCTTTAATTAAATCGATAGTGTTTTCCGAAACAGAAACAAAAGGGTTTAAAAGACCAAAACCGAAACTATTCGCCTGTGCAAGTCCTGCCGGATTATAAAAAATTGAATTATGATCATTAGCAACAGCAGTGAAGGCCCCACCCATGCCAAGTGGTCTTACACCACGGTGCAGGCCTTTGTAGCTTTCAGCTGAAACAATATGCGGTACAACAATTAACAGTGCAAAAAGGAATAATGCAATTGTTTTTATTGGTTTAGTATGGTTTTGTTTCATGATAGCTCCTGTTAGAAAAAATAATTTTTATTGGTTTTACATTGAACTCAGGTAAGAATTTAGTTCGCCAATGCTGATAATATTGTCATCGACGGTGCCGCCGCTCTGACCGTTGTCAATCTCAGACATGAAATCATCGAAATCTTCCTTAATATCGTTCCCATCTGACATTGCTACGATAGCATTTGCAATATTAGTGATATCATCATTAAGCATGTCTTCATATGACTCACCAAAATCAGCGTCAACAGTAGTCCATGTGGTTTCGTCAATCTCAAACCCGGGATGGGTATCCCAATAATTACTTATCCATGCTTTTGTCATTTTTATTTCTATTTCATTGGTTTCAATACAGATTAATTTTGCGATGATAAGTACAGTACGGGTAAGGCTTGCGAGTCCAAGCTGGACGGTCTGGTCATCATCCAGAGTCAGGTGCAATAGATCAGAAATTTGTTTCATACTGAAAATACCATTGGAGATTGTCTCAAGTTTTTCTGAAATAGTACTACAGGTCAGGACATCGTTTTCAGCGCCGATTAGCTTTCCAATCATGTCAATACTTCCCGAATCGTCACCATCCAATTCGTCAATTGTGTTAAGGAGATCAAATGTATTTACGCCAACTTGCCCGGCATAGGCGTTGCTTAAATATTGGAGAACTTCTTCGCTGGTTCCCATGGAGGTCAGAATTGATAGTGCTTCTGCCCAGTTACCGTCATCAAGTGCCTGTTCAGCATCAAATAGTTTGGCCTCAGTGCTGTCCTCATCATCACACCCTGTCATTACCGACATAATAATAGTCATGCAAATAAACAACATTAAAAAAAACTGAGTACTTTTGTGAGTGTGAAAAAAATTAAACTTTTTCATAATTGCCTCTCTTCGGTTGGTCAACAAAAAAATGGTTACTTCTACTACCAGGTAGTCAACAGTTTATAACTGTATTTATACTTACTGAGATAGTAAAAGTCAACATACATGCATAAAGGGCTAGTATAAAAATATACTGCCCTCTTAAACAAATCCAGAATTTGGTTTTTTTATTTTACTCTCCTGTTGGAACAATTTTTCATAGTAGAAATTACAGGAATAACTTTTTAGCAACCGATTTTATTTGACTGCTAATCAACACGGATGCGCGGGTGGGACACTGAGTCCGCTGGTAAGAGTCGGTTGAGGAATTTTATTTATAAGCGTTTTCCCCTCATCAATTTCAGACTTCTGGGTAATAACACCATCTTTTGCATTAAATATGACTTTTTCAATTTTCCATTTAATTTCACCGTATTTCATATTACCTCCTTCAGTGACCTGGCAATCAAACTTCAAGCAGTGCGCCAATGTGTTTGATAATATTATCGACGGTTGAAAAAAAAACTTTAGGATATGTTGATGTGAAAATTATAATTAAGAATGTGAGAGGGCATAAAAAAAGCCCCGCACTGTTGATCAGTAAAGGGCTTTTTTTTATGTAAGAGAGTTTTTTAACAATTAATAATTATTCTTCTTCATCCTCGATGATATTAATTTTTAGTGCAAGTTCTTCTAATTGCTGAGTGTCTGCATTTGAAGGTGCGGCTGTTAGTAGACATGCTGCGCTTTGTGTTTTTGGGAATGCGATAACGTCTCTGATTGATGGCTGGCCGCATAGAATCATCATCAATCTGTCAAAACCGAAAGCCATACCACCATGTGGAGGAGCTCCTGACTCAAGAGCTGAAAGAAGAAATCCAAATTTTGCTTCATATTCTTCCTTTTCAAGCCCAAGAGCTTTGAACATTTTTACCTGAAGATCAATATCATGAATACGAATACTTCCACCACCAATCTCTGTACCGTTTAAAACAAGGTCGTATGCACGTGACTTAACAGCAAGTGGCTCACTGTCAATTTTGTCATAGTCACTTTCATGTGGCGCAGTAAATGGGTGATGTGGAGACTGATATCTTTTTGCAACCTCATCATATTCGAATAGGGGGAAATGAGTTACCCATACGAATTTAAATTCGTCTTTGTTGATAAGGCCTAGTTTCTCACCTAAGTGCACTCTCAGATAGCCTAAAGATTCATTAACAACCTTCGGCTGATCGGCAACAAAAAAGATAAGGTCGCCCGGTTCCATGCCAATTTTTTCTTCAATAATCTTCTTTTCTTCGTCAGTAAAGAATTTTGCAATTGGAGATTGCCACCCGTCTTCTTTTACCTTAACCCATGCGAGACCTTTTGCTCTGTAAATTGAGACAAATTTTGTCAGGTCGTCTATGTCTTTTCTTGAGAAATTGATACAGCCTTTTGCGTTAAGGGCTTTTACAATACCACCTTTTTTGACAACATTTGCAAAAACCTGAAAACCTGTATCTTTGACAATATCCGAAATATCACATAATTCCATATCGAAACGAAGGTCTGGTCGGTCTAATCCATATTTGTCGATAGCATCATCATATAATAGACGCTCGAAGGGCAGTTGAAGTTCAATATCAAGAACGTCCTTGAATACTCTGGTAACAAGTCCTTCACCAACGGCCATTACATCTTCTTCACCAGCAAAAGACATTTCAAGGTCAATCTGAGTGAATTCAGGTTGTCTGTCAGCTCTAAGGTCTTCATCTCTGAAGCATCTTACTATTTGATAATATTTTTCAAAACCACCTACCATCAACAGTTGTTTGAAGAGTTGAGGGGATTGTGGAAGAGCATAAAACTGACCCGGGCTGACCCTGCTTGGCACCAGATAGTCTCGTGCCCCTTCCGGAGTGCTTTTGGTCAGAAAAGGTGTTTCTATATCAAGGAAATCGACTTCGTTTAAAAAGTTTCTGATCGCAAGACTTGCTTTATGACGAGCAATCAGGTTGTTTTTTAGCTGTGGTCGTCTAAGGTCAATATGACGGTTTGTGAGTCGTATTGTTTCTGAAACATCGACTTTATCTTCAACCGGAAATGGAGGTGTGGTTGCAGTGTTTAAGATTTTCAGTTCACTGACCATGATCTCTACCATACCTGTTGCCATGTTTTCATTTACCATATCATCAGGCCGTAAAATGACTTTACCTTTTACACCCAGTACATATTCACTTCTGACGGAATGAGCTTTTTCATGAATAGCTGCATTATCCTCAGGATTAAACACGATCTGGGCAATGCCGCTTCTGTCTCTGAAGTCAATAAAAATAACGCCACCATGGTCTCTTCTTTTCTGTACCCATCCCATTAGGACCACTTCTGTGCCAACGTTCTTGTCTGAAAGTTCTCCACATTTATGAGTTCGCCTCATATCTCCAAGTATATCTGCCAATGGATTGACTCCTTTATTTTGTTGTATTAACAATTTCATTTACAATATTATTAAGCGAAAGTTCATACTGCTGTTTTGTTGACATATTTCTTAAAATACCAACCTTATTTTCAAGCTCGTTTTCTCCTACTATAAGAACAAACTCCGCGTTGAATTTATCTGCACGCTTCATGTGGCTTTTAAGGCTCCTGTCTGCAAAGTCCATTTCTGACGGGACATTGTTGAGATTCAGCTCACAAACCCATTCATATGCAAGCATTTTAGCTTCATGGCCTAAGGATGCAATATAAACCAATGGATTTTTTTGCTTAGCCGAAACTGTTTGTTCCATAATTTCTACGAGTCTGTCAAAACCTATTGCGAAGCCAATTGCTGGCTGAGACGGCCCTCCCAGTGCTTTGACAAGCCCATCATATCGCCCGCCACCAGCAACTGCATTCTGTGCTCCCAGCGATGTCGTCAGGATTTCAAATGTTGTCCGCGTATAATAATCAAGACCTCTGACAAGGTTTTTGTCTATCTCGTATGTGATCTGCTGTTTTGTCAGCAGTTCTTTAACTGTTTCAAAATGCGTTGAGCAGTCATTACATAAAAAGTCGAGAATAGATGGTGCATCCTTCATTGCCTCTCTACAAGACGGTGTTTTGCAATCAAGAACTCTGAGAGGGTTTTTTGTACTTCTTCTCAGGCAGTTCTCACAAAGATTCTCCTTGTTCTCTTCTAGTAGAGAAAGTAGTGCCTTCTGAAAATCCGGGCGGCATTCGGGGCAGCCAAGGGAATTGATATGCGCTTTTACATCACTGACATTCAACTTTTGAAACAGTGTGGTAAGCATAAAAATGATCTGAGCATCCATCAGAGGAGAGTCTGTCCCAAAGACTTCAGCATCAATTTGATAAAACTGTCTGTATCTTCCCTTTTGTGGTCTTTCCCTACGGAACATTGGCCCTATTGTATAGAGTTTTCTCAATGGTTCTGACGCATACATTTTGTGCTGGATATAGGATCTGACAACGGATGCTGTCGCTTCCGGTCTCAATGTGATCGTTCCTCTTTTACCGTCTGCAAAAGTATACATTTCCTTTTCAACAATATCAGTCGTGTCACCGATACTTTTAGCAAAAAGTTCGGATTTTTCGATGATTGGAAGTTTTATCTCGCTGAAACCGAAATCCTCAAAGAGTTCACGTGCAGTTGTTTCAATTTCCTGCCACAATTTGACTTTCTCTGGAAGAACGTCTTTAAAGCCTTTAATTAACTGAATCATATAGTGTTTATAAGCATGTTGGATGAACATGCCACCTTTCTTATTTTGTAATATTTATTATTTTTAGACAATCTCATTATTTACATTAATGACAGTGGGTTAGTCAATACAAAAAAAATATATTATACAGGTGTTGTCTGTAGTTATTTTTAATGTAAATTTCTATTGGAATTAGAAAATAATTAGAATTAAATAAAAAATGTATTTTGTGGTAGACAACCCATTGTACACCATATATGGTATGAATATAGGGTGGTATCGGATGATGAATGGTCTTTAATTACTACTTACTTAACTGATTGGATATATGGATAATAAAGCTGAAAAGGATTTTAAAAAGTTCAAACTGGTTAAGATTATTTCTTCGGTATTACTATCGTTTATAATAATTACCTCGCCTGTTTTTAGTTCTGTTCAAAAAGAAAATAACGGTTATGCAAAAAAAATAAAAATAACTAAAAATGATCTCCTGTGGTTTGGTGATGCGATTTTTCAACGAGAATGTGATGGAGACATCGAGAAACTTGCTGCCTGGAACAAGGGGGAAGAGTTTGCTTCTTTTGGTATTGGACATTTTATTTGGTACCCAAAAGATTATGAAGGCCCTTTTGATGAAAGCTTTCCCACATTTTTGAAATTTTTAAAACAACGAGGTGTAAAGTTACCAGGTTGGCTTGAACAGCAGAAAAAAATGGATTGCCCCTGGGCAACTCGTAGAGATTTTTATAGGAATATTGATTCATACAAAATGCGATCAATCAAGCAGTTTTTGGCTAACACCAGATATCAACAATCTCTTTTTATTGTACACCGTTTCATGAAGGCCTTTCCGAAAATGATGCGGGCTGCTTCTTACGACAAAAAAAAACATATACGAAAACAGTTTTTCAGAGTTGCTGACTCTTCTCTTAAACTTTACGCACTGATTGACTATGTCAATTTTAAAGGAGAAGGGATTAAATTATCTGAACGCTATAATAATGTCGGGTGGGGGCTGTTACAGGTTCTTGAAGAAATGCAGGGTACTAAAAAGGGTGATGTTGCGCTGTGTGATTTTGCACGGGCAGCTGAGACTGTTTTGACTCGTCGAGTTATTAATTCACCCATAGAAAGAAATGAGCACAGATGGTTGACTGGCTGGAAGAATAGAGTTAATTATTATAGAACCCTCACTCGTTATTTATAATCATTATACTATTACAAGGTATAGCGTTCTCACTAATTAATTCTGTAGAGTTATAACGGAATCCTTTAACCCCGCACTTTTATTGATAGAAAATAATTTTTACTATGATGCCTTGAATATTCTAATAAAAATCAGTCGCTTGAATTGAATGTCTGTTTTAATTGCTTGACCCTTAGTGTGTAGTCGAATACAATGAAAGCATACAACTCTTAGTGTAAGTTTAAAAAAACCACTCAAAAAGAATTTATTTATGACTTCAGAGATCGAAAAAAACAGACATCTGTTTGTTTCATATAATATTTACCGGCTTAGACAGTTAATCAGGTATCTTTCTGAAGAAAAATTTGATCTTTTTCAATTGATTCCCTTCTTTTTACATGTAAACCAACCTGAATACCCAGGCTATATTGAGACAGACAGGATTTTTTACGGTATTTATAAATTCCAAAATTCAGGTTTTTTCAAGTATGCAATAAAAAAATATCAATTAAAAAATGAATTAGATTATATTATTTCAAATGACCCTACAGTAATTCAGGGGCTTTACCTGATGGGTAGTGCGGGGACTCTTACCCAGAGTGAAAAATCAGATTTTGATTATTGGGTCGTTGTTGATCTAAAAACGTTGTCAGATGATGATCATTATCTTCTTATGGAAAAGGTGAAAAAAATTGAACGATGGTGCTATGAAAAGCATCAGCAGGAAGTGACCTTTTTTATAATGGATGTTGAGAAGATAAAAGCGAATGATTTTTCTGCAGTAGATAGTGAAAGCTCTGGTTCTGCACAAAAAACATTGTTGAAAGAAGAGTTTTATCGAACCTTTATAATGCTTGCTGGTAAAATACCTTTGTGGTCAGTTGTGCCCTCTGGAACATCGGATAAGCAATACGACGAATTGTGTTCAGCTATGCTTAATGAAAATAGTGATTATATCAATACGGGTAATCTTACTCTGATTGATCCGAATGAATGTCTTGGAGCAATTTTGTGGCAGGTTTTTAAAGCAAAAAATGATCCGGTGAAATCTATCATTAAAGCATCTCTGATAGCTTATTATTATTTTAACGACTCCCAGACCGAAGCAGTTGTCTGTAATATTTTAAAAGAAAAATTTTCAGAAATAAAAATTGAGGCTCACCTGTTTGATCCGTACACAATTGTTTTTGAAAAAATTATCCTTTTTTATAAAGAAATTGATGACCTCACAGGGCTTCACCTTATAAGAGATTGTATTTTTTTGCGGTTGCTAGGTTATCCGTTGACCACTCTGCCTGATCTTGAAAGCCCTAAAGGAAAGCTGTTGATGAAGCTTGCGGGTGAATGGGGTTTTAACCTTGAGAAATTAGACAGGTTGAAAAAATTCCATGCATGGTCTGAAGAAGAAAAATTAAAATTCGAAAATCTTGTATATGATAAACTCTCCTTTATTTATGAATTGATATTGAGAAGTTCAGATGAGCTTGTGGAAATTGATATGAAAGAGGCTGACCTTGATATTTTGGTTAACAGGACAGCCACTTTCAGACAAAAAGTTGAGGGGAAAATTATTTTTGCATCTGCATTTTTACGAAGAAATAATAAAGAACGTGTTTTCAAACTGAAAGAGGCTGTTATAGAAAACGGTTTGAACCATTGGCAAGTCTATTTATCCATCCAATATGGTCAAAATATTGGTGATCAATTAGTGTACGCTGGAAAATCCTTTCTGAAATCTGTTGGTTGGCTTTTGTCAAACCAGTTTGTCGATAGTGATTTCTCAAATGTTAAAGTAGAAATTAGTGAAGAACAGAACCACTTTACGAATCCTGCTTCTTCTGTAAATTTGGTCTTTGATTTTTTTAAAAGTTATTTTACCAAAAGGCCAGATTATGTCTATAGAGAGGAACGTCGAAATGACAGAATATTATTTTATATTAATGGTGATAAAAGAGCCGGCAGTGAGAATTTGTACTCTGCGGATTACCTTTTGATAAATTCCTGGGGTGAGTTGTATTTTGATACCCTGAATTTATCCTGTCTTGAAAGGACGGCTCAAAAATGTTATAAAATAGCTATAACTGTTTTTCACTTACTTCAGGCAGAGAATGGCAACAATTTCCAGTATTTTGTTTGTAGGCCGCAAAGTGTCGAAGGTAGATCCATTCCTGATGTGATTGATAATCTGATTGATAAATTAAAAAATGAGTCGGGAATGTCTGAGCCAGACTCTAAAGAACAACCCCCGACAGCACTTTCAGAAACAAAACATAAACCTTTTTTAGATATTCTTTAGTGGAGATTGATGAAAGAAGAAATAATACTGCTTGTAGATGATAACGCTTTCGCATTAAAAGAGCTGGTTAATATTTTAAAATACATCGGTTATAAAAATCTTACCAGCTCAGAAACTGTGGATGATGCATTTTCAACTTTAAAAAAAGGCTCTGCAAATTGTATTATTGCAGCCCTCGAGATGGAGAATGTCTCCGGAATGGACTTGTTGAAAAAAGTGAGGGCTGAAGATGATTTTATGACACTCCCATTCTTTTTAACAGATTCTGCTTTTACAAAAGAAAAAATTATCAGAGCAGGACTTTCAGGGGTTACAGGTCTTTTGGTAACACCTTACGATAAAGAAAACTTAAATGCGAAAATGGAAATGGTTTCGGAAAAAGCTGCTGAACCTGTTTTTGTCAAAGAAACAAAACAACTCAACAAAGGTATGGATCTTCTTGAGAAAGGAAATTATAAAGAAGCAATCGATATGTTGGATGAGGTTATCAACTCTGAAGAAACAGCAGAGTATTATTACAATATTGGTTACATAAAAACGCTTGAAGAAAAATATAGCGAGGCGATTCCGGCCTTTCAAAAGGCTACCCAGCTCGACAGTCTTTTTGGAAAGGCCTTCGAAGGCTTAGGCCGTGCATATAGTGCAATTGGTGAAGCTGGTGAAGCAGAAAAATATATGCAGAAAGCCGCTGATATATACCTCGACAAGAATAAGATTGAAGATGCTGAATCAATACTTAATGACATACTTGAAATCAGTACTGATTCAGTGAATATTTATAACAGTCTTGGTGTTTTGTATAGAAGAAAAGGTGATTTTAAGGAGGCATTGAAACAGTATAAGAAAGCTTTGAAAATTCATACTGAAGAAGTTTATATCTTATATAATGTCGGCCGTTTGTATATTGATATGAATGAACCTGAAAATGCAATAGAGTATTTTGAGAAGGCTTTGATTGTTGATCCTGATTTTAAGGAAGCCCGAGAGGTTTTAGACGCAATTACACTTGGCAGTATATAGGTCAGTGATCAGGTTGGCATAAACAGATGTCTGTGCTTTTATTTAAAAAGCTCTTCGCAGCTCTCAGTGTTGATATCCAGATGTGAAGAGTGCGTTTTGATTTTGTCGGTGATTTTTTTTAATATATTGTTTATCTCTTCTGAGCCCGTGTCGATCCGACCGTGATAGTCCTGGATTAAATTCAATATGATTGAATTGCGTTCGTTTGATTTTACTGAAAATTGAATTTCACATAAATCATTACTGAAAGAAGCAAGGAGTCCTAGCTTCTCAACCCGTGAAAGATCTATTTTCTGTAGGGCTTGTTTTCGTGGGGTCTTAACCCGCATACTTTTGACAATGTTGTCTGGCAGGCCCCATTTTTTAGCAATTCCTGCCCCTAGTTGCTGGTAAGAAATACCAAGGACCATTATTGATGCTTTGTTAAGGCTTATTTTTGTCGCCAGTTTATTGATGATATCTCTTTTTTCAGAAAAATAAAAAGCAACAAGATTTTCACCAAGCTTGTAAAACATTGCACAAATTAAAAATTCTTCGGCATCGTTAAAGTTTTTTTCTTCTGCTATTTCCTTGGCGATAAGACCACTCATAAACGTTTTTACGGCAATTTTTTTTAGTTCATTGCTGTGTGAGTTTGTTTGCATATGTTCAAAAAGCATGAGGCTTGCAGCAGCTTGTTGAACTTGATCTGCGCCAAGAATAATCATTGCTTTTTCGACGGAAGAAATACCTTGTTTACTGAACTGTCCGTAGAATGAAGAATTTACCAGCTTTAAGAGTTTATTGCTTAATGAAAAGTCTTTCATTATTACGTTAGCAATATCTTTGGCTGAAGCATATTTGAGTTTTAAGATCTTATTGATATCGGATATCTGTTTTGAAAAAGAAGGAAACCCACCCTTTGTCTGCATCTTCACAAAAATAACATCGATAATATCATCCGTTGCTAAATTTGAATCAGAATCTGCTGTAAAATCTTTCTCTTCATTAAGTTTTTTATTCTTCAAAGACGAAAAATTTATTTCATCAAAGTCGAATCCACGCTTTAATTTTTGATTCATTGTGTTAGTGGCTGATTTAGGTTTTTGGTTTAAGGTATTTTTATTCTACACCATTGAGATAAGAATTACAAAATAAATCTGTATTGGATATACCTTGTTTTTAAAAAATAAAAGCCGGCAAGAAAGCAATAATGAACGTTAGAGTCTACTGTGCAATGCCCTATTCTGAGAACTTATTTGAGGCAACTGTCAACACAGGCCTTGCATTTGTTTTTATCAGCAGGGGCGGTTGAGTCGCAAAAATCCATAAACGACTGAATCCAGTCTTCGCCGGCACGGGGGCACGAATATATAAAATCAAAAAAACGTACCATTCTTTCTAATGTCAGTTTGTCGACTGTGTGTTCCATTCTGCAGGCTGTTGTCTCAGCCGTTACTTCGTCAATGTGAAGCACTTTGATTAAGAATGTTTTAATAACTGTGTGTCTGAACACAACGTTTTTTGCAATTTCAGAACCTTCAGGTGTCAGTGTGATATAGCTGTATGGTTCATAATTGATAAGGTTTCTCTCACTGAGGTTTTTAAGGGCGCTGGTAACTGAGCCTCTTTTTACTCCCATTTTATCCGCAATGTCTTTAGCACGGGCAACTTTATTGGTACTTTCAAGTTCAAGAATTACCTCAAGGTAATCTTCAAGGCTTTCCGACAGGTTTGATTTTTTTTCCATTATACCTCCTCGGTATTATTTATAATACAATTATAATATTTAAAGGCGATAGTCAATGTTTATGGTGTATTGTAAAGTTAGGCGCGTCTAATAGCTTGGCTGTGGAGTCTTCTTTAGAATAAATCCCTTAGAAATATCGATATAAAATGAAAGTTTACACTGATGTTTTTATTGACAATCTATATGGAATGTGCCAGTCAATATGTATTCTTGGAAAGAATATTATTTGTTTGGGGGAGTAATAAAAAGGAGTTTTATATGGTAACAAAAAGTAGAATGGTAAATCGGAAAAGTTTAATATTAATATGTTTCCTTGTTATCTTTTTTGTCGCTGCCACAGTTCAGGCAAACCAACAGAATGAACCTTTAAAATCAGATGTTAAGGCTTCTGTAATAACTGTGAATATCAATACTGCGACAGCAGAACAGCTAACAGTTTTACCTGGTGTTGGTTCTGCTCTTGCGGATCGAATTATTAAACATAGAACAGAGGTAGGAAAGTTCAATGCTCCATCTGATTTGATGGCAGTCAAAGGAGTTGGGCAGAAGAAACTTGACAAAATGCTCAATATGGTTGTTGTGAAATAGAATCTAGTCTCTTCAAATATGGGCGTGGAAAAGTGAGGGCCAAAGTCTGGCCCTTACTTTTTCTTGTATAGATGTCAGTTTATACATCTTTTCCCCCCTTTATAATTCGAAATTCAATTCCATAGATAAGTGACCAGATGATGCTTTAATAGCTTTTATTATCCATTGATTAATCTATACATTATTGGTAATGTCAGCAGAATAATATTAGGATAAATGGAGGGTTTGTTGTGACCAGAAATGGAATGAGTAAAAACTTTTTAATATGTCTACTTATTGTTTTTGTATCTGTGACCTGCTTCTCATGCAGTGCTATAGATATGAAGAAAAATAAAAAAGATGGTAAACCGTTATTTAGCTTCAACAAGAAGAAAGTCGAAAATCCACCGCCTTTGTATTATGAGTTTAAGGATATTCTTGTTCCAGGGGAGTTGGCTGAGGACAAAAAACAGTCATCTGTGATTGGTACTGGTGAAAATGCAACTGGGTTTTTAGCTTTTTACGGTCGGGTAGAATTACGTTCGGTGGTACATTTTTTTGAAGTCAAAGTCCCTGAAGATGGATGGAAGCTAATCAGTGTTATTAAATCACCTTCTTCGACAAGTATGATTTTTCAGAAAAATAAACGATGGTGTTTGATAACGCTGCAGGAAAAAGGTTTTACTACGGAAATTGGTATTGGTGTTTCACGGGAGTTATAAAAAAGGAAAATTTTCCAGTGAGTTTTAATAATCTTGACGGTAAAAATATTGTTCTTTGTGTTTCGGCCGGAATTGCTGCATATAAGAGTGTTGAGCTCCTAAGACTACTTCAGAAGAAAGGTGCTTCAGTCAAAGTGGTTATGACAAAGAGCGCTCAGGAATTTGTCGGTGTTGCCACATTTCAGGCTATTTCAGGCTTTCCGGTTATGACCCGTCTTTTTGAAGAGGGTGGTGATGCCTCTATCCGTCATATATCCTGGGCTGAAGAGGCGGATCTTGTTGTTGTTGCACCAGCAACGGCAAATATTATTGGTAAACTTGCCAATGGTATCGCGGATGATGCTCTCTGTACTTTTATGCTGGCTGTTACATGTCCGGTGATCCTTTGCCCTTCAATGAATACGAATATGTACGAGAACAAAATTGTTCAGAATAATATTGATTTCCTTGAAGAAATTGGGTTCACTGTCGTTGAACCTGGAACCGGTGAATTGGCTTGTGGTGTTTCTGGTGCGGGACGATTCCCTGAGCCGAGATTTATAGTTGACCGGATTATTAACAGGCTGACTGTTAAAGATATGACTGGCAGGAAAGTTGTTGTTACCGCAGGGCCGACGCAGGAAGCAATTGACCCTGTGAGATATATCTCGAATCATTCATCAGGTAAAATGGGATATGCCATTGCTAAAGCAGCCGAATACAGAGGGGCTGAGGTTGTTTTAATTTCAGGCCCTGTAAATATTGAAGAGCCTTTGAATATCGAGGTCAGGAAGGTTACATCTGCCGTTGAGATGAGGGATCATGTGCTGTCTTTGATGGACAACGCTGATATAGTTGTGAAGGTTGCCGCTGTTGCCGATTACAGAGTTAGAAACCAGGCCACACATAAAATAAAGAAAAAATCGAATGAGATGGTTATTGAACTTGATAAAAATCCGGATATTTTAAAAGAAGCCGGTGCAATTAAAAAAGATCAAATCCTTGTAGGATTTGCAGCTGAAACTCAGGATTTGAACGAAAACGCTGAAAAAAAACTGAAGGCAAAAAACCTTGATATGATTGTTGGGAACCTTGTAGGCGATCCATCTTCCGGTTTTGGTACCGATACAAATATTGTTACTTTTTTTTACCGTGACGGAAGAAAAGAGCCGTTTGACTCACTTGATAAAGAAGAAGTTGCGAATAATCTTTTCGACAGGGTTCTTAAGCTATGAACCATACTGAACTGATAGAAATTACAGAGGAAGTAAAAAAATCTCTGTTATCATTGTCGGCTCAGGGGATAAAAGGTTTTGATTGTTCTGAAGAGAAATTATCTCTTATAAATAACTGGGGGTTGAAAAAAACAGCCATCCCAGTACAGGAAAGAACGATTCAAGCTCCCGGACCTTCGATGAAAAAAAATGAAACACTTGAAATTATTAGAGCAGATATTGGAAACTGCAGGCGTTGCCGCCTGTGTGAAAGAAGAAAAAATCTTGTTTTTGGAGCTGGAAATGACAATGCAAGGCTTGTTTTTGTAGGCGAGGCTCCTGGGCATGATGAAGATGCTCAGGGAGTGCCTTTTGTCGGACGCTCAGGGCAACTGTTAACTAAAATGATTCAGGCTATGGGGCTTTCAAGAGAAGATGTTTATATCTGTAATATCTTAAAATGCAGACCGACAGATAACAGAAACCCTTTGCCAGAAGAAATAATAAATTGCATTCCTTTTTTGAAACGCCAGCTTGACGTAATAAAGCCTGAAGTGATTTGTGCTTTAGGCGGATTTGCTACAAAGGCGCTTCTTGAAAAAACCGAGGGGATTACAAGGCTTAGAGGGCATTTTCATAATTACCGCGGAGTGAAACTGATGCCTGTTTTTCACCCAGCCTATTTACTACGGAATGAGAACAAGAAGCGTGAAGCCTGGGAAGATCTGCAAAAAGTAATGGCTGAGTTGGGCCTTAAGAGATGATGGCATCGTAAAAAGCCCCATCTACTTCGCTTTAGTGATTTACCAGACTTTTGACGTACAAAATGTACTACTTCAAGCCTGGCAAGTCACTAAATCTTGTATATGGGCCCTTTTCC
>JQIA01000576.1_pt1 | contig 18972 bp, 16 predicted proteins | sample 811431 | NCBI WGS metagenome assembly JQIA01 (sample SAMN02998118, study PRJNA258478) | marine sediment metagenome | biome: marine; feature: seafloor; material: sediment; isolation source: oil-polluted sediment collected from 3 locations (0.5 km, 0.7 km and 0.9 km)... | place: USA: Gulf of Mexico ...
TTGGAATTCTTCAGGCTTAAGCTTTCCTTCACGGGCACGCCCTGCCAAATCTTTAACTTCAGTAGATATCTCATGAAGTCCCTTTGTCTCTGCCGCCTTAACAATCGGTGTAATCAAACCATTTGGCGTGGCAACAGCCACCGAGATATCAGCATGCTTATATTGAAGCACTGCGTCATCAGTCCACGCCACATTTGCCGCTGGGAATGCCTTCAACGCTTGTGCAACAGCTTTAATAATAAAATCATTCACGGATATCTTATACGCGCCTTTTGCCGCGTCATTGATCTCTTTTCGCGCCACCATTAATGCGTCAATTTGGCACTCAACCGTAAGGTAAAAATGAGGAACAGTCTGCTTTGATTCAACCAAACGGCTCGCCACAATTTTTTTAATGCCGTTATTTGGTATTTCTTCATATTCCATACCGAGCATATCCGCCAATGCCTTCGCATCAGGTCCTGACGACGCAGGCACAGAAGATGCCTTGCTTGTCGTCACAGAAACACTATTACCTTTAAAGCCAAGTATATCAGCCTTAACAATACGTCCATTTGGACCTGTGCCAGAAACCTGTGCCAGATCAATATTCTTATCTTTAGCAATACGCTTCGCTAATGGTGTTGCAAAGATACGCACACCAGAAACGGTAAGATTCACGGGCGCAAGCTCCCTCGTAGCCTCTTTCGTAGATTTATCATCTGTAGGCACTTCCTCTACAATTTTCACAGCCTTAGGTGCTACATCAAGAGGAGTCATATCAATGGATGACACATCCTCACCTTCATCAAGCAATACAGCGATCACAGCATTAACCTTTACGCCTTCTGTTCCACCGGCAACCACGATTTTACCAAGTATGCCTTCGTCCACAGCTTCAACTTCCATGGTGGCTTTATCCGTTTCAATCTCAGCAATAACATCGCCAGCTTCGACCATATCCCCCTCTGACTTTAACCATTTTGCAAGAGTTCCCTCTTCCATCGTTGGACTTAACGCGGGCATTGTAATATTCACAGACATCTCTAGGCCTTTCTACAATTAATGTTGACATAAGTTTTTATATTCTCTATTCCTGATATGCAGGAGATGGAATAATGGAAGATAGAAATAAAAGATCTAACGCCAAAAAATGGGATCAAGACAAAACGTCTCGCAAAAAACATCGCCCACCTCAAAATAGGCTTAAAGACATCTACCAAGATTTTCATAGAGCTGCGAGCACTGGTCGTAAAGACGATTTTGAAACAGCCGTAAAATCTGCGAGCGCATGCGATAATAAATACGACACCGACTACATTGGTGATCTGAGCAATTTGATTGGGTGTTCTTGCAAGTTTGTAAGACAAGGAAAAACTTTTACCAACTCTAACGGCCTTAAGGATGAAGCACGAGCAGCTTTTCATCACATGGCTGAAAAAATTGAGAACAGTATTGAGGGAACTATCCAACCACATGACGAACCTTCTCAACAATGTCCTCAACCTGAGGAGTCGCTAGAGTCTCAAGATTGGTTGCATATGGCATCGGCACGTCAGCTGCACAAACTCGCCCAATAGGCGCATCAAGATAATCAAACGCATGTTCTTGAACCATTGCAGAAATTTCCGCTCCAATCCCTGCAAATGCCCAGCCTTCTTCGACTGAAACAATGCGGTTTGTCTTCTTAACACTCTCAATAATAGTCCAACGATCAATCGGGCGAATAGTTCTAAGATTAATAACCTCAGCACTAATACCTTCCTCAGCTAGCTTTTCAGCCGCTTGAAGCGCCTTACCAACCATAATAGAGAACGTAACAATCGTGACGTCAGTTCCTTCACGCTCAATTTTCGCACGACCAATCGGAATAACAAAATCTTCATCTGCTGGAACTTCTGAGCTTTCACCATACAAAAGTTCATGCTCCAAAACCATTACAGGGTTAGGGTCACGAATAGCCGCCTTTAAAAGCCCCTTAGCATCTGCACCCGACCATGGCGCAACAACTTTCAAACCAGGAACATGCGCATACCATGATGCAAAACACTGTGAATGTTGCGCACCAACTTTACCAGGCGCACCATTTTGTCCACGGAACACGATAGGACACCCAAGCTTACCACCTGCCATATACAACGTCTTTGCCGCAGAGTTGATGATCTGATCTATGGCCTGCATAGAAAAATCCATGCTCATAAATTCAATAATAGGACGAAGCCCCGACATCGCCGCGCCAATCCCAAGCCCAGTAAAAGCATGCTCCGTAATTGGGGAGTCAATAATTCGTTTCTCACCAAACTCTTCAAGCATGCCTTGAGAAACTTTATAGGCACCGTTATATTCAGCTACTTCTTCACCAAGAAGGAATACATTCTCATCTGCGCGCATCTCCTCAGACATAGCATCACGAAGGGCTTCACGCCCTGTTCGCGTTTCTGTATTCCCCATAAACGATGCCTCATCAAACACAGGCGGCTCTATAACCTTGCCTTGCGCATATAAAACATCCCTATCTTTTATGTCCGCACCACTTGCTTGCTCAACATCATGTGTAATAACCGCCATCTCTTCCACCACAGGCGCATTCACGACAGCATTTTCATTCGCCGTACTCGCTTGCATACTTTCGATAGCCTCCCCGCCCTCACCATCCTCAAGAAGAACAGCAATAGGTGAGTTCACAGGAACATTTTCTGTTCCTGCAGCGACAACAATTTTACCAAGCACGCCTTCATCAACGGCTTCAACTTCCATCGTGGCTTTATCCGTTTCAATCTCTGCAAGGACATCCCCTGCTTCAACCTTATCACCTTCAGATTTCAACCATTTTGCAAGCGTACCCTCAGTCATCGTAGGGCTTAAAGCTGGCATTAAAACTTCAATAGGCATATCCAATTATCCTTAATTTATAACTTTATGCGTTCTCTTCAACAGGCACACAAACATCTGTCCAAAGCTCAGAAACATCTGGCTCAGGAGCGTCTTGCGCAAACTGCGCCGCTTCATTTACAATTGCCTTAATCTCTTTATCTATGTCTTTTATATCGGTTTCTTTGATTTTCAGATCATCGAGCATCAATCGCTTCATACGCGCAATAGGGTCTTTTTCATCTTTAAAAGTAGAGACTTCATCCTTCGTACGATACTTCGCAGGATCGGACATTGAATGCCCACGATAACGATATGTATTAATTTCTAAGATATATGGACCATTGCCTTCTCTCACGAAGCCAAGGGCTTGTTCAGTCGCAGCCATAACCGCTTGAACATCCATTCCATCAACACGCTCTCCAGGGACGTTAAACCCCTCACCACGGCGATAAAATTCACCTGCCGCATGACGCTTCGTGCTTGTCCCCATACTATATTGATTATTCTCGATGACATAGAGCACAGGGAGCTTCCACAGTGAGGCCATATTATAGCTCTCTGCAACCTGCCCCTGATCCGCAGCACCATCCCCCATATAGGCAATGCAAACACCATTATCATTCTTATATTTATGCGCAAAGCCCAAGCCAGTTCCCATAGAAATTTGAGCACCAACAATACCATGACCTCCATAGAAGCCTTTGGCTTGACCAAACATATGCATAGAGCCGCCTTTTCCGCGAGAACAACCTGCCGCACGTCCTGTAAGCTCAGCCATGACTGATTTGGCATCAACGCCATAAAGCAACACGTGCCCATGGTTTCTGTATGCAGTAATAACCGTGTCTTGAGGTTCCTGAACAGCCTTAATGCCAGTAGCAACAGCTTCCTGTCCAATATAGAGATGACAGAAACCGCCAATCAAACCCATACCATAAAGCTGACCTGCTTTTTCTTCAAAGCGACGGATCAATAACATCTCACGATATAATCGTTTTGCATCGTCCTTGCTTAATACAATGTCGCTATTGGTAACTTTTTTTGCTTTCGCCACACAAACCTCCTTAAAAAGATAATCGGCAAGTAATATTGGCTACAACATTTTAAAAGATGTTGCCAGAAGAAACTGTAATAAATATATGAAAATAATGGAGTAGGAAATAACTAACGCACTAAAATAATTGCATTTTCAGGAAGAACCCCCAACATAACCTGAACGCGCTCTTCAAGCAAATCCACATCAATAGAACCAGACCGCATGCCAACAACATTCTTCTCCAAAGCTTCGCGCTGAGACTTCAAATCCTCATACTCAAGAAGCGTCACTTCATAGTCATAGCTTAAATGATGCATCTGCAAATAGCCTCTTTCACCAAAAAGAAGGTGGAAAGAGAAGTACATACACAAACAACCACTAATGATAAAAGAGATTGGATACTTACGACGTCTAGGTGTGTTTAGGACTGAACTCATAGATTCATAGAATCACAAACGAATCACCTCCGCAAGAACTTTTTTGTTTTAGAGTCAGTAATTTAGGGTGAACAAAGCAAGAAAAGAATCACTAAACAACTCAAATGATTCATTTTTTCAACAAACAGTAAAAATAACCAAATTTTAAGTACGTTAACTACACCCCTTAAAAGCTCTTCAATAAGACAAACTAAAACGCATCAATCTATTTTGGCAAATCACCAAATCCTGCGTATTTTGCTGTTTCACCAAGCTCTTCTTCTATGCGGATCAATTGATTATATTTCGCCGTACGATCCGAACGAGAAAGCGATCCCGTTTTAATCTGCCCAGCGTTTGTTGCAACCGCCAAATCCGCAATCGTAGCATCTTCAGTTTCTCCAGAACGATGAGAAATAACAACACCAAAGCCAGCTTTTTGTGCCATATGAACCGTTTCAAGGGTTTCAGTAAGAGTTCCTATCTGGTTCACCTTAACCAACACCGCGTTCGCTGACTTCTCGTCAATCCCACGTGACAAACGTTTTGCGTTCGTTACAAAAAGATCATCCCCAACAAGCTGAACCTTATCACCAAGGGATGAAGTAAGATTTTTCCACCCTTCCCAATCATCTTCCCCCAACCCATCTTCAATGGATTTAATAGGATAATCAGCAACCAACTTTTCGTAGTAAGAAATCATTTCATCGGAAGAAAGCTTAAGCCCCTCCCCTTTAAGGTGATAAACACCATCTGAATAAAACTCTGCTGACGCGCTATCCAACGCAAGCACAAAATCTTTGCCTGCCGTGTAGCCAGCAGCATCAATCGCCTTCATCACATAATCCAATGCCTCTCGTGATGAATTAATATTGGGGGCAAAGCCACCTTCATCTCCAACATTAGTGTTCAAACCTGCCTTAGAAAGCTGACCCTTCAATGCATGAAAGACCTCACTTCCCATACGCACAGCCTCAAGAATACTATTGGCAGAAACGGGCATAACCATAAACTCTTGGATATCAACGGCATTATCCGCATGTTCTCCACCATTTAAAATATTCATCATTGGCGTAGGAAGCACATGTGAATACGCTCCACCAATATGTCTGAACAGTGGGACATTAAAGTCCGCGGCCTGCGCGCGCGCCACGGCCAAAGAAACACCCAAAATTGCATTCGCCCCAAGACGAGACTTATTTTCCGTGCCATCCAAGTCAATCATAATTTGATCAACAATCATTTGCGCCTCGGCATCATAACCAAGAACAGAATCTGCAATCTCGCCATTCACATTATCAACTGCTTGATCAACCCCCTTACCGTTATACTTACTTTTATCACCATCACGTAGCTCTACCGCCTCATGAACCCCCGTTGACGCACCAGACGGCACCGCTGCACGACCAATAACGCCGCTATCAAGCGTCACATCTACTTCAACCGTTGGGTTTCCTCGGCTATCCAAGATTTGACGGGCATGTATATCAATAATTGCTGACATTCTTTATTCCTTTAACTGATTTGAACAAGCTCCATTGATTTTACAAGGTCATCAACGGCTTTCGCTTGGATTAAAAATTCTTCTAACTTATTAAATGGGATCGCAGATGGACCATCACATTTTGCTTTATCTGGGTCTTCGTAGGCCTCTATAAATAAACCAGCCAAACCAATCGCCATAACTGCCCGCGTAAGATCAGGAACAAGTCCACGACGTCCACCTGATGCTTCGCTCCCCGGAAGGCGCATTTGTGATGCATGAACCGTGTCACAAATAATTGGTGCATTATTCGTCAGTTCTTTCATCACCCCAAACGCCATAGGGTCAACAACAAGATTATCGTAACCAAGCGTAAACCCACGTTCACAAAGAATGATCTTATCGTTGCCACACTCTCTAAATTTTTCCACCAAATTTCCAACTTGGTAGGGGGACATATATTGAGGCTTCTTTACATTTATAATAGCACCTGTTTTTGCCATCGCGTCAACCAAGTCAGTTTGACGCGCAAGAAACGCTGGCATTTGGATAATATCAACAACATCAGCAACAGGTTGGCACTGATCAATGTCATGAATGTCTGTAATAATCGGAACATCAAATTCAGATTTAACTTTTTGAAATATTTTAAGCCCTTCGTCCATTCCCACACCACGAAAGCTATGGATCGACGATCTATTTGCCTTGTCAAAACTCGCTTTGAACACAAAAGGAATACCGATCTTATTTGTAATGTTTTTGTAAACCTCAACGGCTTTGAGCGTTATGGATTCATCCTCAAGAACATTCAAACCACCGAAAAGAACCATCGGTGCTGTGTTAGAAATATCAAAATCTTTTAACTTTATAGTTTGTAACATAAAAACTCCTCTATATATCTGCCAAACAATATAGAGACTACAAGGCGTTATTCAAGGAGATTATATATAAGAACTAGACAAGTCGGCTTTGATCAATTGTTGCCTTTATAAACGACACAAACAACGGATGTGGGTCAAATGGCTTAGATTTCAGCTCTGGGTGATATTGAACAGCAACAAACCAAGGATGATCTTTACGCTCACATATCTCTGGCAACGCCCCATCAGGTGAAAGCCCTGTGAAGAACAATCCTGCCTCTTCCAAAGTATCTTTATAATTGATATTAACCTCATAACGATGGCGATGGCGTTCTTCTATATCTGCACCACCATATATGTCAGCAACCTTAGAGCCTTTCTCCAACGTCGCAGGGTAAGCGCCTAAACGCATTGTACCCCCGAGATTCTCTGTATCTGAGCGCTCTTCTTTTGCATCACCTTTAGTCCACTCAGTCATAAGACCGATGAGGTGCGTACCATCATTTTCAAACTCAGATGAAGTTGCATCAGGAATCCCCGCTAAATGACGAGCAGCTTCCAAAACAGCCATTTGCAAACCAAAACAAATTCCAAAATACGGAATTTTACGCTCACGCGCAAACTTCACTGCCTTAATTTTACCTTCTGCACCACGTGTACCAAATGCACCGGGAACAAGAATACCGTTCACGCCCTCAAGTTCATGAATGATTGCATCATCATCGCCTTCATCAAATATTGACGCCTCGATAAACTTAACTTTGACTTTCACGTTATTGGCAATTCCACCATGCGTAAGTGCTTCATTTAACGACTTATAACTATCCGCAAGGTTAGTATATTTTCCGACCACACCAATAGTCACAAGACCTTCTGGCTCATGAATAGCACGAGAGATACCTTCCCAAACAGAAAGGTCTGGTTCTTCACTATGATCCAATTCAAAATAATCAAGAACTTGCGTATCAAGACCTTCTTTATGATACGTCAAAGGGACATCATAAATAGATTTTGCATCTAACGCTGGAATAACCTTATTCTCTTCAATGTTACAGAACAGTGCAATTTTATTCAGCTCATCTCCCGCAATTGGGCGATCCGAACGACAGAGCAACATTCTTGGACGAATACCAACACCCATCAATTCCTTCACAGAATGCTGTGTTGGCTTTGTCTTCAATTCACCCGCGGCTGGAATATATGGGAGAAGCGTCACATGCAAGAATAACGCACGATCAACACCAACTTCATTCCCAAACTGACGAATAGCCTCCAAGAAAGGAAGGCTTTCAATGTCCCCTACTGTTCCACCAATTTCACAAAGCACGAAATCAGCACTACCTTCTTTTTCAGCAATAAAATCTTTAATTTCATTTGTGATGTGCGGAACAACTTGAACTGTTGCACCTAAATATTCACCACGACGCTCTTTATTCAAAACGTTCTGATAAATACGGCCAGTGGTAATATTATCTTTTTGGGATGCTGGGCGACCTGTAAAGCGCTCATAATGCCCAAGATCAAGATCCGTTTCCGCACCATCGTCTGTGACAAAAACCTCGCCATGTTGAAACGGGCTCATTGTACCTGGATCAATATTTAGATAAGGATCAAGCTTACACAGTCTAACACTATAGCCTCGTGCTTGTAATAACGCACCAAGAGAAGCGGACCCGAGACCTTTCCCTAATGAGGAAACAACGCCGCCCGTAATAAATATATATTTTGTTTTCATTTTTACTCCACTATAGGGACAACAGGTTCAACGTCCAGCACATCATCAGTTGGAATCACAGGAGCTTCAACAGCCACTTTATCAATCACTGAATCTGCAGATGTATGGACCTTCGCCAAGTACGCCAAAGAAAGACTGGTAACAAAAAATATTGTTGCAAGAATAGCTGTTGTACGAGTCATAATATTGGCCGTCGTATGAGCACCCGCGAGAGCACCCATGCCGCCAGAACCTCCACCAATACCAAGTCCTCCACCTTCTGAACGTTGTAGCAAGATCAAACCGATCAGTGCCAAAGTTACAATCAGATGTGTTACGAGTAAAACAGCTTCCATTTTCTTATCTTTCTTTTATTGCCTGAGCTTTTATCGCTCAACCTATATATTTTGGGCTATTCCAACAAAGGAATCTGCCTTCAGGCTTGCACCACCAATTAAAAATCCATCGACATGCTCTATACATGATAAATCGTTTGCATTCTCTGGCTTAACAGAACCACCGTACAAAATACGGATTGCGCCCCCCATGTCCAGCTTTTCTTTTAAATAATGTGCAATAGTCTCATGCATAACTTTCACGTCCTCCACAGACGCAACTTTTCCTGTTCCAATCGCCCAAACGGGCTCATATGCAATCACAATATTTTTCACAATCGCACTCTTTGGAATACTCTCTTCTAACTGTTGCAATACAACGGAAAAAGTATCTCCAGATTCTCTTTGCTCTAATGTCTCTCCGACACATATAATAGAGATTAAACCATCGTTATGCGCCTTCATCGCTTTTTGCGCGACAACATCACTGCCCTCACCACAATTATGGCGACGCTCGGAATGCCCAACAATAACCATCTCACATCCAAGGTCTTTCAACATTTGAACTGACACATCGCCCGTATGCGCACCATCATCATCAAACGAACAATCTTGCGCGCCCAATGTAACAGAACCTCCATCCATGATTTGCGCCACTGGCGCAAGATGAACATAAGATGGACAGATCAAAAAGTCAGCTTTTTGAAGAACGTCTGGATTACTATCTATTGTGGATTTAATATTTTGGATAAGAGACACGGCCTCATCAAGGCTATTATTCATCTTCCAATTTCCTGCCACAAGCAGTTTTTTTGTATTAGTGCTCATGGAATTTGTTTGTATCTTTTATTGAATGAATTTGCAAACACTATTGCTCTGTTTTTGGACAACTTCTATAGTGCTCCACAGAATTGAATATATATATGGCGTAAAAACACGCCTTGAGGAGTTTTAATATGTTGCGATCCATGCGAAATGGTGTTTTTTCAGGTTTCTTTCTTGTAATCTTATTATTAGGTGGTGTTGGCCTGGTTGTATCCGATGGTGGTGGCTTCTTTAGAAGCGGCGTTCAAGGAACAGACGTTGCCAAAGTTGGAAACCAAAACATTCACATTGCTGAATTTGATCGTTCCCTCCGCCTTCTACTAAGACAACAAGGCGTTGGAACAGAAGAAGCGTATAAGGCAGGAATTATTCACCAATACCTTGCACAGGAAGTAAGTCGTACATCTTTGCGCCAAGAAGCAAACTCTATCGGATTACAAGTATCAGATGCGCAGCTTGCAAAAAAAATAGGTCAAATACTTGAGCCCCTCATTGCGCAAGGCATGACAAAAGAAGCCGCCTTTGAACGTCTTCAACAAATGAGTAACATGAGCGATAAAAATCTACTCAAAGAAGTACGAGAAGACAAATCATCCCAAATTTTGTTTAAGGCTGTCTCCAAAAACACATTACCAATCTCTAATGACCTAGCAAAAGCGGTTTATCAACTTCAAATGCATACCCGTACAATTGATTTCCTTGAATTTCCACATGCTTACGTCGCAGGCGTGGAGACTCCATCAGAAGAAACTCTCGCAAAATATTATGAGAGCGTAAAAGCACATTACAAATCAAGCGAACGCCGAGACCTCTCTTTGTTGATCATCGATACAAAGCGCCTTAAGGAACAAGTTGAAATATCAGAAGAAGACACACAAACTTTTTACGATGACAATGCTGACCGCTACACACACTCTGAAAGAAGAGAGCTTCAACAAGCCGTCTTTGAAGACGAGACAACCGCGCAAGCTGTTGCAGATGGATTTAACGACACAATCGAAGCCACTGTAAAAAACATTACAGGCAACACAAAAGCATTTGTAGGCATTCAATCATTCGAAAAAGAAGGTTTATTAAAAGAAATTTCTGATGCTGTTTTTGCCGTAGAGAACGAAACCATCGTGGGACCAATTAAAACCCCCCTCGGCTGGCATGTTTTCCAAGTCACAGGCATTCTCGCAAAAAGTATATCTCCACTTGAAGATGTTGCCGAACAAATCAACACAGACATTTTCCAAGAAAGAATGTCAGAGGAGCTCTACGCCCTTGCGGAAGAACTCGATGAACGTCTTGTTGGCGGAGAAAGCGTAGCAAAGCTTGTCGAGCAACTCCCTGTGCAAGAAGTCAAACTTGATGACATATCTACTATGGATGGCCACCGTCTTTCAAAATTAGCACTAGAAGATCAACAGCTCGTACTCCAAAGCTCGTTCCAACTCTACGAAGGAGAAAGCACGCCAATTGAAGAATTTTCAGACGGTCGTTTCTTCACGGTTTACGTGCACAGCATCACTCCATCCCTCGTTCCCTCTCAGGCTGAAATTCAAGATAAAATTACATCTGCTTGGATCAACCAACAAAAACAAATGAAAAACTTTGCAGAGACACAAAATATTCTTGCTAAAATAGAAGGCGGAAAAACAGATATAAAAAGCCTAAAACCATCAACCAAAACGATCGCACAAAGCGATGATGCACCTTATGGATTATCTGCCTATGCTATGAACACATTCTTCACAGCAAATAAAGATGAAGTAAAGTTGACATCAACCCCTGAAGGCATTGTGATTGGCTATATCCGTAGTATCAACGTTCCTGAAAACATTGATGCAGGAAAGCTGAGCAACACAAAGCAAGCTTTGGAAGCACAGTCCCAGCAAGAGCTTATGTCTGTTTACGTTGCATATTTACAAAACCAACGTGACACACAAATCAATGAAGCGCTTTTGACACAGTATTACGCCCCAAAAAGCGAATAAGGCGAATAAGTGATGAACACATTACCGTCTAAAGAACACTTCATAAAGTCACTTGAAGACGGTAAGCAACCCCTTCTCTATACATGTGTTCCAATTGACACTGACACGCCTGTCTCGGCGTATTTAAAACTATGTGAAAAAGAAACCTATGCTTTTTTATATGAATCCGTAGAAGGTGCAAAAACAGTTGGGCGTTACTCTGCAATCGGGTTTGATCCTGACATGATTTGGACGATCAAGAGCAAGGTCAGCACCTATAAAAGCCTGTTAACAAGCACGGTAAAAAGTTCAGATACGCCCCTAGACGATCTAAAAGACCGCTTAGAAGAAAGTCGTATAGAAACACCAAAGGACACCGAACTTCCCCCAATGCTTACATCAGGGCTATTTGGCTATATGGGATACAACACTATTCAATTGGTCGAAGATTTACCCACACATGAAAATGATACAATTGGTCTTCCTGATACGATTATGGTTCGCCCCCGCACAATATTAGTATTTGATAATATATATCACAAGCTATGGATCTCTGCCCCTGCATACGATAGCTACAAAGGTGATCACCAAACAATATATGATGCCTGCGAAAAACGCATTCACGACACATTAATGAAACTCAGACAAGCAATCCCTCAAGACACCATTATAAATAAGGATACGCTTGATACACCATTAGATTTCAAAGCCAATATGAAAGAGTCACACTTCAAAGACATCGTAACCAAGGCCAAAGAATACATTCTAAATGGTGATATATTTCAAGTTGTTCTATCACAACGATTTACATCAAAGTTCCCTCTACCACCCTTTGAGTTCTACAGATCACTCAGACGCATTAACCCCTCTCCCTTTCTTTTCTATATAAAAATGGAAGGCTTTTCCCTCGCAGGCTCAAGCCCTGAACTTATGGTACGCGTAAGAGAAAAAACCGTTACCATTCGTCCAATCGCAGGCACACGCATACGCGGTAAAAATGATGCAGAGGACATTGCGCTTAAAAACGAACTATTAGCAGATAAGAAGGAATGCGCAGAACATTTGATGTTGCTTGATCTCGGACGTAACGATGTCGGTAAAGTATCTGAAATTGGTTCCGTTAACGTAACAAGCAAATACGAGGTCGAACTCTATTCCCACGTCATGCACATTGTTTCAAACGTCGAAGGTACACTCAAGAAAGGCCTTCATCCTCTTGATGCCCTTATGTCTGGTTTTCCAGCTGGAACGGTCAGTGGCGCGCCTAAAATCCGTGCCATGGAAATCATCAATGAGCTAGAAACCGAAGCGCGCAATCACTATGCAGGATGTATAGGATATTTGGATGCATCAGGAAACATTGATAATTGTATTGCTCTCAGAACCGCGCTCATTAAAAATGGTGAAATTATGATTCAATCAGGCGCTGGTGTTGTTGCCGACAGCGATCCTCAATCTGAATATCAAGAGACAGTAAACAAGGCAAAAGCACTCATAACAGCTGCCAAGGATGCCATAGACATCACAAAACAACGCCTATCTGGAAACTAACACCGAAAGCGTTACAAGCTCTATCCCTTTGGCCTCTAAGGTCGGCGCCCATGCTTTCAACGCCGTTAACGTCAACTCTTTTGGGTGACCAATTGCAATCGCAACCCCGTTTTTGAGCGCTATCTTTTCAAGCCGTTCAAGCGCCTTGGACGTATATTCATTTGTCTCTTCATGATCCAAGAAGACATCCCGCGAAAGAAAACGCACTCCATGGCGTTCCGCCATATCTTTTCCAACACTTTCCGCTGTGGTTCGAGAATCTAAAAAGAAGACATCTTCCTTTTTCAGGCGAGACATAAGGAAATTCATTCCCTTTTCATCTTGGGTAAAGGCACTCCCCATATGGTTATTAATGCCAACATAGGACGAAAGAGATGTTAAGTTATTATCTAATTTCTGCGTAAGAATAACTTCGGACATACCCACCTCCAAAGCATTTTCTCCCGCATTAACACTAGTATCCAACGGTTGCATAGGAACGTGTAACATAATGTCCAACCCATTTTTTTTGGCAATGTCTGCAAGCTCTTGAATACCTGTCGCATATGGCAAGAATGAAACCGTCACAGGAAACGGCAAAGCAACAGCAACTTTGGATTGAGACTTATTCATCCCTACATCATCGATAACAATCGCGATACGTGGCTTTTGCGAAGGCAACACGACATCAAGATCCGTCAGTCCTGAAAAAATGACCTCTTCTTCCGTCATTTCCTCAAGCGCATCAATTAAGTCTCCAAAATAAATATCCTCAATATCGGAATCCTCAGTTGTCTCCGTGACATGGCGATGAACAGGTTCAACAATACTCTTTTCGACATTAACCACAGCGGGCATTGGCATACTCATTTGTATATGCTCAACGGGCTTAAACACCACCAACTGTGTAAACATCAAGAACCCTATCCCCAATAAAATGGCAATAAGGCGATGAGCTTTAATTCTGAACTTTAGGCAAAAACGAAGAAATTTCATGAAGAAGACATTACGCATGTTCGTTTTGACTTGCAATATGCCTCAAAGATAAGCGATAAGTTTTATACAATGATTATTCTTATAGATAACTATGACAGCTTTACATACAACCTCGTTCAATATGTTGGAACATATGAACAAGACATAACGGTTGTCCGTAATGATGCCTGTGATGCACACGAAATACTATCGCAGAATCCTGATGGAATTATAATTTCACCTGGTCCTAAATCCCCCAATGAAGCGGGTATATGTTTGGATCTTGTACAGAAAACAGCCGATACAAACATCCCTTTATTTGGCGTTTGCCTAGGTCACCAATCCATTGGACAAGCGTTCGGTAGCAACATCATCAAAGCGCCAAAGCCCATTCACGGTAAGACCTCACAAATAAACCATAATGGAAAGGGACTATATAAAGACATTCCCACACCATTAAGGATCACACGTTACCATTCTCTGATTATCGAAGCAGAGACATGCCCAGAATGCTTAGATGTCACATCCACCACAAATGACAATATAATTATGAGCATCGCCCATAAACAAAAACCAATTTTTGGCGTACAATACCACCCCGAAAGCATCGCCACAGAGCATGGCATGAAATTAATTGAGAATTTTGTAGAGATAACCAAATCATGACCAGTATTGTTGACATTAAAATGGCCCTAAAAAGCCTTCAGTCTGGAAAAACACTCACACGAGATCAGATGAAGTGCGTCGTCATGACAATTATGAACGGTGATGTACCTGACGTTCAAATAGCTGCCTTTCTTTCTCTCATTGCCGCACGCGGTGAAACAATTGAAGAAATTGTTGGCGCGGCACAAGCATTGAGAGACCGCGCCATAAAGATAAACGCACCAGAAAACGCCGTTGATTGTTGTGGAACAGGCGGCACAGGACTATCCACATATAGTATCTCGACCGCTGTCTCTCTTGTCGCCGCTGCGTGTGGTGTGCCCATTGCAAAACACGGCAACCGCGCCGCAACTTCAAAATCAGGAACCGCCGACACCTTGGAAGCATTGGGTGTGCCGCTAGACTATCCAAAAGAAACGATTGAACGCGCGCTAAAAGAAACGGGTTTTGCCTTTCTTATGGCGCCCCTTCACCACCAAGCCTTGCGCCATGTTGCTCCCGTAAGAAAAGAACTTGGCTTCAGAACAATTTTCAATATTCTCGGACCACTCGCAAACCCTGCTGACACAAAGATACAATTGATTGGCGTATTTGATCGCCAACATATTGTGCCCATTGCAACAGCCCTTAAAGAACTCGGCACACAGCATGCTTGGGTTGTGCATGGATCCGATGGCATGGATGAAATCACCATAACAGGTGAAACATATGTAGCAGTGCTTAAAGACGGAAAAATCACTGAAAAAACAATCACTCCTAGTGACTTTGGTCTGCCAATATCCTCGATTGAGGACCTAAAAGGTGGTGACCCACTTACCAACGCCAAAGCCCTCAAAGAACTTTTAAACGGGGCAAAGAATGCATACAGAGATATTGTTCTCGCCAACAGTGCTGCTGTTTTATATTTGGCTGATCAAGCAAGCTCATTAAAAGATGGCGTTGCACTTTCCGCGCGCGCAATTGACAATGGCTACGCCCTAGAAATTCTCAGAACCTATAAATCTTACAAAAAGTAATATGGCCCCATGACTATACTCAACGATATTTGCGAAAAGAAAAAAGTTCATGTGGCGCATATGAAACAATTAAGATCAGTCAATGATCTTATATCTCAAACACCCAAAGATCTTCCGTGCTTAAAGTTTCAGAAAACGCTTGAGCAAAACAAAAAAGACAACAAACGCTCCATTATTGCAGAGATTAAAAAAGCCTCTCCAAGCAAAGGAATCATCCGTGAAGACTTTGACCCTGTTGAGATTGCAAAGAACTACGAAATCGCTGGCGCTACTTGTATTTCCTGCCTTACAGACGAACCCTATTTCCAAGGAAACGATGTATATTTAAAGAATGTACTCGCCGTAACGTCCCTTCCTGTTCTCCGAAAAGACTTCATGGTTGACCTCTATCAAATCTATGAAAGCCGCTATCTCGGCGCGGATTGTGTTCTTATTATCATGGCTGCCATTGATGATGTACTAGCAAAAGATATGTATGCCTTGGCAACAGATCTGGGCATGACCGCGCTCTTTGAAGTTCATAATAAAGAAGAGCTTGAAAGAGCCCTTCCCCTGTCCCCTCGAATCGTTGGCGTGAATAACCGTAACTTAAAAACACTCGATGTAAGCTTAGAAATATCTCACAGCCTTATCTCATCTATTCCAAAAAATGTTATTTCTATTTCAGAAAGCGGGATCAGCACCGCACAAGATATAACAACTCTATCGGAAAAAGGTTTTGATGGGTACCTGATTGGCGAAAGCCTTATGAACAAAAATAATGAAAACGAAGCTCTGAACATCCTTATGAATGCGTAAAATTCCTTGACGGACAAAAGGAACTAATGTAGAACATAAGAGGACAAACAGTGATCACACAATTACATAAAATAGAAAAATAGGCGATATTATGCTCACAAAAAAGCAACATGACTTGCTCCTATACATTCACAAACATATGAAAGATGGCGACGTAGCCCCGTCTTTTGATGAGATGAAAGATGCTCTTGGACTTAAATCAAAGTCTGGTATTCACAGGCTGATCACAGCTCTTGTTGAACGAGGGTATTTAGAGCGCCTTCCAAATCGCGCCCGTGCTATTTCTGTAAAGAAACTGCCTGAAAGCTTCACAAAAAAACAAGAAATCACTGACAGAGGGCCTGAAACGACACACACGGAATCAGGCGACATATTTAAAAGCGACCTTCAAGGTGTCCGCCCTATTCCAATGTATGGAAAAATATCTGCAGGAACGCCTATTGAAGCCATTCGCCACGAAGGAAATTACTTTGATGCACCTCTAAGCTTGTTAGGAGCTGGGGAATATTACGCCCTTGAGGTTGACGGAGAATCCATGCTCCAAGTAGGTATCAATGATGGTGACACAGCAATTATACGTCGCACAGACCGCGCAGACCTTGGTAGTATCGTCGTTGCCCTTGTTGATGGTGAAGAAGTAACTCTCAAAACATTGGCACGCGATAAAGAGCAAGTTGTTCTTCAACCTGAAAACGATGCCTTTAAACCTCAATACTACAACCCCGATCAAGTAATCGTACAGGGTGTATTGGCCTCAATCATCAGAAGATACTAATACAATTCAATAACACTGTTCCAAGGACGAATACCACGCCCGTGCTCAGCCGTGTTGATTTTAAGCACTCCATTGTCTATCCATAAAAGATGCCCGCCTTCGCGCTTGTAATTATCCCAATCCAATATAGATGAGGAATCGCATATCCTATGAGAAACATGAAACGGGGCAATAACAACATCTGAACTTTTACATGATTCATGAATGGCGTACTTATTCTTTAAAAAAGACAACCGAACACCGCCAAGCTCTGTATGACATGCATCATCATCACAACATATACCATCAACACACCCAGATGCGAGAAACCCTCTTGTTTTATCCTCGTCATGAAGCCCTACATGTGCCTTCCATTGCTTTTGCGTAAACCGTCCTTTGCGCGATTCAGTGACATATAATTGGTGATCTTTATATATCCCCGCAAGCTTTCCATCCTCAGAAACCATCACGTCTGCAGGGCGCGTAGACATCATCACAACAAGGGCAATTAAAAAAGGGACAAGTGCAAATACCTTAAGTCGCCCCTTAACCGTGATAAAATACAATCCCGCAATCACAAACAAGCAAAAACCTGCAAAAGGCAAGGTTGCCATGGAAACACTCGCCCCCTCCATAGAGCCAACCCAGCTTGAAACATCTATGATTTTCTCAACACCAAAACGCATAATAAACAGCGGCCAATGTGCCACCCCAAACGGCAGAAGGAAAAAACTGAACACCGCCATCGGCATAACAACAAACGCCATAATAGGAACGGCCATAAGGTTACCCAATACACCATACACAGCAATATGCTGAAAGTGATACAATGTGAACGGCGTGGTCACAATTGTGGCAATCACCGTCGTGGCGCACACACTTAAAAAATAAAGTCCTAATTTTCGAAATATGCCCGAATGACTATACTGCTCAACCCAAAATTTTCGTGTTGTGGAGTAAAATACAATTAACCCCATCACGGCGGCAAAGGACATTTGAAAACTTGCACTCATCAAACTCTCTGGTCGGATCAACAACACCACAAAAGCTGCGAACGCCAATAAGTGCACCGAAAATGGAGACCTGTCTAAAATAATGGCGAGAAAGAACATTCCAGTCATAACACATGCCCTAATTGTCGGCACTGACGCCCCGACAAGAAGCGTGTAAAACAACGCCGACAAAAAGGCTATCACTGCCGCATATTTCTTAATCGAAAATCGTAAGCTTATAGATGGAAAGAACGACAAACATAACCGCACAATAAAAAACACTGTGGCAGAAAACAGCCCAACATGAAGCCCAGAAATAGCAAGCATGTGAGACAACCCAGAGTTACGCAAATGCTCCCACGTTTCTTCATCAATCAACGCACGGTCCCCCGTCAAAAGGGCTTGAACAATTGGGTTCCCACGACTATCAACCTCTCGAACTTCACTTTTCATCGCCTCAGACACATTATAGAAGAAGAGCCCAAGCCCATCCCCATGCACATCAATACTCTCTTCTATGATCTCTGGATTAGAGAGCGTAAAGCCCGTTGCCCCAATGCTTTTAAAATAAAAGTGGCGCTGAAAATCAAACCCATGAGGCAAAATTGGTGGGGAGGGAGGACGTAGAGATGCAAGAATTGAAATCCGCTGCCCAGCCACAACGTCTTTCTTTTGGCGCATCGTAAGCTGAATAAATTCTGGTGTTTGTTCCTTCTCAATATGCTCTATATCAAGATCAAACATCCGCAAACGCTTTGCAC
>JQIA01000577.1_pt1 | contig 18971 bp, 14 predicted proteins | sample 811431 | NCBI WGS metagenome assembly JQIA01 (sample SAMN02998118, study PRJNA258478) | marine sediment metagenome | biome: marine; feature: seafloor; material: sediment; isolation source: oil-polluted sediment collected from 3 locations (0.5 km, 0.7 km and 0.9 km)... | place: USA: Gulf of Mexico ...
CTATCAACCTGGTAAATGTTCTCCGGTTTCAGTACTATCACCTGATAGCTCAGAAGAACCGCCAGAGTCAGTAATAACCGCTATCTCAGGCAGAACACTACTGATAGTGACTTCACTAATCGTGCTCGCCGATAAACTACCGACGGAAGAAGATGTGCTAGAGGATTGGGATTCAGGTGTCACATCAATAGATATTTTCAAGGCTTTAGCAACTTCATTAATTACAGACTGTACTTTCTCTTGTTGATTTTTTATAGATTCATTGAACTCTATTTGATTAAATTGCCCTTCTTTCTGTTTTTCAAGGAAATACTTAAAATGCATTTCAATATCTGCAGTTCTAGGTAACATTTTAACGAAATTATCTTTATCGATCCTGGCAGCTAGATTAAGCAGTGACATCTTTACTAAATTAGCGTTATGCGTGTTATAGAGGAAACAAAAATCTGTTTCTGCCAGCTCATTACTAGCACAATCTTTATAAAACTCTTCAAGGATTTTTTCAATTTTATCTTTCCCTGATTCTCCACCATTTAACTGCCTCCTTAATATATCTAAATATTTGAAGTATTCTTCTTCTAGACCCCGGAGTTCTTCATCATCACTATCCCCATCCTCTCCTCCTTTTGCTTTGAATTTACTATAAACTTCTCTTATTGAAGCCAGACTGATTACTTTTTCAGGGAGAATAGTTGAAGATGAGCTACTAGGGGATTCCGAGGCTTTTCCTTCTTTAGCTTTTCGTTCCTTACCTGATAAATCCTCATCCGAGGTATTGCCATCTCTACCGGCATCATCATCAGAATCTTCGTAAACTAAAGAGCTTGTTATGGATTTTCCTACCCATTGGCGTAATATTTCCCTCTGTTCTTCAGTTGCTTCTCCCGCTTCTGCTTTCTTGGCAAGTTCTATCATTTCATGAGTTTCTCGATATTCTGAGTGTTCTGAAATCCATTTTTCTTTATCTCTTTTTTCTATCTCTTTTTGTAGTTCTTCCTCCTTCTTTTGTAATTCTTCCTTTTTCTTTTGTATCAAGAGTTCAGATGCTCTTTCTAGACTTTCTACATATTTTTGCATCTCTTCTTCTATCATTTTAATCTCCTTAATATAATTAATAATTTATTTCAATTCACAGAACAGGTTTACCATCTTTAGGTTATTAACTTTAGATTAATAATATAACTGCTTAATAAACTTCAAACTAACAACCTAAGGTTAAAATATTCCGAAGATTAAAAAAGTCAAGCGGATGTAATTTAAATAAATATTTTTCTTAAAGTATTTGATAAATCAAGAAATATAAAAGAAAAATATGCGATCTTAGCATAAACCTTTAGTTGTTTATGGTTTTAAAGCCAAGACAGCGTGATTTTTGGTTATTTCAGGAAATAATTCTTTCGTAAAGGGTAGCATCTCGAACTTACCATTGGCAAGGAACTGTACCTCGACAATATCTCCTCCCCCATAATTAGCAATATTGGTAATATTAGCTATATGATTGCCATTAAAGTCAATTACTTTCAAACCTTTTAAATCTTCAATGTAAAACTCATCTTCGGTTAAGATTGGCGGTAAATTACTTCTTAGACAATAAAGAGATTTTTTTATAAATCTCTCTGCGTCCGTTCTACTATGGCAATTATTCAAGCTACAAATGAGGTTTCCATCTGGTTTAGCTCTGATAATTTTTAGCTTAACTGGAGTATTATCTTGATCAAATACTGGTAAATTTACAATATTTCCAACAGGGTCGGTAAAGGATTTAACCACTACGTGCCCATTTATACCGTGTGCTGAGGAAATAACGCCTACTATAATTAATTTATCATCTAGTATTTTTTTATTAGCAACTAATTGATCCGACATTCAAAAACTATTATTATAAACTGACTATAAATGCGGCATATATCAGGCCACAAAGACCATATAACTTACTATAGCTAAAAATTAAAGAGAGATCATGAAAAAGATTATTCTGTCGTTAATTGGTATAATTGCTATTTTTTTAACAGTAATGGGAAGTTCTATCTATCTAACAGATTATAATAAAATCTATAGAGATTTTGTTAGCAGTGCTAAAATTGACGTTAAGGATACTAATCAGGTTAATTATAAGATCAAACAATTCCCTTACCCTTCATTAATAATAGATGAAGTCAAACAAGAAGGAAAAATTGAACTTAAGGATATCAATATTAGATTCTCTTTATTATCGGTTTTAAGTTTCAGTCATAAGATTTCTGATATAGAAATTGGCCAAGCAATCATCCACCTATCTAATGATGATGTAAATTATATAGATCATGACGAATTTATTGGTGAGTTAATAAAAAAAGAAGCTCTTACTATTTCAGCTAGGATTGATAAATTGATTTTTGTTGAATCAGATAAGGATATACCATTTACTATAGAAAATTTTGTTTTTTCAGGCGATAAAAAAGGAGCAGAATTTACCGGCAAAATAGCCTCTATTGATAGTGTCAAAGGTAACTTTATTAAAAATAATGATCAAGTTAACTTTAACTTAGCTATCAATAACCCAGAACATAGCCTAAAGCTTGAGGAAGTATACGAAAATTCTGTCTTAAAAAGCGGGAAAATGGAATTAGTCACTGGATCTTTAATTGCTAAATTTTTAGCAGTGTTGCCAGATTTTGCTGATTTGTCCAATAAATTATCTTTTACTGAAAAAATAAAAATCACTTTAGATATTTCGCCTATAAATAATTGGCTTAATCTCAAAAATATTGTAATTCAGTCTGATTCTATTGCCGGTACTGGAGAGATAGCATTTAGTAAAAATAATCAGGATATTAATAATGTCCAAATCAATTTTAGTAAAATTGATTTAGGAAACTTGAATAAAAGTAAGGATACTGACAAACAAAACGTTAATTCGTACTCTCCCATTAATAGAGACAAATTCAGCTTGAATAAAAAACAATTAAAAGCAAATATTTCTGCGAAAGAGATAATATTAAGCCCTAAGAATCTTATAAAGGATGTTAATTTAAATTTCCTAGTCCAGAATGGAGGAGGTAAAGTTGAAGATTTTTCAGGCACCTTTGACCAAGGAGGAGGGTTCAAGGTCCAAGGTAGTATATCCGAAAACTCTTTCAGAAGCATTTTTAATGGTGTAATTGCTTTAACACATAAAGACCTTAATGATTTAATAGAAATTGTGGGTGGTAACAAACTAAGGTCCGAAGTTTACATTCCATATAGTCTTGTCTCTAATGTCCAGTTTAGTTCAGTAGAAATTTCCATGCAAGATTTAGTGCTAAAAACTAACGATACCGAAATTTTAGGTTCTTTTTCAACGAAGTTTATAGGTGACTGGCCAAGGATTAATGCTGATTTAAAAATTGCCAAGGTTAATTTGGATGAGAAAAATTTTCCGGCTTTTAATTATTTGTATAATTATGCGATAGAGTTAACCCAAGATTCAAAAAAAGAAGATTATTTAAGTAAGTTTATTCCGCTGCGAACAATAAACTCTATAAGCAATTACAATATAAGTGTGGATCAACTTGTTGCTAAAGGTTCACTATATAAAAATGTTAACTTCAATCTTAACTTGTGGCCGGGAAAAATTAAATTAGAGAATTTATCTTTAAATGACGGTAAAAACCATATTGACGCAACAATTGAACTTGTTGCATCTTCGCTAAAACCATCCTTTGGAATTACAATTCATGGAGGAGCTATCGAAGTAGATTTCTTGTCGCCCCGTGCCATTTCTGAATTAAGGCAATACATTTTAGCAAATTATGCTCTAGACAAGGTTGATCTTAATATGAACTTTATACTCGATAAACTTTACCAAGGTGATTTTTCTCTTGGGAGGGTTATTTTTAAAGCTAAAAATAACAAAGCTTTATTTGAGATTAATAAGTTTGATGCTGACATATTCGGGGGGAGAATGTCTTCTTCTGGTAGTATATTGCTTGATCCATATACAATAAATTTTGTATATGCCTTGAACTCAGCAAGTATTCCAGAAATTAGCAAGTTTATGCCACCAGGAGTCATTGAAAGTGGCGGTGTGATAAGCGCTAATGGTATGTGGTCTACCAATGGTAATTCGCTTGAAGAACAGTTATATAATTTATATACAAAATCAGAAATTCTTGCTAAAAATATAACTATAAACAATTTTTCTATTGATAACCTAATACAGGCAGTCAGTAATTCAAACTATAACCTTAAATCTTTTAAAGATGATCTAAAAGCGGCGATATTAACAGAAAAAACCGATATTAGTGAATTAAAAGCTGCTGTAGAACTTGTAAAAGGGCTTTTTAGCTTAAAGGATGTAACCTTTAAAACAAAGTATACAGCTGCTGCTGCCTCTGCCACTTTTAATTTATATAATCTGGATATTGACCTTATTTCAGTATTTTCGTTCTATTTGTCTAAACCTGCTCCTGGCCGGAGTTATACCGACTCCACCCCTACTAAACTAACTCTTAAAGCTATAGGTAATTTATTTGCTCCCAAAAAAGAAGCGGATACTAAAGAATTAGAAGACTTGTTGAATACTATTGCTACAGCAAAAAAGAACTAGAAGCTATCGATAAAATATTATTATTTACGATTACTATATTTGGTAATTTACATAGCAGAACACTCAAGAAGAACTACAAGGTATAAAAAACTAAAAATATATATTTTTAGCAAGAAATAATGTACATTGAAATTGAAAAATATTATTTATTATATGAGAAAAAATTATTTACCTAAAAAGCTAAGACAAAAAAATTACTTATTAATGGCGGTAATTTTTTTTATTATTTTCTTGATATATGCAGTTACTATAGTGAAACTTTCGGGTTAATTTAGATAACCGATGAAATAATCTCAAGACCTTACTTGATTTGCTGAAGCGTAATTGCTATCATGGCCAGACTTTTTAAAATATTTCATATTATCAAAATAACCATGTACAGTGTTTTTTGTAATGTTTTACCTATTGTTTTAATTGCACTTATTGGAAGTTTTATAAGGAAGAAGTGGCTTATTTCTGATGAATTTTGGCGCGGACTAGAAAAATTATCTTTTTATATTCTATTTCCTGCTGTCTTGTTTGGTAGTACCTATAGGCTTGAACTAGCTGCAACACAATTTTTTCAATTAGTTATTGCTTTGGTAATATCAAATTTAATAATTTCTGGCCTTGCCATCTATCATCAAACAAAAGAAAACTACGATAAAGCTCAATTTACTTCATTATTTCAAGGGGCTACTAGATATAACAATTATATTTTCTTTGCCCTAAGTTCTGCTTTATTTGGGGAAAACGGTTTATCAGTAGTAGCTAGCATTTCACCCTATATGATAGTACTAACTAATGTTATAGCCATCATGTGTTTTGTTTATTATTTGCCTCCAGAAAGTGGAGGAGCTTCTAAAAGACAAAGTATGACATTAATGGCAAAATCTATCATAACCAATCCTTTCGTTATTGCGAGTTTAGTTGGTTTTGCATTTAACTATTTCAAAATTGAGTTAAATATGGGAATCGAAAAAACAATTGACAGCATAGCGAATTCGGCTTTGGCAATTGGCATATTAATAGTTGGTGCTAATCTAAAATTTAAAATTAATCCTGATCATATGAAAATAATCATTTCTGCAAGCTTTATTAAGTTGATTATTACCCCAATAATAACTTTTATAATTTTATGGATTATGTCAATTAGCGGGATAGCAAAATCTGTAGGAATCCTATTTAGCTGTCTGCCGTGCGCAAGTTCTGCTTATATATTATCGAGGCAACTTGGTGGCGATCCGGAGACAATGTCGTCGATTATTACTTCTACCACTATATTTTCTATCTTGTCATTATCTATACTTGTGTATATCCTCGCTTAGCAAATACTGTAGTTAACTTTAATTGTATATATTAAAATGGATAAAAAACATTCACCTGATTATATAAAAGCTTTAGAATACCATGAAAAAGGCCAACCTGGGAAAATTGCTTTAAAACCTACGAAGCATCTTTTAACCCAGCATGATTTGTCTTTAGCCTATTCCCCGGGGGTGGCCGCACCATGTCTTGAAATAAAAAATAATCCCGATGATATATATAAATATACTGTACGTGGTAATACAGTAGCAGTAATATCTAATGGTACAGCTGTTCTGGGACTAGGTAATTTAGGAGCTGCAGCTTCCAAACCGGTAATGGAAGGAAAAGCGGTATTATTTAAGAAATTTGCCGATATTGATTGTTTTGATATAGAAGTAGATACAGCTAATCCTGAAGAATTTATTAATACTATAAAACATCTGGTATATAGTTGGGGCGGAATTAATTTAGAGGATATAAAAGCACCTGAGTGTTTCATCATCGAAGAAAGACTCAAAGAATTAATGGATATCCCTGTCTTTCACGATGACCAACACGGAACTGCTATAATTACTGGAGCCGCTTTAATTAATGCCGTTTTTCTAACAAAAAGAAAAATGTCAGAAATTAAGATAGTAGTAAATGGTGCAGGAGCAGCTGCCATGTCTTGTATTAACCTTGCTATATCCCTTGGAGTAAATAAAGATAATATTATTCTGTGTGATACTCAAGGCGTTATATATAAAGGACGAACAGAAGGAATGAATAGGTGGAAAGAGGAAAAAGCAGCCCAAACCACTCATCGCACATTAAGCGAAGCAATAAAAAATGCCGATGTGTTTTTGGGGCTTTCAGTTAAAGGAGCTATGACAAAAGAAATGGTGGCTTCAATGGCTAAGAACCCTATAATTTTTGCTATGGCTAATCCTGATCCAGAAATTACACCTGAAGATATCAAATCGGTCAGGAATGATGCGATAATTGCTACTGGTAGATCAGATTATAATAATCAAGTAAATAATGTAATGGGTTTTCCTTATATTTTTAGAGGAGCCCTTGATGTTAGAGCTACTTGCATTAACGAAGAGATGAAAATAGCAGCCGCTTACGCCTTAGCGGAATTAGCAAGAAAACCTGTCCCAGGAGAGGTTTACCGTGCTTATAATAGCAGTAGAAAAGCTTTTGGTCCTGATTATATTATTCCAGTACCTTTTGACCCGAGACTAATTACTACTGTCCCACTTGCAGTGGCACAAGCTGCAATCAAAAGTGGGGCAGCAAGAATTAAAGAACTGGATATAAAAAAATATAAATCCCAACTTGCAAGTAGATTAAATCCTGCTTCGAATTATATGCATTTCGTATTTGATAAAATTACCCATGATCAACCTCGAAGAGTAATTTTTGCAGAAGGAGAAGAGGAAGAAGTAATAAAAGCAGCCATGATGTTACGTGATGAGCGTTACGGAAGTCCAATTCTTATAGGAAGGCATAGTAAAATTGATCCAATTGTTCAAGCATTAGGGGAAGGATATTCCCTTGAAAATATTACAGTTATGAATGCTGCAATCAATAATAATTTAAGTAAATATATAGATTATCTTTATAAAAAGTTACAACGCAAAGGGTATTTATACAGGGATTGTGCAAGACTTGTTAAATCTGATAGAAATATTTTTGCTGCTTGTATGATGGCTTGCGGAGATGCTGATGCTATGGTAACCGGCCTGACAAAAAGTTATTACGATAGTATAGATGATATATCAAAAGTAATTATGCCTAAAAAAGGTAAAAGAATTATTGGATATTCTATAATGCTTTCTAAAGAACATAATATAATCTTTGCTGATAATACGGTTTGCGAATTACCTCAAGCAGAAGATTTAGTAGAAATTACCTTGCAGACTGCAGAAGTTGCTAAATCTATGGGATATAACCCGAGAATTGCTATAGTATCTTTTTCCAATTTTGGCAATCCACTTCGAGAGAAATCAGCTAGAGTACGTGAGGCAATCACGCTGCTTGATAAGATGAATTTAGATTTTGAATATGATGGGGAAATGTCAGCAGAAGTAGCATTAAACACTAATTTACAGAAATTATACCCTTTCTGTAGATTAACAGGTCCAGCCAACGTTCTAATTATGCCTGGCCTCCACTCTGCTGCGATTGCAACCCACTTACTTGAAGAACTAGCAGGAGAAGTATTTATTGGCCCAATTTTAAATGGTTTTGAATACCCTATACAAATAATACCTATGGGATCTTCTGCAACTGATATACTCGAAGTAGCCGCCTTTGCAATTATGGATTGCATCAATAACAAAAAATAATTTAATAAAGTCATAATAGACTAGCCAAAATGAATATATTCAGATCAGGCTAGTTTATTATACAAGAAAGCATTAAATTTAAGTAAATCTTATGCAATCAGTAAACATCAGTTCTGCAAAGGCTCATTTATTACCTTTATTAAAAAAATTAGAAGAAACTGTAAGAAATAATAATTAAAAGAGCTGGAAAACCTATAGCTAAGATTCTTAAATATGAAACTATGAAAAATTGTAATAGATTAGGGTGGTTAAAAGACAAAATTATTTTAGCTGAAGATTTTGATGAATGGCCAGAAGATGTAGCTGTGAAATTTGGTATAAAAGGCTAATATGAAGTTATTACTTGATACTGATGTCCTTATGTGGGCTTTATCTGAGCCAGAAAGAATAAAACCTAAAGTTCACGATTTACTTATGGATGCTGATAATGTGGTTTTTGTTAGTGTTGTTTCTTTATAGGACTTACAAATAAAAAATCATTAAATAAAATTTCTTTGCCTACCGATTTTATATCTCAATTACAAGAAAATGGATTTAATTTGTTAGATATCAATTACAAAAATATTGTAACCATACCTGAATTACCCCTTTTACATAGAGACCTATTTGATAGGATGTTAATAGCCAAAGCTATTAACATCGAAGATGTATCATTAATTAGTAGTAATTCCGAAATAACCAAATATGACGTGCGAATTATTACAAATTAATTCGCTTTTAAGGGGCAGTTGAAAATCGGAATACTAAAACTGTAACTTTTTAATTAAATTGGCAAGGAAAAAGCAACAGTAACCCCTTTACCTGGGTTTTGTTTAGCCCATATTCTACCATTATGTGCTTCAATAACCTTTTTACATAAAGCAAGCCCTATACCTCTTCCACCTGCCGGGGTTTTAGTTCTAGAACTGACTATAAAAGCACCAAAAATATCATATAGCTCTTCTTTAGGTATCCCTACCCCCTCATCTTTTACACTGAATTCTACCTCTTCTCTTTGGTTTTTACGAAGTTTAATAGTTATTCGCCCTTCAGAACAATATTGAATAGCATTAATTATAATGTTATCAATAGTACGAGCGATATAATGTTCATCAGATACAACAACTAATTTTTCTTCTATCTCTATATCAAAGTTTAAATTATCTCTATTCTTTTCGTCCACATAAAATTTTTGACATATTTCTAACCTTTTTAACACCAAGTCACTTAGGTTAATCTTATCTTTATTTAATTGATAGTGTAAGCTTTTAAGTTTTGATAAATCAATCAAATTATTTACTAAACTGGTTAGCCTTTCAGAACTTTGAGCAATACCTTTGATTGCATTACGCCTTTGTTCTTCAGTTAACTTATCATAACTTTGGTATAAAACCTGTCCCATACTCGTAATTCCTGTAATCGGGGTATGTGCTTCATGCTCGAGATTTTGTAAAAACTCGTTTTTAATTTCTTGTAATTTAATTAGCTCCTTCTTTTGATCATCTGCTTTGTGTTCTAAATAATCAGATTTTTCCTTAATAAAATTATATTGTTCTTGTTTTGGCTTAAAGAAAACCAAAAGTATGCTGCTCAAAAATAACAATAAGTATACTACCTGGAATTCTAAAGAAACGAACTTACCTGGCTCAATACTAACAAATTTATACGAATGAGTTATAAAAATAGTTAAACATACTCCACTAACTATAAGTACCAAAGCCCATTGCCACCTTACAAGAATTGATATCATAATTAAATTAATCATAAATACCATAACTTGTAATTGCGCGAAATCACTAATTATAACTAGCATAAACGCTGCACAAACTAATACATAAAATAGCATCAGGTTCCACAAAATTGCTATAGCACTGGTTTGTCTTAAAGGAACCGGCCAAATAGGGTAGCTAATTAATATAGTAGAAGAAAATAAAACGCTAGTTATAATTACATTCAATAAAGAATGATATAAGATTTGGGCTTCATGAGAAATAGTGTGCATAGTAACATATATCGAAATTATACAGAATAATCCCAGATACATATAGGTAGCCTCATTACATGGCGTATTTGCTTTAAAAACTTTTAATAAGCTAAATGTCTTAGCTTCAGAAATAAATTCGTAAACTTTCCTTGCTCTCCTAAGCCTTAGCAGTTCCAGTGCACTTTTATCTTTAATACCTACCCAGCCACCTTTTTGCTTTAATAAATAGTGGCTAGAAAGCAATACTACTAAATTAGATATCATTGCGGGAACTAATGAATCTAAATTGAAAAATGGTTTGGAAAAAACATAATCCCATAATATTACAGTTAGGAAACCTGTAAACATACCAAGTAGCACAGATTTTCCTGTACTTCTGAAGCCTAAAAGAGCCATAATAAATGGAACTGTTACTACAGGCATATAAAAACTGCTAGTGCCTATTAACATTTGCATTAAACTACCTTCACGAAACGCAAGCACTATAGAAAATATTCCTATTAAAGCTGAAAACAACCGTGATTCTATTAATTTATCACCTAATATTTTTATATTTAATGGTCCAAGAATATCATGTACTACCAGAACTGAAGTAGAGTTGATATAAGAATCTGCTGTAGACATAACCATAGCCATGACACTAACTAATATCAGTATTTTTAATTCCGGGTAAGCATTATTAAACACTAGGTATTTTACTATATCATTACTAGCAAGATTCGGTTGTTTTACATATATTAAAATACTTATCCAGCAAATACTGACTGTAATAAATGTGCAGGTAATTCCTGCTATTACAAAGGACCTCCGAACTTGAAAGACGTCTTTAGCCATAGCAATCCTTTGAAAAATAGGAGGCCCAAATCCTGGTATTGCTACATAGAAAAAAAGAACCAAATAATAAAATGCTTTAGGTTGGGAAAAATCGAATACCTCTCCTAAATCAAATAACTTATTAGTAGACAAAACAGCTTGTATACTTTCTAAACTATTTAAAGAACTTAATATAAAGAAACCAACAATAGGTATTATAGTACCAAAGGTAAAAAATTGTATGACATCAGTTAAAGTAACCGACTTAATACCTCCTAAAGAAGAATATAATGTTATGATACAACCAGCAATGATAAAACCATATTTACTTGATATTCCTAAATATTCAAAAACTGTGCCAGCCACTTTAAATTGAACAGCAACCATCCCAGATGCTGCTATTATTCCTGATACCGCAGTAATTATCCTAACATTTTTACCAAATAAACTACCCATTGCTTCTGCTATAGATAAAACTCCTAAAAATTCAGCTAAACGAGGGGCAAAAAATATACCTATAGATAACAACGCTAACAGACTACCTATAACTCCAGCCCACATCATGTACATGCCGTTATTATAGTTCTCAACAATATCTCCAAAAAAGAATTCTCCTGTGATCCAGGTTGCTACTAGGGTTGCAACTATTGTAGCTGTGCTAAAGTTCCTGTCTCCCACAGCATACTCTTTTATTGTATTTACACCTTTACTGAAATAAAGCCCCATTACTAAATTAATTACTAGAAAAGCGCTAAAAATAATAATTTCTAAATTTTGACTCATCTGATTTCTATATTATTTAATTAAAAATTGTTTTAACTAAATTATTAATTGAAAAAAGTATATTTGCAAAGAATAAATTAACGCTTTAGGTAAAATTTTAAAAAAGTTTAAACTATATATTTACTTAACATCCTTAAATCAGAGGATCTGTATAAGATTTTTTATGTATGAGATTGATAATAAGTAACGAAATTTTTATAAAAAACTAGGATCTAAAATAAATTATGATTTTCTGCAATAATCACCTAAATATCCAACACAAGGTAAAATATTGAAAGACGTGTTTAACTAATGGTAACATTTAATAGGTTTAGTATATATACTTTCCCATACTCGATCCCACCCTTCTTTGTGTCCTATACCAGAAAAAGTCTTCTGAGTTACACACGGTGATGCAGAAACTCTAGTATATTTCTCAGCTATAAAAGGCGGAACTATTTTATCATTACCTCCGGAAATATGCCACTGTGGTATATCTTTTATTGATGTTGCGTAATCAATTGGGTTTAACGAACCGCTCATTGGAATTACGTTATGATATTCCGTAAAAGCCAAGTGGTCTATGTTTCCTGCAATAGTGATAACGTCCTTAGCTCTAGGGTTTCTTGCTGCCACTAAAACCGCGATACCTCCACCTCCCGAATAACCAATCAAGCTAAATTTCTGATGATTAGCATTAACTTTATTTATTACATCGTTAATAGCAGCTACTGAATCATCGGATAGTCTTTTATCTGTCCAATATGTTTTACTACATTTAGGGTTTAGCTCCATAGGTGTGTATTGGCAAGGTCGTGCTACATAAACAACATTCGGTCTTTTATCCATTGCAGCTAAGTTCAGGAGCATTTGCTTGCGTGGGGTAGGATTTGGAGAAACAGTATATTTGTTAAGAAAAGCCAGGCCGTCACCCTCGATATAAAAAACGTAAGGAGCTTTTTTATCGTGCACTTTCTGGTATGTTGTAATTACGAAATCTCCACCCGGTACTAACACTCTTTCAAAGCCACTTAGCTCAACAACAGGAATAGTTTCTGCTTTATCCAAACTCTGGCAGGAAGAAAGCAAAAATGAGGCTACTACACTTACAAAGCCAATCTTAAAAAGGTATTTCATCATCTAATTCACTATTATCAAAATCAGGGATGTTATTATTAGTATTTGTATCAGCAAAAGCTCCTGGTTTACCATCAAGAAGAATCAGACTTGCGTTAAATCCTTGTAAAACTACCTCGGTAGTATATCGTTCCTGACCATTATTATCCACCCATTTTCTTGTTTGAAGTTGTCCTTCGATATATAGTTTTGAACCTTTCTTTACATAATTTTTAACAATACCGACCAAACCTTCCTTGAAAACTACAATACGGTGCCATTCAGTTTTTTCCTTTCTCTCTCCACTAATCTTATCTTTCCAAGCCTCAGTAGTTGCTATGCTAAAACTTGCAACTTCTTTTCCGTCAGAAGTGCTTCTAATCTCTGGATCTTTGCCTAAATTACCAATTAATGTAACTTTATTTAAACTACCTGCCATTAGCTATAATTCCTATTTTTCTTAAATTTAATAACAATTAAAAAACTTTTAACTCTCCTATAATAGCTATATCATATCCATAGACACCTTTCAAAGAGAATTTACCAGATCCAGATATAAACTAATGAAAAACAACTGAATTACTAGGGAAAGAATCATAATATAATCCATATTAAAATTTATTATTGCATTACAGAGTTTTTGCCTACTATAATGCTCGAAGGTTTTTATATTAATCAATATTGAAATATGCAGGAATTTATTCGAGTTAGAGGCGCTAAAGAACATAACCTGAAGGATGTTAATGTTGATATACCAAGGAATAAATTCGTCGTCATAACAGGTCTTAGCGGTTCTGGGAAGTCCTCATTAGCTTTTGATACGATATATGCAGAAGGGCAAAGAAGATATGTAGAAAGCCTTTCTTCTTATGCTAGGCAGTTCCTGCATTTACAAAATAAACCCAATGTTGAATCGATTTCCGGTTTATCTCCGGCAATTGCTATCGACCAAAAAACCACTTCTAAAAATCCTCGCTCTACTGTTGGTACCATCACAGAAATTTATGATTATTTAAGGCTCTTATATGCCAGAGTGGGAGTACCATATTCACCGGCTACGGGTTTGCCTATAAAAAGTCAATCTATTTCCGAGATGATTGATATAGTCAATTCTCTTCCACTTGAGACAAAAATATATATTCTATCGCCCATAATTCGTGGACAGAAAGGGGAGTTCCGCAGAGAAATCCTAAATTTAAAGAAACATGGCTTTCAAAGGATATTTTTAAACGGAGAGTTATGTGATTTAGATGAGTTGCCTAAGATTGATAAAAATAAAAAGCACATTATAGAAGTTATTGTCGATCGAATTGCATTTAATAAAGATCTCGGTAATAGAATAGCAGAAAGTTTAGAAATGTCTCTGCAAATGGGTGAAGGTCTTACCTACATAGAAATTGTCGAATTACCGGAAGGAATAAAAACCTCTCATAAAAAAGGAGATAGAATAACTTTATCAGAAAAATATTCGTGCCCTGTTTCCGGTTTTAGATTAGAAGAAATAGAACCTAGGATATTTTCTTTTAATAGCCCATTTGGTGCGTGCCCGAAATGCGAAGGCATTGGGAAAGAAGCTTTTTTTGACGAGGATTTAATAGTACCGGACGAAACTTTAAGTATCAACGAGGGGGCTATTGTACCATGGAATAAATCATTATCTAAATTTTTTGTAGATACCTTGGAATCTTTAGCAAAGCATTATGATTTTAAGTTAACAACTCCCTTTGGGCAATTACCTAGAGAAATTAGAAATGTCTTGTTTTACGGTTCAGGAGAAGAAGAAATTAGATTCGAATACCATGATGATCGAAAATCAGAAATAATAGAACAAGCTTTTGCTGGCATTATACCAAGTCTAGAAGAGAAGTACCACAAAGTTGATACTGCATGGATGAAAGAAGAACTGTCCCGTTTTCAATCTAAACATAATTGCAGTAAATGTAATGGCCACAGGCTTAAGTCAGAATCTTTATGCGTTAAGATAGGTGATCTAAATATTGGTGAAGTATCGAATAAAACAATTATTCAAGCTAAAAAATGGTTTGATGAGATACATTTAGTTTTAGATAAAAAACAACAACTAATTGCGGAACGAATTATTAAAGAAATTCGTGAAAGGCTAGGTTTTTTAATCAATGTAGGTTTGGATTATTTGACCCTATCCCGAGAGTCCGGAACCTTATCCGGAGGAGAAAGTCAACGAATCAGGCTTGCCTCTCAGATTGGATCAGGCCTTAGCGGTGTTTTATACGTTCTTGATGAACCGTCAATCGGTTTACATCAGAGAGATAATGCTCGTCTGATTGCTACTTTAAAAAATTTAAGGGATTTAGGAAATACGGTCATCGTAGTTGAACATGACGACGAAACTATGCTCGAATCAGATCATATTATTGATGTAGGACCTGGCGCTGGTATTCATGGTGGTAATATAATAGCACAAGGTACGCCTCAGCAAATTAAGGAATCCGAGCAAAGTATAACCGGTCAGTATTTAAGCGGTAAAAAATTTATAGCTGTTCCAGATAAAATTAGACCAGGTCACAAAGGCAAGGAAATTGAATTGATAGGTGCTAAAGCAAATAACCTACATAATATAAATTTTACACTAAAACTTGGTACTTTCACTGTCGTAACCGGTGTATCAGGCAGCGGCAAATCTTCCTTGATAATTCATACTTTTTATAAGGCCGCCCTGAAATATTTAGAACCGAGAACTAAAATTTACCCGGGAGAGTTTGAGTCGATTAAAGGACTTGAGCATATAGATAAGGTAATTGACATTAACCAGTCTCCAATTGGTAGAACTCCCCGTTCTAATCCTGCTACTTATACTGGTGCATTTACTCCAATTAGAGATTGGTTTGCAGATTTACCGGAATCTAAAATACGAGGTTATAAAGTCGGGAGATTTTCCTTTAATGTTAAAGGAGGTAGATGTGAATCATGCCAGGGCGATGGATTAATCAAAATAGAAATGCACTTCTTACCTGATGTATATATTAATTGTGATGTTTGTAATGGTAAGAGGTACAATCGTGAAACTTTAGAAGTTAAGTATAAAGGTATGAGCATTGCTGACGTTTTGGATATGACAGTCAAAGACGCTACCAAATTTTTTGAAAAAGTACCTAATATTTATGAAAAATTAATAACATTACAAGAAGTTGGCCTTGGTTATATTAAGATCGGCCAATCAGCTACTACTCTTTCTGGAGGGGAGGCACAAAGAGTAAAATTGGCCAAAGAACTGTCTAAACGCTCAACCGGAAAAACTCTATATATATTAGACGAACCAACTACCGGGCTACATGTAGATGATATTAAAAAATTACTAACTGTATTACATAAACTTGTGGATAAAGGTAATACGGTTTTAGTCATAGAACATAACATGGACGTAATTAAAACAGCAGATAATATAATCGATATAGGTCCAGAAGGTGGCGAAAAAGGGGGTAAAATAGTTGTCCAAGGTTCACCCCAAGCTGTTGCAGCTTGCAGTCAAAGCCATACAGGATTTTATTTAAAACAATATTTACCCAAGACTGGATCAGTGTAACTTTTCTTGTAAACCTTGAACATATTAGAAGTAATAGCATGATTTATTTCTTTATGATTCAACGAAAAGCAGGTATTATATACCAGTAAGGGTAGATATTCTACATAGTACAGCTTATCAATTTTGTTAGGATTAATTATGACAAGGGTTCTTTTATTGGTAATTGGCTTTATACAAGCCTCGACCTGTTACGCTAGTAAACCGCATGAATGGCAAGTAAACTTTCAAGAAGCTGCCAGCCCAATCATGACAGAACTACATTCTTTTCATAATTTTCTTCTATTTATCATAACATCTATAGTATTATTTGTATTAATTCTGTTAGTTTATGTCATATTTAGATTTAATGCAAAACGTAACCCTGTTCCAGCAAAATTTACCCATAATACAGCAATTGAAGTTATATGGACTATAATCCCTATAATAATATTAGTGGTTATCGCTATTCCTTCGTTCCGTATTCTCAAGGTAGCTGAACACTCCCCTACACCTGATGTTACAATAAAAGTTGTAGGGTCTCAATGGTACTGGAGTTATTCCTATCCTGATCACGGTAATATTGAATTTGATAGCAATATGATTCAAGATAAAGACTTAAAACCCGGACAAATTAGGCTTTTAGAAGTGGATAATAGGGTTATCATCCCACAAGGATCGGTTATAAAGTTCCTCATTACTGCCTCCGATGTAATTCATAGTTTTGCTATTCCGTCTCTTGGTATCAAAACTGATGCAGTCCCTGGTAGAGTTAATCAAACATGGACCAAAATAGACAAAAAAGGAGTTTATTATGGACAGTGCTCGGAATTATGTGGAGTAAACCATGGGTTCATGCCTATAGCCATTGAAGTAGTAAGCAAAGAAGAATTCCAGCAATGGGTAGCTAAATCAAAAATGAAACTGAGTATGCAGTAATAATGAATTAGCAATTTTAAATAACTAACCATTTTATATGACTAATCCTAATATTTTATATCCGTTCATTTATCCCAAAATGGTCAAAGAAACAGTGTTTCTAAAAAATTATGTTAATAATCCGAACATTATCATAGGTGATTATACTTATTACCACGATTACACCAGCCCAGAAAAATTTGAAGAAAAAAATGTTAGGAACTGTTTTTTTTTGTAAATTAATTATTGACAAATTTTGCCAAATAGCAGTTGATACCACTTTTATTATGGATAATTCTAATCATCAGATGAATGGGTTTTCCACATATCCGTTTTTTCTTTTTGATAATTGGAAAGATTACACACCAGAATTTCCTTTAAAGGGCGACACAATAGTCGGTAATGATGTGTGGTTTGGTACTGGCTCTATAATAATGCCAGGAGTATCAATAGGTGATGGAGCAATTATTGGTGCATATAGCGTAGTAACTAAAAACGTAGAACCCTATACCATAGTAGCCGGCAATCCAGCATATTTGGTAAGAAAAAGGTTTACCGACGATATAATTGAAAAGTTGTTACAAATAAAATGGTGGAATTGGGAATATGATAAAATTACAAGGAATATTAAAGCGATAGTAGGAGCTGATATTAAACAATTAACAGCAGCGGTTTAATCCGCAATTAACTTATTACTGAATTTGTATAAGATACAAAATTTAATGTGATATAAATAATAATAAATTTAATAACGTAAGGAAAAGAATATATGGCAGATAATGATCATAATACCCCAAAGGGATGGAGAAGATGGTTAATGTCAACCAATCATAAGGATATCGGCACTATGTATATTATCCTGTCAATAATTGCCGGTTTAATAGGTGGAGCATTTTCGGTACTTTTCAGGATACAATTATCCGTACCTGGTTCAAATTTTTTAGGCGGCGATTATCAATTTTATAATGTACTAATTACTGCCCACGCCTTAATTATGGTATTTTTTATGATTATGCCGGCTTTATTCGGCGGCTTCGGTAACTGGTTTGTACCATTACTGATCGGTGCACCTGATATGGCATTCCCCCGAATGAATAATATAAGTTTTTGGCTTCTAGTTCCATCACTGATATTACTTGTTTTATCGAGCGTAACAGATGGGGGAGCCGGTACCGGTTGGACTGTATATCCTCCTTTAAGTAATTTATCAGGTCATCCTGGGGCTGCTGTTGATATGGCCATATTTAGCCTGCACCTTGCAGGTATGTCCTCTATTTTAGGAGCGATCAATATGATTGTAACTATATTTAACATGCGTGCTCCTGGGATGGGGATGTTCAAATTACCATTATTTGTCTGGTCTATACTTATTACTGCATTTCTGCTTATACTAGCACTACCGGTACTAGCGGGAGCAATTACTATGCTACTTACTGACAGGAATTTTGGTACGCATTTTTTTAAACCTGACGGCGGCGGTGACCCTATTCTATTTCAGCATTTATTTTGGTTTTTTGGCCATCCTGAAGTATATATCATAATCCTTCCTGGATTCGGTATCGTAAGCCAAGTAATTGCTACTTTCTCACGTAAGAAGATATTTGGCTATACCGGTATGGTCTGCGCAATGGCAATTATTGGATTTATTGGGTTTATAGTATGGGCACACCATAT
>JQIA01000579.1_pt1 | contig 18951 bp, 13 predicted proteins | sample 811431 | NCBI WGS metagenome assembly JQIA01 (sample SAMN02998118, study PRJNA258478) | marine sediment metagenome | biome: marine; feature: seafloor; material: sediment; isolation source: oil-polluted sediment collected from 3 locations (0.5 km, 0.7 km and 0.9 km)... | place: USA: Gulf of Mexico ...
GGAGAAGATCGATACCGCTGAACTTGATGCATTGCAATCAAATAGTGAATTTGCCACTCTCATATTGCAGTTACTGAATATTCCATCTACCTCTTTTTCGGCACAAGAGAGTCATGATGTTTCACAATTGGCTATCGTACTACTTACGTTAATGCAATATGACGAGGCGGCGGGTATGGAGCGGGCATTTGGTGCGGCAGGCTTTAGCCAAGGTTATTTTGATGACCTCTTATACCAGAACTTATTACATTATGCAGTAAAGCAACAAGGACTAGAACAAACCATTAGTGCCTCTATGCCAACGGATCAATTGGCGAACTGGCAACAGCTGTTAGTGGATATGCCCTTGCAACAAATTAATGACCGCCGAGCGGATGCCTTTACCAGTTTAAAGCAGAATCTTGCGTTGCAAAGAGACGGTTCTTTTTGGTGGCAATTGACGACAACAAAAATTGATATGTTATATCAATTTGAACAGCAGCTAGCCTTACAGCTTAAAACGATGGCCGATAGCAAACAATTACAGGTAATGACAACGTTAATTGCAACATCGATTACAATAGGGATGGTATTCATTTTAACGGGGTTGTTCTCGGTATTATTGGGTACCAGCATTGTAAGACCCATTGAGCATATTACTCGGAGCATGCGTGAACTAGCCAATGGTAACCGGAAAATAATGTTACCGGGGACGTTTAAAAGCAACGAAATTGGCGCCGTTGTAAATGCCTATGAGTCCTTAAGGCGAGGCATGACTCGTATGGTTATATTAGAACAGTCGCAGACGCAACACTCTTCAGTTCTGCGTCAGCAGATGCGGGTGCTGGATGAGCAAATTAAAAAAGGTGATGAGCTTCAGCAGATGGCCGTCACTGATACTTTAACCGGTGTTTTAAATCGTCGTGGTTTTTTTGCTTATTGTGATAACGCACTCCTCAATATACACCGCAACGATACGCCGTTATCGTTATTGATGTTAGATATCGATTTCTTCAAAGTCGTTAACGATACCTATGGTCATGCCGCGGGAGATAAAGTGTTACGGCATTTTGCTGATATTTGCCAGCAGGAGTTACGTAGTCAGGATGTCTTTGGTCGCCTTGGTGGAGAAGAGTTTGCCGTATTACTCGTGGGGAGTGAGGGGGATACTGCTTGTGCTATTGTTGAGCGAATTCGTTTCCGAGTCAGTGATAGTGTCTGTAGAGTAGGAGAAGAAGAGATTCGCATAACGGTCAGTGTGGGTGTTGCAAGCGTTCAAACTGAAGAAAACAATATTGAAACGGCTCTTAAACGGGCAGATAGCGCCTTATATAAGGCGAAAGCCAATGGTCGTAACTGTGCGATATTGGTGTAAAGTAAATTAATAAACAGCCGATAAGGACACTAGGCATATTTAATATGGAGTGGCGTAGTGGGTTTACCGTCTATAAATAATACCTCTCTGATCACGGGGACTAATAAGCTAACAGCGTCTGCACCTCATCAAGGCGATGAAAATACCCTTGCTATGGCTGCTTCACTCTCTCCAACGGCTGCAAGGCCCAATAGCACAAGCCTGACAATTGATTTGCAAGCAACACCTGAAATTATTCTTATTGAAGTGCTTGATCAGAGTTTAACTGATGAGTTTTCCCGAGCTTTTTCTAGAGAAAAACTGGCAGAAGTAACGTCTGAATTCTATTCAAGCCCCAAAACCCTTGAGCAAGTTGAAAATCGTGTTGTTGGTGTCGTAAGTCAACAACTTTATTATGGTGAACGTGACGGCCATGACTTCAGTGCCATGGATGAAACTGTAAATGCTGTTAGCCAAGCTTTGCAAGATGGTTACCTTGGGGCAAGCGATATTCTGAATGGTTTGGGTATGTTAGACGAAACCGTAAGTGAGTATTTGCAGAAAAGTCATACCCGACTAACGAGTGATATTAATTCATTAAAAAATGATTACCAAAACGGTGTTAATCGAGGTTATGACTCAAGTCTCACTCGGCGTGATAGCTTTTCTTTACAGGTAAAAACCAGTGATGGTGATGTGATCAATATTGATTTGATGTATGCCGATGAACGTGAACCAAAAAATGAATATTCAACCTCTGTTCTCGCACGTGAAATCTCAGTTAGCTACAAAGTGGAGGGCGATCTAAGCAAAAAAGAAAAAGAAGCCCTAAATGATCTAATGAAGGGCTTGGGCGCGCTTGCTGACCGTTTTTTTGCAGGTAAGGGGGATTTAACCGAACTCTCTGATTTAGATGTTTTTGATCAAGGTGAGTTAAGTAGCTACTCATTGTCATTAAAGGATTATAAAGACAAAGAAGGAGAAGGGCTTCAAACTCTACTGGTTGAGTATAGTGTGAATCAGCATTTATCAGAGCGCTCCCTTACCGCGTTGTATGAAGATCAAACAGATGTGGGTGAAAAGGGTACTGATAATTATAAGCTTAATATTACTTCTAGCTTGCAAGCAGCGGGGTTTGATTTATTTCCAGTAGACGGTCAGGGAAATATGGCACCTTCTGCAAGCAATAAACTGGAATTACTAGAAAACCAAATTGATTTTTCAGTGGATCAGCTGAATGAGAAAGACACTCAAGCTGCTGCGTTTTATATGAGCGGGCTAAGGAAAATGTTAGGGGGCGCTTTGGATAAAGTGGCTACTCAAAATACTGTGGCTGCTATCTTGCCTGACTTAGTTCAAGTATCAGCACAGCTCTTTAAGGGGATTGTTCAGAAGCACCCTGAGTACCACGCTCTGGCGCAGCCAGAAAAACAACATCTCGACCAAGTATTATCAGGTTTGCCAGACTTTAGTGCAGAATTTAGCGCTAAACGGGAGTTTCTTGATACCAGAAAAGATCAGAGGGATATGACACTCTCTTTAGGTCAAAAAACAGAGATTGAACAATACCAGAGTATTAATGGCTTTACCGAGGATATAGAGCAAACTGATACCTTTAAGTTAGATATTAACCAACAGGAATTACGCAAACAAGGTGCTCAGCGAGTGGTAGAGCATATTGCTATTGACAGGGACGCAAAGCGAACAGCTGAATATAGTGATGGGGAGCTTATTGCTCAATACTCACAAGAGAAGCAATCTGTTGAGCGAAAAGTAACTAACTTTTTTGAAGACCCTGTAAGTTATATAACGAAAGATAGGGTACAAAAGTCGTTGAATGTCATGTCTGAAGAGGCGAGTTTTATTCATTTGATACGAGAAATGGATCAGTTATTCAACGTTTCCAAAAAACATTTAAAATAGCCCCTATAAGAATAAAACCACCTCCCAAAGTAACCCATAAATCAGGTGTTTCCCCAAAAATAATCCAACCAAGTAATACGGCAAATACCACTTGAAGATAGGAGAATGCGGTTGCCCTGCCAGCCGTTTCTGTTTGCATTGCTTTGGTGAGGCCAACTTGGCCAACTTGTGTGAATATACCCACTAACAACAAGATAAAACATGTCCAGATATCAGGCATTACAAAGTCACGTCCCAATAAAACAATGGAAATAGGTAGCGCAATGAGCGGGAAGTAAAAAATAATAACTGAAACATCTTCTGTTTCATTTAATTTTCGAACCAATACATAGGCCACCGCGCTGCCAAATGCGCCTAACAACGCAGCCCCCATAGCGAAATAAGAGAGCTCATTGTTCGTTAAACCAAAAATAATTTCTGGACGTGCAATAAACAGTAAACCGATAAAACTACAGATAATACTTAAAACAAGTGGAAAATTAATATGTTCTTTCAAGAATATTAACGCCAGTATGGCCGTAAATATAGGGTGTAAATACTGTAAAACGGTGGCTTCAGCCAAGGGGAGGTGAGTGACGGAATAGTAGACGCAAATGAGGGCGATAACGCCTACTGCCCCCCTTGCCACCAGTAAATTCTTTTTGTGGCCCAAAAGGGGGATGCCTTTTCGCCTTACATCAATATAACTTAAGGCCAGAGATACCAACGCACGGGCTGCAACAATTTCTAAAACCGGAATGCCTTGTTGGCTAGCCAGCTTCACGCACACGGCCATAATTGAAAAGCCAAATGCGCTGAGAATCATGTAGCGCATGCCTAGTGATAATTCGAAACCTGCTAGTGATGTATTTTTAAAATAATGTGAAAACAATATAAGGCGCCTAACAAAAATAAAACCTATTTTATGCGAATGACTGTTGTATTGCAGCGTTAAGTTCAGAAGTTTAATGCAGAGACTTGCTTAGTCTTATTTAAAAGGTCTAGACATTGAAGATTATGACTTATATTCTTTTTGTATATGACTATTACAAACAATAAAGCTATTGAGGGAATTTATCGTGTCTTTAACTGACAACATGCCGGATCAGCAAGGTTATTTTGGTGAATATGGAGGCCAAATCATACCGCCTGAATTACAGGTCGTGATGAATGAGATTGATCAGGCTTATGAGGAAATATGTAAAAGCAAAGGGTTTCAAGATGAGCTGGCTGACTTGTATGCAAAATATGTAGGCCGGCCCAGTCCTATATTTCATGCAAAACGCCTGACAGAAAAAGCGGGTGGCGCACAAATTTATTTAAAACGAGAAGATTTAAACCACACTGGGGCACATAAAATAAATCACTGTCTGGGTGAAGCATTACTGGCCAAGTTTATGGGTAAAACAAAAGTTTTAGCTGAGACAGGGGCAGGGCAACATGGTGTGGCTTTGGCAAGTGCATGCGCCTTGGTGGGTATTCCCTGTGAGATTCACATGGGCGCGATTGATATTGCTAAAGAACACCCAAATGTAGTGAAAATGAAAATACTGGGTTGTAAGTTAGTTTCCGTAGAACGTGGGACTAAAACCTTAAAGGATGCCGTTGATAGTGCTTTTGATGAGTATTTACTTGACCCGAAAAACTTCTTTTATGCCATAGGCTCTGTGGTGGGGCCACATCCATTTCCTAAAATGGTCCGTGACTTTCAAAGTATCATAGGCAAAGAAGCGCGCCAGCAGTTTCAAGAGCACAACGCTTGCTTGCCTGATGTTGTTACTGCATGTGTCGGTGGCGGCTCTAATGCAATCGGCATATTTACTGCGTTTTTAGATGATGACAGCGTTGAACTGGTGGGCATAGAGCCTGCTGGAAAAGGTTTGGATACTCCATACCACGCGGCAACGATGAGCCTCGGCTCAAAAGGCGCACTTCATGGTTTCGAATGTTTAACCTTACAAGATGAAAACGGAGAACCGTTACCCGTTTATTCAATTGCCTCTGGCTTGGATTATCCTGGTGTTGGTCCTCAGCATTGTCATTTAAAAGATATTAAGCGTGTACGGTATGAAGCTATTGATGATGATGAGTGTCTTGAGGCGTTTATTTCGTTGTCTCGCTGTGAAGGTATCATTCCGGCATTAGAAAGCGCGCATGCCGTTGCTTATGCCACCAAACTTGCTGCCACGCTCCCTGCTGATAAAACTATTTTAGTGAACCTGTCGGGGCGGGGCGATAAGGATGCAGATTTTGTTGCAGACAAGCTTGGACTCTAACTGAAACAGGTGTTTTATGGTCTCCTAGGTCCTGCAGGGTTAATTTACTTGTCCCGCAGGGTCAATCTTTTCTTCGATAATATCCTTTATCCTATCCAAACGTATAAAACGATCAGAAAGGACAGTTTTAATGGCTAATAAAATTTCTTCCGATGTGTTGGTGGTAGGTGGAGGCATTAGCGGTATCGTAACCGCATTGGAGCTGCTACGTGCTGGTAAAATCGTTACTCTGGTTGATCGTGATACACCGGAACGTCTTGGTGGGTTGGCGTTATGGGCCTTTGGCGGCATGATGTTGGTTGGCACCTCGCTGCAGGCGTCGATGAAAATTCCAGATTCTCCGGAGCGTGCTCTGCGTGACTGGATTCGTTTCGGCGAACTGGATACCAACGACAAACATTCGCTCAACTGGGCGAAATATTATGTCGAAAATTCCCGTACAGAAGTGTACGACTGGTTGAAAAACGAAGGTGTTAAGTTTATGCCTGCTGTTAACTGGGTTGAGCGTGGTATGTATGGTAATGGCAACAGTGTGCCTCGTTACCACGTGGTGTGGGGCACGTCCCGTGAGCTTACTCGTACCATTATTGCCGCAATGCATACCGCCAACAGTGATAATCGCTTAACGTTGTTGCATCGACACCGTATTTCCGAATTGGTTAAGCAGAACGATCGGGTGGTCGGTGCCTTGGGTTTCAATGAAGAAACCAGTGAGCCGGTTGAATTCCATGCTCCTGTAGTGGTGATGGCTACCGGCGGCATTAATGGCAGCCATACAGCGTGTCGTACTAACTGGCCGAAGCACCGTGCATTGCCAGATACAATGCTTAATGGTGCTCATCCTTATGCAGACGGTAAGTTGCATCATGAAGTTGAGAATAAACTTGGCGGTCATATTGTAAACGCGGGTGAAATGTGGAATTACGCGGCGGGTTTTCCACACCCATTTCCGCATTTTGAAGGTCATGGTTTATCCACTATTCCGTGTAAATCTGCACTTTGGCTAAATAGCAAAGGTGAGCGTATTGGTCCGAAACCTCTCGTCACGGGGTTTGATACCCACGAGTTATGTCAACGTGTGGCAGAACAGGAAAAACCTTGGACTTGGCACCTACTGAACTGGCGCATTGCTATTAAAGAGTTTGCGATTTCCGGTGCAGAGCACAACCAACGAATTCGCGATAAGCAGTTTATTCGTTTCGCAAAAGAACTGCTGTTGGGTAATAAAAATCTTATCAAACAAATGGCAAGCGAAAGTAAGGATTTTCTGGTGGATGACACCCTAGAAGGTCTAACGGAAAAAATGAATGCCCTGACTTGTTCCCACGACATAGCTTCAGCAACGTTGCAAGCGACCGCCGACGCATTTGATGAAAATTTTGATAAGGGCAATCAACTGGAAAATGACGATCAGATTCGTAGTATTTTGCACGCTCGACAGTGGGGGCCAGACAAGCTGCGTACCTGCAAACCCGCACCGTTACAAAAACCGGGAGCTGGTCCTTTTATCGCTATTCGTATGCAATTGGTTACCCGTAAAAGTCTTGGTGGCTTATGCACTGATATCGATTGCAAAGTAGTGGGAGCCGAAGACCAACCGGTATCTGGATTATATTGTGTCGGTGAAGCAGCGGGGTTTGGCGGTGGTGGTTCCAATGGCAAACGGTCACTGGAAGGTACTTTCTTACCTGGTTGCATTATGACAGCCCGTAAAGCGGCCCGATCTATTATTAGCGACACCCATATCAGCGAAGACTTAGTAGGAGAATTATAATGGCAAATGGCGCGCAAGCTTTAATGAAAACCCTGGTCGATGCTGACGTGGAAGTATGCTTTACTAATCCAGGTACCAGTGAAATGCATTTTGTCGCTGCTCTTGATGGTGAGCCAAAGATGAAAGCGGTATTGACTCTGTTTGAAGGTGTGGCCACCGGAGCTGCCGACGGTTACGCCCGTATGGCAGATAAGCCCGCCGCTACTTTATTGCACTTGGGGTGTGGTTTAGGTAATGGTTTGGCGAATCTGCATAATGCCCGCAAAGGCAAGGTGCCCATAATTAATATCGTGGGTGATCATGCAACTCATCATGTGAAATACGATGCCCAGCTACAGTCGGATATTGAAACCGTCGCTCGCAACGTTTCCCCCGGATTCGTCCGTACCTCACAAACCACTGAAGCGCTCTGTAAAGATACCGCTGATGCGATCACCGCAGCACGCGGCTTCCCTGGCCAAGTGGCAACCTTGATTTTGCCTGCGGATGTTTCTTGGGGAGAAGGGGGTGTACCTTGTGGTGTTCCTCCTCAACCGTCTGCTCCAGTGGCGGATGATGAGGTAGTCGAAAAAATTGCAGCTGCCATTCGCTCAGGTAAAAAATCGGCGTTTTTATTAGGGGGTCATGCGTTGCGTGAGCCAAGCTTGCTAGCGGCTGCTAAAATTGCTGCCAACAACGGCGTGAAATTGTTTGCTGAAACTTTTCCTGTCCGTATTGAGCGTGGTGCAGGTTTACCCCCCATAGAACGGATTGCCTACCTAGCGGAACTGGCCAGCATACAGCTGGCAGATGTAGACAACCTGATTCTTCTCGATTGCAAAGCCCCTGTCTCTTTCTTTGCTTATCCTGGTAAAAAAAGTTATCTGGTGCCGGATCGCTGTACGGTGCATACCCTAGCCAGCCCAGAGCACGACACGACTGCCAGCCTAAATAAACTCGCCGACGCTTTGGGGGCTTCCCAGGCAACACCGTTATTGCAGGAACCGAAGCGTCCTGATCGTCCACGTGGAAAGCTCACCGCTGAAAAAGTCTGTAAAGCTGTGGGTCACTTCTTGCCAGAAGAATCCATTATTATCGACGAAGCCATCACCTCTGGTTTGATGCTAAACGTCATGACTGAGGGTGCTCCACATCACGATATGATTACCCTTACTGGGGGGGCTATCGGCCAAGGCTTACCTAACGCCGTTGGTGCAGCGATTGCCTGTCCGGACCGTCCTGTACTGGCGTTGATTGGCGACGGCACCGCGATGTATACCAATCAGGCGTTATGGACCATGGCACGCGAACAATTGAACGTCACTAGCATTATTTTTAACAATGCCTCTTATTCAGTATTGAATATTGAGTTGGAGCGTGTGGGTGTTGAGTCCGTCGGTGAAAAAGCTAAGTCCCAGTTGGATCTGAATGGCCCCGTGCTAAATTTCTCGTTGCTGGCACAAGGTATGGGTGTTCACGGTGTACGAGTCAGCACCGCGGAAGAGTTAAATAAAGCGCTGGAATACGCGTTGGCGCATTCTGGGCCAAACCTGATTGAAGTAATGGTGCCGGAATCTCTAAATGGAGTTAAGCGTAAGGTATTGCCTTGGTTATTACGCTCTCTACCCAGTTTGCCGCTGCCGTTGACCCGGGCGCTGAAGAAAAAAATAGCGCCTTGAAAACGTGCTCAACAAATAACTCACGTCGCTTCGGCGACGGTGAGCTATTTTTTAGAAGCTATTAAAACAACCCCCTTCCACGGTCTATATACTCAAGCCTAGTACTCTCTACACCATTGTAAACTTCGCTGAGGTTAACTTTTACGGCACCTGTGGGTATATTCATAAAAGCGCCTGAAGTCGCTCGAACAAATTCATTCATGGCCTGGTCCCCTGCCGGCCCTGTCGACCAATCCACATCACGGTTTTGAAACGACATGAATACGCCTGATACTGTGTCTGTTATGTACTGCTGGCCATTAATTTCTTCCACCTTACCAATAGGCAGACTCTTGAAGTTATTGAGAGGAAAGCATGTGGGAATACCCAGCATAGCGCAGTCTTCTGATTGAACATAAATGTCGAAGCAGGATAATAAGCCAAATAAACCACATCCAAACAAACTAGAGAATTCTGAACGAGAGTCACTTCCGAGCAGTCCTATATCTGAAAGAATAGGTACAGCCGCAGCGGCAAGAAAGTCAGCACCGGCAATCTTAAATTCGGAACCGTTCGCCATACCAATAGTTGAAGCTCTAACAGGGTCTAGGTTACCATGCTCATCCGTTAAAACAGCCTGAGCACTCAAATCACCACCAGCAACCAGTAGTGGTGTTAAAAGTGTTAGTGCACTTTCGATAATGTTTCCTTCCTGTTTATCACGCGCTTCCGACAACTCTTCAACACCATCGCGTATGTTTATATCTATAGCACCGGTCAAACCGAGAATATTACCAGATAACATTCCTTTGGCATCGCCAAACCCAACTCTTAAGCCAATGACTTCATTTGTTGCTTCATCATAGGCGAACTCAAAGAAAGGGTCGTTTATTTCCATCGGAACAATATCGCCATCTTTGTAGTTAATAACTCGTCCATATTTATCAAATCCCTTGGCGACCATAGGAACTGAAGAATATTTATTCTGATACGCATCGCTATGAATGTACCCAAGTGTAAAATTTTCAGCCAATATATCAGACCCAATTGCTTCCAAACCAATTTCAGAACCATTACAAGTGTGGCATGCCGTACCATTTAAATTAGAGTTAGTCGGGTGTTTTTCCCAGCGATGGTAGGTGCCTAGTTCAAGTTTTTCTGCACTCATTTGAGTCTCAATCATCATTCCAAGATTGACTCTTGTATATGATATATCTTGCTCAGTAGGGTGGTAGGCTTTATCAATTGATACATAGGCCTGCCCGGAAATATCAGACATTTCAGTATCCGATATTGCTTTAAGCTCTGCAAAAGCATTAGACGAAGAAAAAACAAATAGAAATAGTGAAGTTAAAACTTTAGGCGTATCCATACCTTCATTCCTTGAGATGCCAGCATGGGTGGCATGCAGTTAAATTCAGTACTTACTTGTACATATGTGCCATATTATATTTTCTTCTTTGTGTTGCGTCTGAGATCTGCTTCTCAAATAGGTACCATGGTGCTAAAAGAAGGTTTATGGTCATTTTATTTGAAGAAATGAGTCCTAGGTCACTAACTAGAAAGGGCGGGGAAAGTGTGCGACCTTTCATATTTGTACAGTCTGATACAAAACCTCGATAGAGCTGTACACAACACTCCTTTCTAATAGCCCCTACCGGTTAAGAAGCTACCTTACTGCTTTATTCAAAAATTTATTTAGCAAGGTCGTTTTAAGTGCAAAACGTTTTGCCACTATTTTATAACAATCATTAAAAGTGGAGATGGCTATGAAAGCTCATCAGGTTTTATCAACGGGAGTAATTCTCGGTTTATTAAGTATTTCAGCTCACATTTACTCAGACACTCGCACTGTTAGAATTGTGGGAGGAGAAGAGTCTAAATCAGCGACTTATCCATGGATGGTCTCTCTGCAAAACAAAACAGAGGGAGATCACTTCTGTGGTGCGAGTTTAGTGGCGGATCGATGGGTTCTTTCTGCCTCACATTGTCATGAAGGAGAGCCTTTAGAGAGTTTATTTGCTGTAGTGGGTGAATATGACTTAAAAAACAGTGATGCAGGGCAGAAGAGGGTAGGGATTAAGCGAATCATTAAAGCTGACAGCCTCCCTAGTGGCGATATGATGCTTCTTGAACTTACAGAGCCAGTAACAAATACAACGGTTTCTCTGGCTGATGAGGCTTTAATGGCAAGCCTGAAAACGGGTGATATGCTGAAGGTTATGGGGTGGGGGAACAACGCGGGCGATAACTCGGAAGACTTCCCCGTTAAACTACATGAGGTTGATGTTCCGCTATACGATAAAGAAGAATGTAAACAGGCTTACAATGCTATAGGCGAAGAAGTAGACGACACCAATATGTGTGCAGGCTACAAATTGGGAGGAAAGGATTCTTGTCAAGGGGATAGTGGCGGCCCCTTGGTCTTGCAGTATAACGGTAAGTGGCATCAGGCCGGTGTGGTGAGTTTTGGTGAAGGTTGTGCTTTAGCTAATTACCCTGGGGTATACACGCGGGTCGCTACGTTTAATCAATGGATAAAAGAGAAAATATCTCAAGCTGAAGGGCTTTCTATTAGTGACACAAACCTTGGCTTAGTGGGGGTTGATAGCGAATTAAATCATTCGCTTATTTTGACTAATAATGGTAACACCGACCTTTCAATCCAGGGAATGGTGCTTCGAGGTACTACTGGGTACCAGGTTAATTCAGACCAGTGTACGGCTTCAGTACTCAAGCCAAAGCAAACTTGTATCGTAGCGCTAAAAACACAATTTTCGGAGTTAGGTAAACAAACCACTGCATTGCAGGTGAGTACATCTGATAGCTCGCACCCTCAATGGGACTATGGTATTACTGCTGAGATACTGCCAAAAGCGGCCTTTAGCGAAACGATTAATAATGGTTTGAACTGGTATGTAGATAAAAAAAGTCAGTGGATATTGGAGGATGACGCCGATAAAACGCTTACCTCTGTTCTTAATTATGAGAATTATGAAACATTATTAATGGCCCAGGTGAGTGGAGATGGAGCGCTTAATTTTGAGTGGAAGTTAGGCACTATTGATGATGTGATACTAGAGTTATACATTGATGGTAAAAAGGTTAAAGGCGACGCTACAGAAATTTATAGCGTTGTCACTCAAACACTTCCAGAAGGTGAGCATCGTATAGAGTGGCGACTGTTAGATAATACAGAAACCGGTTTGTCATCTGATGTGAAAGCTCATATCAAATCTGTAAGCTTTAAAAGGTCTAGCCAAACTGAGTCATCGAATAAGGTTAGTGGTAGTAAAAAAAGTTCGGGTGGAGGTAGTGCCGGTATGTTATTACCGCTGCTGTTCTTGCTACTACTGGGACGTAAAAAATTAATAATTAGGGGGAAGTGATTATGCATAATTTAAAATTACGGTTGTTGAGCGCTACTCTCGCAGTAATGGGTGCTGCTTTTATAGGGGGGGCACTATCGACAGAGGTTTTAGCCAGTGACGAGCAAAAAAATAATTCGGCAGATCTCTCTATGCCTGTACGTATTGCTACACTTAAATCAGTATCATTTGAAGGTAGTAATGTCGTTTTTTCAGTCAAAAGCCATGGTTGCTCGAACAAAGAAGACTTTAGATTACTTGTGGATGGCCCTGAGTTAATTGTATTACGTTTAAAGACTGACTTATGCAGGAGAATGCCAGAATGGAAAATGTTCACCTTACCTTTAAATGACCCGGAACTTAAGGATTGGGATGAGCTATATATAGGCAACCCTTTGGACTGGCGGTCGTAAGACTTTACGATGAAGAGGCAGCAATGAAAACAATAGACCGACTTTTATTAGTGGATGATGATGTAAGTCTGACTCGGCTAATAAAACAGTTTCTTGAACAGAATGGATTTCTTGTTGATGTTATTCATAATGGTGAAAAGGCTGTTGAGTGGTTAAGGCACAATCATCCACAGTTAATTGTGCTAGATATCATGCTGCCAGGCATGGATGGTCTCTCAGTTTGTCGAGAGGCCAGAAGCCATTACAAAGGGCCAATTATTATGCTTACGGCGCTGGACGATGATATTGATGAGGTAGCGGGTTTAGAGGTGGGAGCCGATGACTATCTTGCTAAACCTGTTAAATCCCGCGTATTACTAGCACATATTCGAGCGCAATTAAGGCGTGTTGAAAGTTACTCTGTGGATGTTAATAAAGACGTTAATACTAAAGACAAAAATAAGGAGGTTCTAACAGGTGATATCAGCATTAATCCAGAATCTCGAACCGTCACTAAAGGCGGAAAAATTGTTGATTTTACAACAGCGGAATTCAATCTACTTTATTATTTGGCACGGCAGGCAGGCACTATAATATCCAGAGAACAGGTATATAGAGAGATATTTAATCTTGAATATGATGGCTTGGATCGCTCTATTGACCTTCGTATCTCCAGAATTCGAAAGCGCTTAAAAGATGATTCTAAGCAACCTCAGCTTATTAAAACAGTACGGGGTGAGGGATATTTGTTTGCTCGTATAGCCAATCCTGAAGTGAATGGGCCTGGTTTATGAAACTTTTTTTGCGGGCTTATATTCCGCTTGTGTTACTTTTTTGTGTCACCTTTATTATCTATGATTGGACCTATACCAGGTTCTCAACGGATAATGATCTGTTCGACCAGCAGGAAGACGCTGCAATGGAAATTATGGATGTAATTGCGCGCGTGGTTGATAAAAAGCAGGTTTCTGAGGGTGCTTCACCTAGTCAATTGCTTTCATCTGAGCTCATTGCAGCATTCACAGAAATAGAACTTCAGTGGCAAGCACAATATAATTTAAGTGCCTTTTCCGTATTAACACCAAAAGCGTCTGGTTTAAGTTCAGGTGATATGCAGTTAATGACAGAGCAGGGCTATATCATTTTTGAAGACCCTGATAATGAACAATGGGGAGTGAATATAGCATCACCTAATACTAATTGGGTGATAGAAGTGATTTACGATAATCCGAACGGGATTGGGGGATATTATTTTTGGCTAATAGGATATTGGCTTTTATATTTTGTTGCTTTGGCTGCGGTGCTTTTTTGGGTACTAAAAGAGGTGTTGGCTAAACCGAATCAACAACTAGGTAACATACGTGACTTAGTTGACCATATTAAAAGCAGGTTTGATAAAAATGATGCAAGTATTGATACTAGAATTGAATACACTCATGTATTTCAACAGTTAAACGAGATTGATAATTTTATTGTGCAGGAAAAAGCGACCCATCATCAGCATTATGATGACTTGAGAGACCTTCTTCACGGGGTTGCTCATGAGTTTAGAAGCCCCATGGCGAGGGCGAGCTTTGCCTTAGATATGGCTGAGAACGAAATGGAGTCTGAAAGTATTGATATTGTGAGTGTTCAAACGCTTCATAAAGAAATGGAAAGTGCGCTAAGTGAATTAGATGATTTGGTAAAAGAAGTGTTGAGTTACTCTCGTTTGGAGCATGGTCAAGGTGATTTGGATTATGAATTAATATCCATACGGAGTGTGGTTCAGAGTGTGTTAGAAAAACAGAAATTGCTCAATACGCAAACAGATTTTAAGATGGTTTGTGACTCAGTAGAGCTGGCAAATTTATCAGTTAATACTGATCGTCGTTTGTTTTACAGGGCTTTGATTAATCTTGTTCGCAATGCCGCTCGGTTTGCTGAACATAGCGTTTTAGTGAGTTGGAGAGTAGCGGGTGGTCAGTTTGAACTTAAGGTTGAAGATGACGGGCCAGGTGTTCCACCAGGCAAGCGAGCGCGTATTTTTGAGCCATTTACCCGTTTAGATCCGAGCCGCTCAAGAGATTCCGGTGGGGCAGGATTAGGTCTGGCTATTACTAAAAGTATTTCAACGTTGCATGGGGGAACTATTGATGTAAGTGACAGCATTATCGGTGGAGCCTGTTTTGTACTGCGCTGGCCTATTCATAGCATTAAATAATTGATTTTTAGCCAATAAACACTATTCTTTATTGTACTTATTATGAATATAACTAAGTGACTCCATTGATGAAAACATGTTTATTTTCAGTGTTTGTTTGTTTGTCCCTTTTTTTTCCTCAATCAAATGTGTTCTCCGAAAACCTGCTAATTGTAGATTCTTTGACGGCGGAGCCTTATACATCAGTTAGATTAGCCATGATGAAAGAGCTTCAGGCTCAAGGTTTTTCGCCAGATAGAAACTTAATCGTTAAACGCTGGTCTGTAGGTAATGCAGATGGTTTGAGCAAGCGGGTGTGGCTGGAAGAAAAGGATAACAATTACGATGTGATATTTCTGAATGGCACTATTGCAACGCTCAATTTCAAAAAGTTTGCTTATAATAATTCAAACTATAAATTTGTATTTGCTGCAGTAACAGACCCCGTAGATGTTGGTGTCATTGATAATTTTACAGATAAACCAAAGGCAAATTTTACAGGGGTTTCTTTTCCTGTGGCTATAGAGGATCGGTTACGGTTTATCAAAACTATAATGCCCACTGCAACTAATATAGGTTTTGTCTATGCCAGAATGCCTCCTTCCCTTAGTTATATAAAAAGACTAAAGAAAATATTAAAACGTGATGAGTTTAATGACTTAATCTTTCACTTTCGAGAGGTTGATTTTGTGCGTAGCGAAGCTGGGGATACAAGAATGGCTAAGCTGGCGAAGAAACATATACGAGAACTTGACCCTCAGGTAAATCTTTTTTTGAGCCCGAACGACACCATGGGGTCTCAAAAAGCCTTTGCAAAAGTCGTTTATGAGGAAGCTACCAAGCCACTGATTGGCTTGGGACGAAATGACGTAATGGAAAATTGGGGTGCTGCTGTGTCGATTTACCCTTCATATCAAGATGCTGGTAGAAAGGCAGGGGTTATGATTGCAGATATTTTCAGAGGTAAGAATCTGGGAGATATTATCCCTCAACAACCAGAGTATGGTATTGCTTTAGATTTCGAAAAAGCCAAAGAGTTTGGTATTTCAATCCCCGATAGCATTATAAAAAAAGCCGGCATGGATATTATAAAGAAGGATTAGACGTGGTAGAAGTAACTGCCAGCACTCTCGGGTGTCTCGGTTTTGTGCTACGCTAGTTTGCCAAATAGCCAAGAATGTTAACAAATGAGTATTCTTCAAGTCTCACCAAAAAATGCACTTACGATATTATTAGCCATTTTACTTCCTTCTGTATTCATTGAAAGTCTGGACTATCTTAATCTTTTTGATGCCCGTTATCAGCGAAGTGCAATTGCTAGTGGTGAGTATTGGCGGCTATTTACCGGGCATTTAGACCACCTAAACTGGATGCACTTACTCATGAACGGTTTGTGTCTTGCTTTGATGCTTGCACTGTTTCGGCCTCTGGGAAGGCCTTTACGAACAATTGTTTTGTGGTTGGTTGCGTGCTTGCTTATTAGTGGTTTGATGTGGTTTTTTAGCCCGAAGATAACATGGTATGTAGGGTTGTCTGGCAGTCTGTATGCCTTGGTTGTGTATGCTTTGGCGACAGATACCAGTTACCCTAAAATTTTCAGAATTGCCGCCTTGGGGCTTACGGGGTTTAAAGTGGCGATGGAGCAGCTTAACGGCGACATATCATTTATGTCTGAGTTGGTTTCTGGACCTGTAGCGGTTGATGCGCATTTTTATGGTGTGATTGTAGGTGTGTTATTTGTTTCAGCTTCAAGATTTAAGATACTTAGATAGCAGCTTTTCCCCATCTCGACGGCCTAAGTCAAATGTGTCTTGAATTCCTTTTGGATTAGTATAATCCCAGCTACTAACAGGAACAACTTGTGAGGGCTGAAGATATGTTCGTCCCTGGATTTCTGGAATAAATTTATAAGGCCGAGTCAGCAATATAAGCGTTTCTCCACTATTTTCAGGCACGCCATGAACAGGCGCACTATCGACGAGGCCTCCATCCAATGCCGGTTGGTTATTCCGATACATCAACGATGTGAATGGTGGTGTGCAAGAAGATGACAAAATAAGGTCAGCCAATTCATTGGGAGTGTTGCAATCGCTGGCATTAATAAATTCAGAACAGAACCCCAGTTTTCTTCCATAGGTCGGGTGGACAGGGTTACTTATTTTCTTCTCTAATTTATATGCCAGAAAACCAACAACAAGAGCCCTTTTTGGTCCAAGCCATTGAGGGATTCGGGCTATTTGAATCGCATTTTTAGGGCCGTTTTTTAGACGTTGAAAGGCATCACCTTCCATTATTTCCAGAACCATTTCACGGTATAGTCTTTCATGCGGAAAAACAGGCTTTGAATTGAATATATTTTTTAGATAGCGGTTTTTAGCATTACTGGCTGTCGTTGATTTAACGATTCTAAGACTCTCTTTAGACTGCCCTGCAATAATCCCGCATGACATAGCAGAGCCCGCACTCACAGAAACAAACTGTTTTGGCTTTAAGTTGAGCGGTTCTGCTATCACATCCCAAAGACCTGCTTGCCAGAAACACCGGTTGCCGCCACCGGCGAAAACAACATTTTTTATAAAAGACAGATCGCTGTTTTGAAATGACTTGCTATGAGATGGTTTGTTTTTCATATTGTCTCTGGCTTAGTTAACCATTGATAAAGAATCGGCACGACTAACAGTGTTAATAAAGTCGAAACGATAAGTCCCCCAATAATAGCCCAACCCATAGGCGACCACATTGACGAACCACTTAACGTTAATGGGAGTAACCCGCCAATGGTGGTTAGCGTTGTTAGTAGTATAGGTAGTAATCGGGTTTTTCCTGATTCAATTATCGCATTTGAAATATCTTTTTTGGTTTCTATTCCATATTTTTGCCTGGCTGTTGTTCTAATCTGGTTGGCATAATCAACCAAAATAATTGAGTTGTTAACCACAATGCCAATCAGTGATGTTAAACCTACGAGAGCGGTGAACGAGAAAGTATAGCCCGTTATCCATAAGCCAAAAATTGCACCAGTAATTGCAAAGGGGATCGCCGCGAAAATGATTAGAGGCTGAATAAACGATCTAAACTGAAGTACCAGTACCGCAAATATACCCAGCAGTGCAATAAGGAGGGCTTGAAACATCCCACCAAAAGATTTCTTTCGGTTTTCTTGCTCGCCTCCTACCAAATATTTAACCCCTTCAGGCCATGGGTATCGGTCGAGTTTTTCTATGATGTTGTTGGTGACCTGCTCTGTTTGGTGGCCTGTTTCAACATCTGATGTAACACGCGCCATACGTTCTAAATTATGGTGTTGAAAGCGGGGGATAATACTTTCCATCTCTATATCAACCAGGTGATCAAGTAAAACCATTCCTCCGGTGGGTGATTTTAGGTTTACTTCTCGTAAGGCATCAAAATGTGGTTTCTGCGAACCAGCACGACGGATAACAATATCATAATCCTCGCCTTGTTCATCTCTATAAGCCCCCACCGTTTGCCCAACTAGCGCAGTACGAATAGCTTGGTCAATGGTTTGAATAGGGATGTTAAGTAAGGCGGCTTTATCGCGATTAATGCGAATACGTACGTCAACTTTATGTCTTGCTACTGGGTTATCAACATTTATGGTGCCCGTTGTTTCTTTGACGATGCTCTCAATATCTACCGCCACAGTGCGAAGTGCATCTAGGTCATCCCCCATAATACGAATGGATATAGGCGCAACATAAGGAGGGCCCTGCATAAATTCCTGAACGGTTACACGTGAAGCGGGGAGCGCCTTAAATTCTTCTCGTAGTGTTGCAATAAAGGCATCAACATCTTGATAGTTACCTGTATTTTTTAATTGTACGAAAAGCTGCGCATAATTGGGTACTTCTCGCTTTGGGGTGATGTTGTAATAAATGCGAGGGTTACCTTTACCTATGTTGGTGGTCACGCTAATAACTTCTGGATGCTTAGCCACTATATGCTCTACGTCTACAGCGAGTGCATAGGTTTTATCGAAGCTGGAGCCTTCTGCTGTTTCTATGTTTACCAAAATTTGTGGTTTCTCTGCTTTTGGAAACATACTCACGCCAACGCTTTTAATGAG
>JQIA01000580.1_pt1 | contig 18937 bp, 16 predicted proteins | sample 811431 | NCBI WGS metagenome assembly JQIA01 (sample SAMN02998118, study PRJNA258478) | marine sediment metagenome | biome: marine; feature: seafloor; material: sediment; isolation source: oil-polluted sediment collected from 3 locations (0.5 km, 0.7 km and 0.9 km)... | place: USA: Gulf of Mexico ...
CAAAGGTAGTTGCTGAACCAAAGGTAGTTGCTGAACCAAAGGTAGTTGCTGAACCAAAGGTAGTTGCTGAACCGAAGGTAGCTACTGAACCAAAGGTAGCTACTGCTCCAGTGGCATACCTATTTAGCTGGTTGTTATTCTAAGTTTTGGATTTTGTGCAGGAAAACAAACCTAAGATTTGTTTTCCTGGTATTGCCCAACTCAGCCAAACTTTGGTTGTCCGCTAACCTGGTGCTGGTGTAAACATAGGTAATGCATTGCCTTCGCCGGTATCTAGGAAGGTAACCACTACAGGCATATCAATGCGGACTGAATCCAGGTCGCAGCCAATGATGTTGGTCATCATTGTGGGCCCTTCTTCAAGGGTCACGTAAGCCATGGCGTGAGGGACTTCAGCTTTGCGTACGACGCTGTAGCTGTAGATGATTCCTTTGCCACTGGCCTCTACCCAAACGGTGTCATCACTAAAGCAAAAAGGGCAAATAGTGCGGGGATAGAAGTGATGATCACCGCAGCCATGACATTTTTTCAGCAGTAATTTTCCTTCCGCTGTAGCATCCCAAAAGGGCTGGTTTTCAATGTTGGTTAGTGGTGCGGAGTTATGTGGTGGTAATTGACTCATGCGTCATCCCTCTCAAGAATTACGGTAGCGCTGCCCATGCGGGTGCCTAGTGATCCACCGGTGCCGTGAGCTAAAGCAATTCGGCAGTTGGGTACTTGTACTTTCGGGTGAGCTTCACCGCGCAGTTGGCGCACCGCTTCGAGTACTTTGGTCATGCCGCCTCGGTTTGCCGGGTGGTTATTGCAAAGACCTCCCCCATCGGTGTTAAACGGTAGTTTTCCAACACCTGAAATTAAGTTGCCATCAGCAACAAATGCTCCGCCCCGCCCTTTTTCACAAAAGCCCAGATCTTCAAGTGTTTCCAGTACGGTGATGGTGAAAGAGTCGTAAATGGAAACGTAATCAATATCAGCTGGAGTGACTTTCGCTTCGGTAAAGGCACGTGGTCCTGACCAGCGAGCACCGGTGAAAGTGAGATCTGTTTGGCCGCCAATACGAACCTTAGGCGCTTCGCCGTGCCCCAGTACTCGAACGCATTTACGATCCAGCGTTTTGGCTATCTCTGGGCTCACTACAACCAAGGCACCACCACCGTCGGTGATGACGCAGCAATCAAGTCGGTGCAGCGGGTCGGCAATCATCGGTGAATTGATGACATCTTCAACGGTGAGTACTTTGCGGATGGCGGCATTTTCGTTGTGCTGAGCGTGGTGTGATGCCGCGACCTTGATCCAGGCCAGCTGTTCGCTGGTGGTACCAAACTCGTGCATATGGCGCATTGCTGCCATGCCGTAGTTGTTGGTAATGGTTGAGCCAAAGGGAAATTCAAAGCAGGTCTCAGGTGCATCCATTCCGTATTGACGAGGTTTGGTGCCGGTTGCCATGCCCTCGGCTTTTGGTCGGCCAGCCAGGGTAATCAGCGCGACGTTACATTTTCCGGCAGCAATGGCCATTGCTGCGTGACCCACATGAGCAACATACGATGAACCGCCAATTTCAGTGGAGTCGATGTGCTGTAGCTGCAATCCCATGTACTCAGCCATGGATAGGCCGCCAAGGCCGGGGGCATCACCGGCACAGTAGTAAGCATCAACATCATTTTTGGTAAGGCCCGCATCTTCCAGTGCGCCTTTGGCGACTTCGGCATGGAGTTGAGGCAAGGATTTATCGATAGCATGGCGCGTAGGGTGTTCAAATGCGCCAGCAATATAGGCTTGATTTCTAATGCTCATAGAGTGCAGCTCTCCTATAATTATTGGTTTATTTTGTGTTTGAGGGCGGCAAGGTGCGTGGCTGATGAGCGGTAATGATTGTTGTTACGCATTGGCGGATTGCCATTGCCGAGGATTACTCGCGCTATCCAGTTTGCAGCTCAAGTTATGCCGGTTTTGTTATGTTATTAGAGTAGGCCTGAGCTTATAAGACTATAAGCGTTCTGATGATAAATTTGCAAGAGGGGCCTCACTGATATAGAGGGGGTTATGATATCATCCAAGGTTTTGCAAATTTGGTCCGGGTAGGGAATCTATGGCGCGAGTCACGATAGAAAATTGTCTTGAACAGATCGACAATACGTTTGAACTGGTTATTGCGGCATCTAAGCGGGCGAGAGCGCTCTCCAACGGTAAAGAGCCTCTTGTTGACTGGGCAAATGACAAGCCAACGGTAGTTGCTTTGCGCGAAATCGCAGCAGGCTTGGTTGATGATAGAGGAAACCCTGTGCAGTCAGCAGTAGATGAGCTTGCTATTGATCAAAATGACCCAGAGCAATTCTTCGAATAACAGGGCCTCAGAGCCTCTGATTGCCCAGAACGATGTGGCCGCTCATTCGAGCAGCGACATTGTTCATATTGAGGATGTACTCGCCGAGATATCCTCTTATCTAAAGCCTTCCCAGCAGGAAAAAGTTTCTCTCGCATACCGTTTTGGCGCTGATGCTCACTCTGGGCAAAAGCGAGCATCGGGCGAGGATTACATCCACCACCCTCTGGCAGTCACTAAAATTCTTGCTGAAATGCACCTGGATTGCGACACCCTGTGCGCTGCGCTGCTGCATGATGTTATTGAAGATACCGATATTCAGGAATCACAGATAACCGAGGCGTTTGGTTCAGATGTGGCGCAGCTGGTGGATGGTGTTAGCAAGCTGGAAAAGTTGGATTCTCGCAGTGTTCACCAGGCACAGGCTGAAAATTTTGGAAAAATGCTGCTGGCAATGTCGAAAGATATCCGCGTCATTTTGATTAAATTGGCGGATCGTTTGCACAATATGCGAACACTGGGACCGATGCGCATCCAAAAGCGTCGACGCATCGCAACTGAAACGCTAGAAATTTACGCACGCATCGCTCATCGTCTGGGCATTCAAAAAATGAAGCTGGAGCTTGAGGAGTTAGGTTTTGCTAACACTCAACCTTTTCGCTATCAGACGGTGACCCGCCGGTTACAAAAAAATCGTGAGGCCCATCGAGAGCTTTTGGATCAGGTTCATAGCTCGATCACCCGGCGGCTCAATGATGAAGGTATTCAAACCGAGGTCATTGGCAAGGAAAAAAGCGCGTACAAAATTTACCAGGGCATGAAGCGTGACCGCTTCCGTTTGTCTGAGGTGCCGGATCTGTACAGTTTCCGGATTATGGTGGCGAATGTTGATACCTGCTATCGAGTGTTGGGCATTGTGCACAACCTGTACCAGCCGATTCCGCTGCGTTTTCATGACTTTATTGCGGCACCAAAAGCGAACTATTACCAATCACTGCACACCACGCTGATGGGGCCTACAGGGGTGCATTTGAATATTCAGATTCGCTCTCATGATATGGATCGAGTGGCGGAGCAGGGAATTATTGCAAAATCAGCCATTTTGGATGATCAGCAGGGTGGGCTGAAAAGTATTTCATCGGAGTGGCTGGACCGCCTTCTTGACCTAAAAAATCAAACTGAAGATTCCGTAGAGTTTCTCGAAAGCGTCAAGCTGGACCTGTTTCCTCAGGAGATCTACGTCTATACCCCTCAGGGGGAAATTATTCGTCTTCCTACCGGCGCTACCGTAATCGACTTTGCTTATGCTGTTCATACCGACATCGGAAATACCTGTGTTGGTGCCAAGGTAGATCGCCGCATGATGAGCTTGAAAACCCGGCTCCAAACAGGGCAGACGGTGGACGTGATGACGTTTTCCGGATCACTGGTTAACCCTGAATGGCTTGATTATGCTGAGACAGCTCGGGCCAGGGTTGCGATTCGTAATGCATTGAAAAAGAAGAAAAAAGAAGAGGCGAGTAATCTGGGTAAGCGGCTGCTGAATAAAGCGCTGGCTGAACTGCACATTGCTATTGATGGTTTGGATGAGGCCTTTTGGCAGGAGCTTGCTGACTCTGCTCATTATGAAACCCATGAGCAATTATTGACTGAAATTGGTTTGGGCAATCAGCCTGCAACCATTTTGGCGAGACGAATTTATGACGGCTTGGAAATTAAGCCGCTGCTGACGGATGAGGAAGAAATTTCAGCGGAAAGCCCCTTTGCCATTAAAGGGACAGAAGGTGTAGCGTTGAACTATGCTCGATGTTGTCACCCGCTGCCTGGAGATGACATTGTGGGTTTTTACAGCGTGGGTCGCGGCATCGTTATCCATACTCAGATGTGCAGCAATACCGCTCAGTACAGTTCTCACCCAGAAAAGCGGGTTAATGTTGCTTGGGATGAGAATTTCAGCGGTGAGTTTCTCACTGAAATTAAAGTACTGGGGCACAACTCTATTGGTGTTTTAGCGACGGTAGCGGCAGCCATTTCAGATATGGGCTCAAACATTGAGAATATCAATTTAGAGCGCGGCGACGATGGTTATCAGGCGATTAACCTCACGATAACGGTAACCAATAGAAAGAATTTGGCAGACATTGTTCGTGCAGTACGAGTGCTGCCGAATGTACAAAAAATTACCCGGGTGAAGGTCTAGGGTTACACCTGAAGTTTGGGTGCCCTACAGGCTAAGGCTCAATATTCAGTTAAGCGCACTATAAAATTTGATTGGGAGTTTCGTTAAATGGCACGAGAATTTATTCATACCGACAAGGCTCCAAAGGCGATTGGTCACTATTCACAAGCCGTTAAAGTGGGCTCAACGGTTTACCTGTCGGGACAAATTCCCCTGGTTCCCACCACGATGAAGTTTATCTCTGATGATATTCGTGCTCAGATCACCCAGGTTTTTTACAATTTACAGGCGGTGAGCGAGGCCAGCGGTGGTAGCTTGGTGGATATTGCCAAACTTAATGTGTTTCTAACCGACCTGCAGCACTTTCCCCTGGTCAATGAAATTATGGCTAGCTTTTTTGGTGACGTGTATCCAGCACGTGCTGCCATCGGTGTTGCCTCACTGCCCATGGGGGCACAGGTAGAAATGGATGCTGTTATGTGTCTGGATGACTGACCGACTGTTGAGTGATAGATCTTAGAACAACCATTGAAGAGCTGCCGGGTATTGGCCCAAAAACCGCTGTTCGGCTTGCTAAGTTAGGTATCGAATCGGTAGAAGATTTACTTTTTCATCTTCCTTATCGCTACGAAGACAGAACCCGAATTACCCCCATCGCTGCTCTGCAACCGGGGCAAACCGCCGTTATTCAAGGGCGTATCGAAGAGACTCGCTTTAAGCCAGGACGTGGGCAATCATTGACCTGCACCCTGGTTGACCAGAGCGGGCAGCTCCAACTGACCTTTTTTCATTACCTCCACAGCCTTACCAGCCGACTCACCCGAGGCACTCTGGTGCGTTGCTATGGCGAACCCCGCTGGAGTCAGTTCGGTGTTTCCATTATTCACCCTGAATTCTGGGTTCTCACCGAAGATGAAGCGGAGGCTCCGGCGCTTGAACAGACGTTGACGGGTATCTACGCCACCACCGAAGGGCTGAAACAATCGACTCTGGTTAAGGCCGTTGCGTTTGTGCTGCAAGCGATAAAAACCGGTGAGCTGGTTCTGGAAGACTCCCTGCCAGCTCTTGATCCTAGAGAGCAACATTGCTCTTTTTCACAACAACTCATTTTTCTGCATCAGCCACCCAAATCAGCCAATAAATCACAGCTGGATGCTGGCTCTCATCCTTATCAAAAAGCACTGGCATTTGAAGAATTGTTGGCGCATCGGTTAAGCGTATTGACGGGGCGACTGCAAACGGAGCAGCTCACCGCGCCGGTGATGACGATTGCAAGCGACCATAAACAGCAGTTGCAGGCCACGCTTCCCTTTACGTTAACCTCAGCTCAGCAGCGGGTTATTGCTGAGATTGAGCAAGACCTGGTGCGCCGCTCACCGATGTTGCGATTGGTGCAGGGTGATGTGGGCTCAGGAAAAACGTTGGTGGCAGCTCTTGTTGCCTTAACGGTGATGGGCTCTGGCTATCAAGTGGCACTGATGGCGCCGACGGAATTGCTGTCTGAGCAGCACTATAAAAACTTCACGCAGTGGCTGGATGGACTGCCTTTTCGGACGACCTTGCTCAGTGCAAAAACTCGGGGAAAGGATAAAAAGCGGCAGCTTGAAGCGATTGATGCCGGAGAGATTGAGTTGATTATCGGCACGCATGCACTGTTTCAAGATGCGGTGGGCATGGAGCGACTGGGTCTGGTGATTATCGATGAGCAGCACCGTTTTGGTGTGGAGCAACGGCTGGCGTTGATGAATAAAGGCAAGGAGCGAGGCAGCTGTCCGCATCAATTGGTGATGACGGCAACGCCAATACCGCGAACCTTGGCAATGACGTTTTATGCCGACCTCGATAGTTCAGTGATCGATGAGTTACCGCCGGGTCGATCACCGGTAATTACATCCGCAGTGCCTCAAGAGCGCCGGGAGCAAGTGTTGCAACGAATACGTCAAAAATGCAGTGAAAGTCGCCAGGTCTACTGGGTCTGTCCGATGATCGATGAGTCTGAAAGCATCGTTGCTCAATCCGCCACGGAAACCGCTGAGTGGCTTGCGGCGGAGCTTCCCGAATATCGTGTTGGCCTGATTCACGGGCGTATGAAGGGGGAGCAAAAAGAGCAGGTGATGAGCGAGTTTGCTGCAGCAGATGTGGATATTTTAGTGGCTACGACGGTGATTGAAGTGGGCGTCGATGTCCCCAATGCCAGCATAATGATTATCGAAAATGCTGAACGTATGGGGCTGGCTCAGTTGCATCAATTACGTGGTCGAGTGGGCCGTGGTCAACAACAAAGTTACTGCTTACTGTTGTTCAAGTCATCACTGTCAGCAATCGCCAAAGAGCGGTTAAACGTGATGAGGATGAGCAACGATGGTTTCGAGGTGGCACAGAAAGATCTTGAGCTGAGGGGGCCGGGAGAGTTTTTGGGCAAACGGCAGGCAGGCGAAGCTAATTTTCGCTGTGCTTCAGCCACGGATGTGGAGCAATTTGCGGAGAAACTCGAGCAGGTGAGTGAGCAGATGTTGCAGGACTATCCTGAACGAATACCCAACCTGCTTGCACGCTGGCTAGGCAAAAAATCACAATACGTCGACGCATAAAAAGGTATTTCTATGACTTCCTGTTTTGAGCGGTTGAACAACTACGCTCAGCTGACTCGAATTAACAAACCGATTGGCGCGCTATTGCTGTTGTGGCCAGCGTTGTGGGCACTTTGGTTGGCAGCGGATGGCTTGCCAGACCTGAAGGTGCTGTTGGTTTTTGTATTGGGTGTTTTTTTGATGCGCTCGGCTGGTTGTGCCATCAATGATTACGCCGATCGAAACATTGACCCGCTGGTTGAGCGAACCAAAGATCGTCCGCTGGCCAGTGGCAAGATTGAACCCAAAGAGGCGTTAGCGGTATTCTTTGCACTTATCGCGATCTCTTTTGCGCTGGTGCTGACGCTTAACCTGCTGACCATCGCCCTCTCGTTTGTGGGGGCTTTTTTAGCGGCAAGTTACCCTTTCTTTAAGCGCTTTACTCACCTACCTCAGTTTTATCTCGGTGCAGCTTTTGGTTGGGCAGTACCTATGGCGTTTGCGGCGCAGCTTGGCAGCATACCGCCGATAGCCTGGCTGGTTTTTTTGTTGACGCTGATCTGGGCGGTAATCTACGACACCATGTACGCCATGGTTGATCGTGATGACGACCTAAAAATTGGGGTGAAATCCACCGCGATCCTGTTCGGGGACAATGATCGGCTGATCATTGCGTTGCTACAAACGTTGATGTTGGCAGGTTTGCTTCTGGTCGGTTGGCTGGATGCTCGTGGGCTGTTGTATTTTGTGGCTGTGAGTGTTGCCGCGCTGTTATTTATCTATCAGCAGCAGTTAATAAAAAACCGAGAGCGACCGAAGTGTTTTGCCGCCTTTCTCAATAACAATTGGTTTGGTTTTTTTGTGTTTTTGGGGCTTGCGCTGGATTACGGCTTTGAGTCGTAACACACTCGCTTGTGTCAGTTTTTTTAGCCAATCTCGGATTGGTGAAGACTAGTGATTTACGCAGAGACGGGAAAAGGATAAATTACTGGCGGGCAACTAACGGCCATTAGGCTGGTCGATTGTTTGATTCGTTGCAATAGTGAAAATTAATTGATGAGTGTCACTATCAATTCGTTTTTTCCTGAGTTCAAAATGGATGGGTTTTGAGAGCTGCTGTGCGTAGGCGCAGACAGAGATCAGCGAGCTTCAACCAGCACAGAAATTGGGTAAAAAAGAGTGAATAGAGATGCCCTTATGACCAAGAGAGTTAATGTTTTGTTAAAAGAAAAAGAATTTTTAGAACCCACTTATTACCTGGATAGTGATTCAGACGAAGTGCAGTCCTTTACCCAAGAAGTTATCGGCGACGCTAGCGACGACATAACCAAAGCGATCCGGTTATTTATTGCTGTGCGAGACCGAATTGTCTATGACCCTTATCGGTTTGAACTTGAAACCACCAACTTCAAGGCGAGCACAGTACTCAAGGATGGGCGTAGTTTTTGTATTCCCAAGGCAATTTTGCTGGCGGCGGCGGCGCGTGCTGCAGGTATACCGGCTCAGATTGGATTTGCCGATGTAAAAAACCACCTGTGTACCACTCGTCTGCTGGAGTTAATGGATACGAATGTCTTTATGTGGCACGGCTATACGGTGTTGTATCTGGATGGTCAGTGGGTGAAAGCAACCCCTGCATTTAACATCCAGATGTGCGAGCGTTTTGGTGTCAAGCCACTGGATTTTGATGGCAAGTCTGATGCCATGATGCATCCGCATAACGTGCACAACGAAAAGCACATGGAGTACATGCAGGATCACGGCTGGTTTGTGGATTTTCCTTATAAGCGCCTAGTGCAGGTTTTTATGGATAACTATCCCAAATTGCTGGAGATGGCTAACCATGGAAAGCTGGGTAATTTTGAGATGGAAACCGTTGTGAAATAACCCATGCTTTAACAAATGCTTTTACCCCCAGCAGCTGGAGAAAATAATAATGACAATAACGCTCAACGACCTGCTTAGACGAAATGCCAATAACTGGCCGAAGCAGATAGCCGCGGCTGATGCCGATCGCACCTTCAGCTATCAAGAGCTTGAAGAGCAGGTAAATGTTTGGCAGCACTATCTGTCAGACCAAGGAATTGGTAAAGGCGATATCGTTGCCTTTCTGGGTGAGAATCGCCCTGAGTATCTGATGCTACTGTTTGCACTCGCCCGATTAGGTGCGGTGTTGCTTCCGCTCAATTTTCGATTGGTTGAGGATGAACTCAGTTACATCTTGAAGCACAGCCAAGCCAAGGGTTTGTTCTATTCAGATAGCTATGCGGCGACAGCACAGGCACTGCATCAGCAAATTGAACCACTTGCTTGGTTGGCACCACTGGGGCAGCTAGTGGATGCAGCACCAGTGGATTTGTCTGCGGTACCCGTGGCCGATGTTGTTGCCAGCGACCCAATGGTGGTTATGTACACCAGCGGCACGACGGGGCGACCTAAAGGCTGTTTGCAAAGTCACCGTGCGCTACTGGCCACCATTGGCAACTACAACAATAACTTTGGGCTTGATAATGTTCGCACTCATTTAGTTGCTGTACCGCTGTTTCATGTGGGCGGATTGGGTTCAACTATGGCAACGCTGGGCGCGGCGGGAACTTGCGTTTTTTGCCCGGAGATTCGAGAGGATATTGTTTTCTCGCTGATTGAAAAGTACCGGGTGGAGTCGATCCTGTTCACGCCACCCACCGTCCGTCAGCTTGCCACTAGTCCATTGCGGAAGCAGTTTGATATCAGTAGCTTGAAGGTGATGGTTGGCCCATCCGGCATGGAATCTGCTGAAACGCTGGAGTTGGTCAGAGAAAATTTGGGGGTAAAGTTTTTTGGTATTTATGGCCAGACGGAAGCGGCAGGCGCGATTATTACCTCTTCCGACGAAGAGCTAAAGTTGAGAAGCAATAGCTATGGCCATGAGCAGCTCTATTACGCCGCACGGATTGTTGATGATCAGGGAAATGATGTGGACGAAGGTGAGCTGATTTTGCGGGGCCCGACATTGATGTCGGGTTATCTGCACAACGAGGAAGCTACCGCAGCGGCCTTCCGTGATGGCTGGTATTACACCGGAGATGTGTTTCGGCGCGAAACCGACGGTAGCTTGACCATGAAGGACCGGAAAAAATACCTGATCAAAACCGGCGGGGAAAATGTTTACCCTAGCGAAATTGAGCTACCGCTACGAGAGCACCAGGCCGTTGTTGATGTTTGCGTGCTGGGTGTGACCGATGAGCACTGGGGTGAAAAAGTAGTGGCCTTTGTTCAGCAAGAGGAAAGTCAAGCGCTCAGCGAAGAGCAACTGTCGGACTATCTGCGTACTAAGGTGGCGCGCTATAAAGTGCCTAAGCAGTGGTTGATGGTGAGTGAAATCCCTCGAAATCATTCGGGAAAAGTGCTGCGAGATTCATTGCTGGATCAGTTGTAGTTCATGAGAAAGTAGTGCGTGATTTTCGGTAAAACGAAGCAAATGATGGTGGAGATTTTGAGATGAATGGAGCTGAAATTGTTGTTCGTACGTTGGTCGAGCAGGGAGTGAACGTTTGTTTCACTAACCCGGGCACGTCCGAGATGTATTTGATTGAGGCGTTGGATCATGTGCCCGAAATGCGGGCAGTTCTTGTTTTGTTTGAAGGGGTTGCCAGTGGTGCTGCGGATGGTTACGCACGGATGACCGGCAATCCGGCCTGCACCCTGTTTCACCTGGGCCCAGGGATGGCGAACAGTGTTGCTAATTTTCACAATGCCAAGCGAGCCAATACACCGATCGTGAATATTGTGGGGGACCACGCGCAGCAACATAAAGCGTACAACACGCCGCTGCAGTCGGATATTGAAGGCTTGGCCCACTTTGCATCTGGCTGGGTGCATACCGCTTGCTCTGTGGACACGCTGCGATCAGTCACTCAGGAAGCGGTGGCGCAAGCCTGTCAGCCATCCGGCCAAGTGGCTACGCTAATTTTGCCCAATGACCTGACCTGGCTTGAGAGCCATGCTCAGCAGACGTTGGCTGTTAGTCAGGCGCAAGCACCAAGTGAAGTGTCGGATGATCGTATAGCAGAAATTGCCGCTGTTTTGGAGTCGAAAGAGCCGACTATTTTCTTGCTAAATGGTCGAGCACTCGATGAAGCCAGCTTGATTTTGGCGGGGCGTATAGCCAAAAAATACAGTGCAGGACTCTATAACGAGATTTTTAGCCCTCGCCTTGTTCGAGGGGCAGGCGTGCCGAAAATTGATCGCCTACCCTATTTTCCTCAAGAGCTTCTGGCGTTGCTTTCAGGGGCCAGTCACCTCGTCTTATTGGAAGCCGAGCCTCCAACCAGCTTTTTTGCCTATCCGGATTCTCCCAGTTGGTTAGTGCCAGATGGCTGCAAAATACACACCTTAACGGTGAGCGGTGAAGACTCGCTTGATGCGTTGGAGCGATTGGTGGAGCGGGTCAATGCGCAGAGCGAAGTAGAGGCTGTGTATGAACGGCAGAATCCGCCTTTACCCTCGGGTTCTTTGACGCTGGAAGCCGTTGCACAAACGATAACGGCACTGATGCCAGAGCAGGCGATTGTGTCTGACGAGGCAGTAACCAGTGGCTTTACTCTCTATCCCTTGACGGCACATGCAGCAAAACACGATTGGTTAACTATTACCGGTGGCGCGATCGGTCAAGGAATCCCTGTTGCGACTGGGGCTGCACTGGCTTGTCCTGAGAGAAAAGTGATCGCGCTGGAAGGCGATGGCAGTGCCATGTACACATTGCAATCCCTGTGGACCCAGGCACGAGAAAATCTTGATGTGACCAATATTATCTTCAACAATCGAGCCTACTCTATTCTTGGAAAAGAGTTGGAGCGCATGGGATCTGTGGACGGTAAAGTTTCATCGACTATGGTGGACTTGTTGCCGAGCCTTAATTTTGTCGATATGGCAAAAGGAATGGGGGTTGATGGGGTAAGAGTTGAAACAGCCGAGCAGTTTAACGATGCCTTTAAGCAGGCGATGAAGTGTTCAGGTCCTGTCCTTATTGAGCTAATGATTTAGCTTATTAGTGTCGATATATCAGCGTAGGACTACAAGAAAATACGAGTTTTTTACTGGGTAATTGAGTTGTAGTGCTCGATAATGTGAGCCTATTTGCTTTTCTTGATGGAGATTACAAGGATGTACTCTTATCAGCCTGCTCTACTCTCTCATCACCCAAGCTGTATTTTAATTTGGCTCCTGCGCGTGCGCTGTGAGTGGATGCAGTTAGTCAATGATTTAAAAGGCAACTCGCTATGAATCGAGTAAAACTAAGCGTAGATAATCTTAATTCTGGTGAGTATGTTGCCGCGCTTGATCGGCCGTGGAGTGATACACCTTTCTTTATCGAAGGTTTTTTTATTAGCAATGACCGGCAAATTGAGCAGCTTAAACAGTGTTGCCGTCACGTGTATATTGACCCCTCAAAGCGAACCGGAGAGAGTCAAAAAGATATCTGGACCTCAGATAAAAATACAGCACTAGCTATTGATAGTCAGGTACCACCTCTGTCTAGCGATACCGCGGGTTATCATTTGATGACAGAGGGTGTGGAGGCCCCGCTGGACTCTTATTATGACTTTCCTCATGCGGGCCAGCACCCCTCCAGCAGCGCTATAGAAGATGAGCTAATTACCGCAGGTAATTGCTATAAAAACCTAGGCCGTGAGCTAGGTTTATTGGTTGGCTGTGTTGTGAAATCAGAGCATTATGATTTTTCTCGACTGATAACAACCATTGGTCAGATGGTGGATTCTTGCTTGAGAAATTCTGATGCTCTTTTGTGGCACACAAAACACAAAACACCTAGCAACTATATGTTTGGCCACTGTATGGATGTGGCGGCATTGCTGGCCTATGTTGGGTGCTACCTGGGTTATGAGAAAGGTACGCTCATTCATATGGCTATGGGTGGCTTGTTGATGGACATTGGCAAAATCAGAATGGATAAGGTTTTGCATATCAAAAGCTCTCCGCTTTCTTCTGAGGAGAAAAGCTCTGCTCGGGAGCATGTGGAGAATACCCGCGAGATTTTGGCATCACAAGATTTTGAATTCCACCCCATTGTGCGTGACATTGCTTTTAACCATCATGAGCGTTTTGATGGCAGCGGTTATCCGGTGGGGAAGCATGGTCAGAGTAATAGTGCCATGGTTTATTTTGCGGGTATTGCTGATGCCTATGATTCTATGTGCAGTACTCGGCTTTATCAGCCAAACATTATGGCGCCGAGTGAAGTGATTCACTCGATGTATGCTTGGCGCGATACACAGTTTCCGGCTGAGCTGGTTGATTTGTTTATCCAATGCGTGGGCTATTACCCCACAAGTAGCCTAGTTAAACTTAATTCAGGCGCTATAGCGGCTGTTGTTGCGCAAAATCCTCGGGCAAAACTAAAGCCTAAGATTGTTGTGGTGAAAAATTCGGTGGGGGGAAACGAGGAATTGCCTCGCGTTGTTGATTTGTCTGACGCTGTGTTGGACTTGAGGGTGGCGGATGCAGATTTTACACCGGCTGACGAAGGCTTAAGTTATGCAGATCTCTACATAACCAGCGAAAAAATGGAGCAATTACTGCTCGCTCCTCAACACTAGCTGTTTCGAGACAGTTTTTGAAGGGCACGACGGTCTCTCTTTGTCGGTCGTCCTAGTCCACTAGCCCGGGGAGAAAACTCAGTTTTCCGGCGGTGTGCTAGTTCCTCTCGCTTACATATACTCTCTTCGGTTTCCTGATATAGCGTTGCCGCAATGGGTGCTGAACCTCGCTTGCTCGACAGCCCTTGCACGATCACTGTCCATTGCTCAAAACCTTTAGTGATTTCAATTTCATCGCCGATAGCAACGGGTTTTCCCGGCTTGCTTCGGTATCCTCTTAGGTGCACTTTGCCACCACCGATTGCTTCGGTAGCCAGCTTTCTGGTTTTGAAGAAGCGAGCCGCCCAGAGCCATGAGTCTAGGCGTACACGAATTGAGTTGTCGTCCGTCACTATGAAAAGGTTTCCACGCCTTTTTTCCCTGCTTTGATCAAAATATCGGCTGGTCGTTGAGCAAAAATACCGACACAGACTACGCCTGCTAGATTGTTGATTTTTGTCTCCATTGATACGGGGTCGAGAATGTCGAGATTATGAACGTCAAGAATCAAGTTACCGTTATCGGTAACAAAGTTTTCTCGCAGCACCGGCTGACCGCCCATGCAAATAATTTCTCGAGCGATGAGACTTCGTGCCATGGGAATAACTTCAATAGGTAGCGGAAATTTTCCCAATCGTTTAACCAATTTGCTTTCATCAATAATGCAAATAAATTGGCGGCTGGCAGCAGCAACAATCTTTTCTCGGGTAAGAGCGCCACCGCCACCTTTGATTAGGTGAAAGTTTTTAGTGGCCTCATCTGCACCATCAACGTAAATATCGAGCGTGCCAGCCTGGTTAAGGTCGAGCAATGGAATCCCGAGAGCGGTCAATCGCTCTGATGACTGCTCTGAGCTAGAGACGGCCCCTTCAATTTCAGAGCGAATCTCTGCCAATCCATCAATGAAATGATTCACCGTTGAGCCGGTACCCACTCCAATAATTGAGCCAGCTTTAACGTAGGTTAAAGCGGCCATTGCGGCTTGTTTTTTTAATTCATCTTGATTCATAAGTACCTGACAATGACAAAGTATGGGAAAATTTTGCGGTTACTGCTGAGCAATTGTTCAGTGGTCGTCACCTAAAGGGCGCCTCTAAAAAGTGACTTTTTCGTGAGAGCTAGAAAGCGCCGCACTCAGAACCGCAGTGTATAAGTCATACATGAAGATGCGAGTGCGGGGCTGACGCAGCTATCGCAAAAAAGCACATTGATAGCGATGCCCTAAATTCTACCAACAATTGTTTCTCCTATGCTGCAAGATTACTTTAAAAAAATACTGCTATCGCGAGTTTACGAGATTGCAGAGGAAACTCCACTGACAGCAGCGAAACGGCTGTCAGAAAAATTAGGCCATCGTGTTTTATTGAAGCGAGAGGACCTTCAACCGGTTTACTCATTCAAAATTCGAGGTGCCTATAACAAGATTATTCACCTGTCTGAGCAAGAGAAAAATCGAGGAATTATTGCCGCCTCTGCAGGTAATCATGCGCAAGGCGTTGCGATGTCTGCTCAAAAGTTAGGGTTGTCCGCAATGATCGTGATGCCGACCACAACACCGCAGATCAAGGTCAATGCTGTCAAAAGTTTTGGTGCAAAAGCGATACTTTTTGGTGATAGCTATGACGAGGCTTATGGCAAGGCGCGTGAGCTGTCACTGGAGCAGGAGCTGACCTTCATTCATCCCTATGACGACCCATACGTTATTGCTGGCCAAGGCACTATTGGAATGGAGGTTTTGCGGCAAGCGGGTGAAGACATTGACGCGATATTTGTTCCTGTTGGTGGTGGAGGGCTGTTGGCTGGCATTATTGCCTACGTAAAAGTTTTACGTCCGGACGTAAAAATCATTGCCGTAGAGCCTGAGGATGCAGCCTGCTTGAAAGCGGCAATGGAGAGTGGCGAGCGCACGGTGCTAGAGAATGTTGGGATTTTTGCTGATGGCGTAGCGGTGAAGCAGATAGGCAAGGAAACCTATCGCCTTGTGCGGGATCAGGTGGATGATGTTGTCTGTGTGAGCACCGATGAAATTTGTACGGCGATCAAGGATATTTTTGAGGATACGCGAGCAATCACTGAGCCTGCCGGTGCATTGGCGGTTGCTGGCATGAAAAAATATGCTCAGAGTCAAGCCACTGAAAATCAAACCTGGGTAGCCATACAAAGTGGTGCCAATATGAATTTTGACCGACTGCGCCATGTGGCTGAGCGGTCGGCGCTGGGTGACAGTAGTGAATCATTGTTAGCGGTGACCATCCCGGAAGCGTCGGGTAGTTTTGAGAATTTTTGTCGCACGCTGGGTCGCTTAAGCATTACTGAGTTTAATTACCGATACGCGGATGATGCAGAAGCTCACGTTTTCGTGGGTGTGAAAACACTGGGAAACGAAGCGGAAAAGATGAAAATTATTGGAAAACTGGAGGCCGCAAATTATCGGGTCGATGATCTTTCTGATAATGAAACGGCCAAGTTACATATTCGTTATATGGTGGGCGGACACGCGCCTAAAATAGCCAATGAACGACTCTATCGTTTTGAGTTTCCTGAGCGACCTGGGGCGCTGCTCGATTTTCTGACCCGCCTTGGAAAACAGTGGAATATTAGTTTGTTTCACTACCGAAACCACGGTGCTGATTTTGGCCGAGTACTGATGGGAATTCAGGTCGACCCCGATAAAAATGAGCAATTTGAGCAGTTTGTTGCAAACTTTAGTTATCAGTTTTTTGAAGAGACTGACAATGTTGCTTATCGGCTCTTTGCTAACGGCAGCTAACATAGCTGCGTTCTTAATGAGCAGTGGGATAGTTAATTGCGCAGCTGTTGCTGGACTCCGCTGAATGGGCGTATCCATCCGCCTCTTTTTCTGAGCCTTTCGGGCCAGCTAGCAATGACTTGTTTGGCATCGCTTACTGAAGAAAAACTTCCATAAATGAGTAGGCAGACTTGAGCAGAGCATAGGTGAGATAGCGGCTGCTTTGAGTTCTTTTGATAGTCTTTTTTTAGTGCTATCAAGCTGTCCCTGTTTTTCGTGGCTACGAGCTGAATTGTGTACGAGTCGCTGGGTTGAGCCAGTATCCAGTCACTATCGGGAGAGGAGTGTTTATCCGGCACTCGTATCGCTGCTGTGTCAGTGGTTACCATTGGTTTGCGCCGAGATGCTTGCTGGTATAAATCTTGGAATCGAACAACCTTGGTAGACAGATCACCGCTAACGGTTTTTACTATTTCTTGTAGCTGTTGTGCGTTAGCGACAACCTCGAACTGACCTAACGTGAGAGTGCATTTTTTGTTCTGTGGCCCTAAGCAATAATAGTATTTCTGGCTGGGCAGTAGCTGTTGATGGTTGGAAATGAAGGATGACAGCGATTTCTTGACATCAAAGGTTGAAATTTCCAGAGTGTAATCACTGGGGCTTTGCAGAGCGTGCCAATTGGCTAGACCACCGATATCAACGGGCGATCGCTGGTTCGGTGGTCTTGGCTTTTTTACCTTTTGTTTTAGTATTGTTAGCCGTTCATCGCGGCCTAAAGCCCTCATTTCTTCTAAAGTAGGCCTGGCTTCCGGGTGGCCCTGGATGGCTGCCTGGTAATACCAGTATTCGGCTGCGCGATCATTTCTATTGGTGCCAACACCGGCTCGGAGCATTTCCCCCAGGGCAAACTGAGAGTCAGCATCCCCTTTGGCTGCTGCTCGGTAGAACCATCGATAAGCAAGGTCGGGGATTTTTGCTGTGCCAAACCCGCTTAGGTAGCTGGATGCCAGGTTGTATTGGCCGTCTACACTGCCGAGTGCGGCGGCGGCAAGGAACAGCTGAAAGGCTTCATTGGGGTTTTCTTTAACGCCATGACCCTGGCTGTAGTGAATACCAAGCTCGGATAAACTGGGCGGGTAGTTTTGAGCAGCTGATTTTTTTAGCCAGCGGGTAACCACTGCTTGATATTGCGAATCGTCTGTCATAAAACCATCGCGGAAGGCTAGTGCCAAAAAGTACTGTGCTTTGGCATCGCCACGTTTGGCTTCTGGCTCCAGTGTCTCAATGGCCTGGATGTAGTTTCGGTTTAGGTAAAACTGTATGCCTTGAGCTGAGCCAGCAATAGAGATCTCGGGCCAGGCTAGGCTGAGAATCAGCGGAAGTAGCAGTTGTGGCAGGAATTTATTCTTATCCATAGAATGCTTAGGATCCAATTGTCGGTGAATTGATGCTGTTCAAACATCATTTGCTGATTATATTCTCGGTGCCAGAACGGAAAATTAACTTCATTTTATGGTAGAGTACCACGGTTAATGTCTGTCAATATTCGCTGGCCGGTAGTTGAATAAGTCGGGGTAATCTTCCTCCGGTTGGTCTCTCAATTCGGTTGGCAGCGACTGACTACGATGAAGCCCTTTTACGGGTATCCGGCTACTCGCTGTAGGCCGGTCTGACAAAATCTCCGATCTGGAAATTTGTGCGTCGATCACGCAGGATACGTTAGAAAGCAAATGAGAATACCAAATAATATTTTCCTAATCGGGCCCATGGGTGCGGGGAAAACAACTGTAGGCAAGGGCCTGGCCACGAAACTGGGCAAGGCCTTTTTTGATAGTGACAGCGTCATCGAAGAGCGAACGGGTGTCGACATCGGTTACATTTTCGAGCTGGAGGGTGAAGAAGGTTTTCGTAAACGTGAGATGAAAATCATTGAAGAACTCACCGCTAAGAGCGGCATTGTATTGGCCACCGGTGGTGGCAGTATTTTGGCGCCAGAAAATCGCAACTTTCTCGCTGCTCGCGGGGTGGTTGTTTATCTTGAATGTACGCTTGAGCAGCAGTATGAGCGAACGATTAGGGATAAAAACCGGCCCTTGCTAAAGACAGATGACCCGAAGAAAAAGCTTGAAGAGATTTTTGCCATACGGGAACCTTTGTACAAGGCGACCGCAGACACTATCGTACCCAGTAGTCAGCGTAACGTACGTCGAACTACTACGATTATTCTTGATGAAATTGAAGCGCTCAACGGCTGAAATTCGTAGGCCACGCTTCTTCCAACCAGCGAACCTCACTATTGAAAACTCTGACTGTTGATTTAGGTCACCGCAGCTACCCGATTCACATCGGCACAAACCTGTTGTCGCGAAAAGACTTGGTTGCATCGCATGTAGCTGGCCAGAAAATTATGTTGGTCAGCAATACCGTTGTTGCCGACCTCTACCTCGATCAGGCACTTGAGCTATTTTCTGATTATCA
>JQIA01000581.1_pt1 | contig 18933 bp, 19 predicted proteins | sample 811431 | NCBI WGS metagenome assembly JQIA01 (sample SAMN02998118, study PRJNA258478) | marine sediment metagenome | biome: marine; feature: seafloor; material: sediment; isolation source: oil-polluted sediment collected from 3 locations (0.5 km, 0.7 km and 0.9 km)... | place: USA: Gulf of Mexico ...
ACTAAATTTTTACACAATGAAAAAATCATCACTAACAGATAATCTTACCTATAACGATACAAAACCTGCTATTTCAGTTTTATTTGAAACAGAAAGTACCAAAGAAATTAGAATTGTTTTTAAAAAAGATCAACTAATGAAGGAGCATAAAACTTCTTTTCCTATTACTGTTGAAATTTTTGAAGGCGCAATAGATTTTGGTGTAAACGGAACGGTTTATAATTTAATAAAAGGCGATTTGGTTTCGCTAGATGCTAGTGTACCTCATGACTTAGTAGCTAAAAAAGATAGTATTGTTAGATTAACACTTTCTAAATTAGATACTGTAGACAGGGTAATTAGGGTTACTGAATAGTTTTAATTTTTGATCATTGCTATATGTGGAATGTTATCTTCTAAATATTCTTCTCCAATTTGTAGAAATCCGTGAGTTTCATAGAATTTTTTTAAATAGGTTTGAGCCGATATTTTTATGGAAGTTTCTTTATAAAAATCATGAATTGCATGTATTGATGCTTTTAATATTGAATGACCATACTTATTAATTCGTTCTTCTTTTACAACTACTACTCTACCAATACTTGCTTTTTCAAAATAATCACCTGCTTTAAAAATACGAGTATATGCTACTATTTTATCATTTTTAAAACCAATTACATGCAATGCTTTTTGGTCTTTATAATCAATATCTTGGTATACACAATCTTGTTCTACCACAAAAACTTCTGAGCGTAATTGTAAAATAGCATACAATTCATTGGTGGTCAAATCGGAAAACGGCTTGGTAATAACTTGGAGCATTTTTTAATCTTGTATTATAATTTCTTTACTATCACTTCTATCATATTCAGGTTGTAAATTACAATGTTGAATTTGAAATTTTTCTATTAATATTTTTTCTACCTGTTCACAAACAGTATCAAAATCTGATAATTTTATATTGTTTTTAAATTCTATATGAGCTTCAAAATGACAATCGTGATCATTTAATTGCCAAATATGTATGTGATGAATGTTTCGAATTCCATTTACTGTTAGTACTTCTTTAACAATATCATCAATGTTGATATGGTCAGGAGCAAAGAGCATTAAGATTTTTAAAGAAGTAATTAAAATACTCCAACTAATATATACTAAGTACCCTGAAATTAGTAAAGTTAAAAAAGCATCTACCCAATATATTTGATAATATTTCATTAATAACCCTCCTACAAGAACTGCTACAGATGTTAACATATCAGTTAATAGATGTAAATATGCAGTTCGCATATTCAAGCTATTTTTAGCATCTTTTTTTAATAACAAAACACTAAAACCGTTTACAGCAATTCCTAAAATGGCCAACCAAATAACCAAGTTACTATTGATCTCTTGTGGATTATTAAATCGTTTTATAGCTTCAATTCCTAGTAAAACTGCAATAATAATTAATGAAGAAGCATTGATAAACGCTGCAATAATTTCAGCTCTTTTAAAACCAAAAGTTTGTTGTAATGTTTGCTTTTTCCGATGGGTAAGTAAATTTGCTATGTAACTAATAATTAATGATATAACATCAGAAAAATTATGTACAGCGTCAGAAATTAACGCTAAACTTCCAGATATAAAACCACCTACAAGTTGTGCAATCGTAATTATACTATTTAAAATTATTGATAACAATAAATTTTTACCAGAAATGCTTGTATGACTATGAGAATGGTTGTGGCCCATATGAATTAACTAATTATTAAATTTTTCTATTATAAAATTAACAAGGAATTTTTTCAACACGTGTTTGGTGTCTTCCTCCTTCAAAATTAGTATTTAAAAATATCTCCACAAAACCTAATGCTTGTTGTAAAGACACAAAACGCGCTGGAATGGCTAAAATATTTGCGTTATTGTGTTGACGTGCTAATTCAACCAACTCATTATTCCAACAAAGAGCTGCTCTTACATTTTGATGTTTATTTGCGGTCATTTGAGCTCCGTTACCACTTCCACAAATACTAATTCCAAGTTTTGCTTCCCCACTTTCTACAGCTGTAGCAACAGGGTGAATAGTGTCAGGATAATCCATACTATCAGTTGTATTGGTTCCAAAGTTCAACACTTTAATACCTTTACTTTCTAGCAGTTTAATTATTTCAAATTTATAATCTGTTCCGGCGTGATCATTACCAATTGCAATTGTCATAAAAGAATTTTTAATTAATTTTAATGTACAAAAGTACAAATTCACGGTTATTAACAGAAAAAAAATCAAATGTTAATAGCATTTTTTAAATTATTGATTTACAATAGCTTTACCTTTTTTCACAATTGTGGATAAATAAAGTCTTAAAAATGAAAACAATTTTTTGCTATGTAATTTTTATTGCTTAATACAATAATCACACTTTAATTTCCAAATTTATTTATTGATTTTTTAAAAGAAGTTATGAACCCTTTTTAGACCAGTTATAAACATTTTACAACGCTAAACTTATTCAAAAAAATAGGTAGTTAAGAGGTTTTACTAATTGTTTATAACCACTATAATTTTATTGATTTTTAATGTTTTATAAAATGATAACTTGTTAGTATCTATTTATAAGTGATAAAACCAAATTTTAAAGTAGTTTTTTATTGTAGCTATTAACACACTATAATACACAAAAATCTTTTTTAAATTTTTAAATCTTTTTTATTATAATTATTATATATGTTAATAAACTTTTAAAAATTAAACTTTAAGTGAAAGTTTTAAAAGGTTTGGAGTAGCAGTAACAGTTTCAATATTATCTTCTGAAGAAAAAGAATTATTTATACTCTTTATAGTGAAGTAAATTCCTATAAAAAATATAAAGAAAAATAAGATAATAATTTTGTATAAACGTTTCATTGTAATGATGTTGTATGTTAAAAAGACGAATAATTTTAACATTTGTTACAATTTTATTAAGAAAATTTTAACTTTTTTTATTTTAGTACAATAAACTGTAGCTTTTTAGGAAGTATAGAAACTTTAAAATTACCTGTTCCTATTAATTCTCCATCTGCTTGAATATACGTTTTATGTGAGTTTAAAACCTTTATTTTTAATTCAGAAGTTTTATAATTTTTAATTAATGGATGATTGGTAATAGTTCCTGTAAATAATCCTCTAATATTACCTAAAAGTGTAAATAGTGTAATTTTTTGAATAAAAGAAATATCAAAAAGTCCGTCTGTAGGATTTGGATTTTTTGTGAGTTGCATTCCTCCTCCTGAATAGTTACATAAACCAATTAGTAACATTAAAGTTTTACCTTTTAATTTAGTGGTATTAAAGTTAATTTCTAAGGTTGATCTTTTATAACTGGTTATACTTACTAAGGCTCCTATTAGATAAGCTAAAACACCTAAATTTTTATATTTATTTACTTTATTAACTACATATCCATCAAAACCAATACCTGCTAAATTATTAAAATACACAATATCATTTTCAGTACCAATAGTTAGTTTTCCAATATCTTGTTTAATAGTATGTTCAGTTTTTATAATTTGAATTGCTTTTTTGTAATTTTTTGTAATATGGTAAGTTTTTATCCAATCATTACCAGTTCCTATAGCAATAATTCCAATTTTTATAACTGAAATATTAGCTGGATTTATAGTAAGTATTCCATTTACAATATTGTGTAATGTTCCATCTCCACCTACACAAATAAATTTTAAAAAACCTTGTTTTAAAGCATTTTCAATTAATAGTAAAGAATGTTTTTCATATTCAGTAAATGCAACTTCAAATTGAAAATTTTGAACTATTAATTCGTGTTGTATAAGTGGCCATTTTTTTTTAGCAGATCCATTTCCAGAAGCTGGATTTACAATAACAAACCATTTATCTTGCATAAAAACTCTTTTAAAAATCAGCGCAAAATACAAATTCACAGTTATATAATCATTTATTAACCTTAACAATTACAAATAGTTGTACTTTTGAACCAATTAAAATAAAAAAATGAATGTCGAAAAGAAAAATTTATAAAAAGAAAGGAAACATTATTAAAGATTTAACAAGAAGAATATTAAAAATATTAAATCAGTCCCCAAGTCAATCTTTTAACTACAAACAAATAGCTTCAAAGTTAGAATTGACAGATGCAAATACAAGAAATCAAATTATTCAAAAATTAGAAGTATTAAAATCACAACAAAAGGTTGAAGAAGTTGACCGTGGAAAATTTAAAATAATTCCTCGTGATAAATATTATATTGGAACTATTGACGCAACAGCAAATGGAAACGGCTATTTTATTTGTGATGAATTAGAACATGATATTTATATACCTGGGCGTAATTTGAATAAAGCGTTAGACAAGGATACCGTTAAAATATATTTATACAACAGAAGAAATAGTAAAAAAGAAGAAGGAGATGTTGTTGAAGTTGTTAAACGTGCAAAAACAGAATTTGTAGGTGTTTTACAGTTGAATAGAAATTTTGGTTTTGTGGTTCCTGATGATTCTAAAATGTATGCAGATATTTTTGTTCCTAAAAACAAATTAAAAGGTGCTGAAGATGGTGTTAAAGTATTGGTTGAATTAACAGATTGGCCAGCAAATTCTAAAAATCCTTTTGGAAAAATAAAGGAAATTTTAGGAAAGCCAGGTGACCATGATACAGAAATACATTCTATTTTATTAGAATATGGTTTACCGTATAAATTCCCTGAAAATGTTGAAGCTGAAGCTGAAAAAATCCCACTTGAAATTACTGAAAATGAAATAGCGAAACGAAGGGATATGCGTAATGAATTGACCTTTACTATTGATCCAAAAGATGCGAAGGATTTTGACGATGCCTTATCTTTTAAAGTATTGGAAAATGGAAATTATGAAATAGGAATTCATATTGCTGATGTATCACATTACGTCCAAGAAAAAACTATTTTAGAAGATGAAGCTTACAATAGAGCAACTTCAGTTTATTTAGTTGATAGGGTAGTACCAATGCTTCCTGAAGTTTTATCAAACGGAGTTTGTTCACTTAGACCTAACGAAGAAAAATTAACTTTTTCAGCAGTATTTGAAATGAATGAAAAAGCACAAATTGTAAACCAATGGTTTGGAAGAACAATAACGTATTCAGACAAACGATTTGCCTATGAAGAAGCGCAAGAAATAATAGAAACTAAATCAGATCATATTTCTTCTGAAATTTCAATAACAGGAGCAGCATATACGGTTGAACCTACCATTGTTGAAGCAATTTTAAAATTAAATGAATTAGGGAAAAAACTTCGAAAGAAACGATTACAGCAAGGCGCAATTACTTTTGATAGAGTAGAGGTTAAATTTAATTTAGATAAAAATTCCGAGCCTATAGGTGTATTCTTTAAGGAATCTAAAGATGCTAATAAACTAATTGAAGAATTCATGCTACTAGCAAATAGAAAAGTGGCTGAGTTTATAGGAAGTAAAAAGGGAGTACCTAGTAAAAACACTTTTGTGTATCGAGTGCATGATGAACCTAATTTAGACAAACTAGAAGCACTACAATCTATTATAAGTAAGTTTGGATATAAAAACAAAATTGATACTACAGACAAAAAGTCAACATCAAGTACTTTAAATCAGTTATTGAAAGATGTTCACGGTTCAGGTGAAGCAAATATGATTGAAACACTAGCCGTTCGATCTATGAGTAAGGCTGAATATACTACCCAAAATATAGGTCATTATGGTTTAGCTTTTGATTATTACAGTCATTTTACATCACCAATTAGACGTTATCCTGATGTTATGACCCATAGATTATTGCAACATTATTTAGATGGAGGAAATTCACCTAAAGCCGAAGCTTATGAAGAGAAATGTAAACATTCATCAGAAATGGAATATTTAGCCTCAAGAGCCGAACGTGATTCTATAAAATATATGCAAGTGAAGTATATGGAACAACACAAAGATCAAGAGTTTGAAGGTGTTATTTCAGGTGTTACAGAATGGGGTATTTATGTTGAAATTATTGAAAACAAATGTGAAGGAATGTGTAGAGTTCGTGAAATTAAAGATGATTTTTACATTTATGATGAAAAACAATACGCATTAGTAGGGCAGTCTACAAAAAATATGTACCAATTAGGAGAGCATGTGTTAATAAAGGTAAAACATACCGACTTAGAAAGAAAACATTTAGATTTTACATTACTTGGTAAGGTTTCTAAAAATTAAACTTAAGAGGCACAATTATTGTTTACTTTGACAGTTATATAAAAAAAGAGATATAAAATGAAAAAACTAGCACTATTATTTATGTTATCTTGTTCAATTTTAGTTGCGCAAGAACCAATTTCAAAAAATTTAGGAGATTTCAATACTTTAAAAGTATTTAATGGATTGACTGTAATATTGCAAAAATCGGATGCTGCAAAAATTGAAATTACGGGTTCGAAATCGGAAGATGTTTCTATTAAAAATTCAAACGGAACGTTAAAAATAAGATTGAAATTTCCTGAAGGATTTACGGCGGAAGACTTAAAAATTACCCTTTACTATACAAACAATATTGATGTTATTGATGCTAATGAAGGCGCTAAAATTATTTCAGAAGAAGTATTTAATCAAAAACATGTTGAAGTAAAAGCACAAGAAGGTGCGCGAATTGAAATGAAAATAGAAACGAAACATTTGGTGGTTAAATCAGTATCTGGAGGTATTATTGAATTAACAGGAGCTACTCAAAACCAAACAATTGAAGCAACTACTGGAGGTATTTATGAAGGATACAATATGCAAAGTAAACAAGCAGTAGCTACTGCAGCTTCTGGTGCAAGAATTGAAGTTAGAATTACTGAAGTACTAGACGCTAAGATCCGTTTTGGAGGTACAATATTTTATAAAGGAACGCCAGAAGTTTTAAAAACGAAAAAAATAATAGGAGGTACTATAAAAGATAAAAACTAATTATAGTTTTGAATTTATTACTATCTTTGTAGCTCAAAATTTAAAAAGATGAATGCACTACATATTTTCTTAGGAATGGTTGGCCCTTGGCAATGGATTATTATTGGTTTAGCAATTTTATTATTGTTTGGAGGGAAAAAATTACCAGAGTTAATGAAAGGCCTTGGAGGTGGTATTAAAGAGTTTAAAAAAGCCACAAAAGAAGAGGATGATGAGGATGATAAAAAAGTAGAAGATAAAAAGTAATTTTATTGAACATATATATAAAAACCTGTACATTTTTGTACAGGTTTTTTTGTTTTATATAAAATTAAATTTAAAATTTAATAGCTGTTCCAGAGGCAGTTACCATTAACATTCCACCTTTAGCACCAACAGTTTCATAGTCTAAATCAATACCAATTACAGCACTCGCTCCAATTCTTTGAGCTTGTTCTTGCATTTCTTTTAAGGCAATATCTTTAGCTTCTCTTAATACGCTTTCATAAGAGCCAGATCTACCTCCAACAATATCTCTAATACCTGCAAAAAAGTCTTTAAAAATATTTGCTCCAATAATAGTTTCACCAGTAACAATCCCTAAATATTCTTTTATTTGGTAAGTTTCTAATGTATTTGTGGTAGTTAGTATCATCTTATTTTTCAGCTATTTTTTTGTTACCTTTTCCAGATTCATTTATTTTATTAGCAGCAACCAAGCTTGTCACCATATCGTTTAGCATAGAACTAGCCGCATTTGGATTGTTTGGTAATAAAATTAAGTTAGATTTTGTATCTGATCCAATACTTTGTAAAGTATCGTAATGTTGTGTAATTACAATCAATGCAGAAGCTTCTTGGCTGTTTATACCAGCGCTGTTTAATACGTCAACACTTTCTTCTAAACCACGAGCAATTTCTCTACGTTGATCAGCAATACCCTTACCTTGTAAACGTTTACTTTCAGCTTCAGCTTTTGCTCTTTCAACAATTAAAATACGTTGAGCATCCCCTTCAAATTGTGCTGCTACTTTTTCACGCTCAGCTGCATTAATTCGGTTCATAGCTTCTTTTACTTGTAAATCTGGATCAATATCTGTTACCAAGGCTTTTACAATATCATATCCATAATTAAGCATAGCATCTTTTAATTCTCGTTGAATTGCATGTGCAACATCATCTTTTTTAACAAAAACATCATCTAATTTCATTTTAGGCACTTCAGCTCTTACCGTGTCAAAAATAAATGCGGTTATTTGTTCTTGCGGATTTTGAAGTTTGTAAAAAGCATCATATACTTTTTCACGTAGAATTTGATATTGAACAGATATTTTTAAATGAACAAATACATCATCATCTGTTTTTGTTTCAACAATAACATCTAACTGTTGAATACGTAAACTAACACGACCAGCTATTTTTTCAACAAAAGGAATTTTTAATTGTAGTCCAGCTTGTGCTGTTCTAGAAAATTTACCAAAAAGTTCTAGTACTGCGGTGGTTTGTTGTTTAACTGTAAAAAAAGAAGAAAATAAAATTAAAAGGGCGATTCCTATTATAATTGCGGTATAAGGTATTCCAAACATAGTTATTTTTTATAAGGTTAATAAATCAAAGATACGTTGTTTAATTTTTTTTTCAAACGTTCTTTGACTATATGTAGTACAAACCTAAAAAAAGTTACAACTATTATAAATTAGCTATAGCGTTGTTAATTCTATGGATGGTTTCTTCTTTTCCAATCATTTCAGCAATATCAAATAAGTGAGGTCCTTTCATGGCGCCTACTAAACTTAATCTGAAAGGCTGCATTATTTTACCAAAACCAATCTCTTTTGAAGTAATCCATTCCTTTACTACAGTTTCAATAGTTGAAGAAGTAAAATCTTCAACTGACTCAAGAATTGCAATTAATTCACGCATTAATTCAGGAGTGCCTTCTTTCCAATTTTTCCTTGATGCTTTTGCATCATATTCAGTTGGTGCTTCAAAAAAGAAACTACTTAAGTTCCAAAAATCAGTTACAAAAGTGGCACGCTCTTTAATGAGTGAAACAATTTTTTCAGTTTGATTTAAATCTGTAAGAATACCTTTTTCTTTTAAAATAGGAAGAAATAATTCAGCCAATTCAGTATCCGGTTTTTGCATCATATACTGTTGGTTGAACCAATTGGTTTTATCTGGACTAAATTTAGCGCCACTTTTACTCACACGTTCTAATGTAAATGCTTCGGCTAATTCTTTAAGTGTGAAAATTTCTTGTTCTGTTCCAGGATTCCACCCTAAAAGAGCCAGCATATTAATAAAGGCATCTGAAAAATAACCATCTTCTTTATAACCTCGTGACACTTCATTAGTAGCCTCATTTTTATACGCTAAAGGAAATACAGGAAAACCTAGTTTATCACCATCTCGCTTGCTTAATTTTCCTTTTCCAACAGGTTTTAATATCAATGGTAAATGTGCAAATTCTGGTTTTTTCCATCCAAAAGCTTCATATAAAGCAATATGAAGTGGGAGTGAAGGCAACCATTCTTCTCCACGAATTACGTGTGAAATTTCCATTAAATGATCATCTACAACATTTGCCAAATGATAGGTTGGCATTCCGTCACTTTTAAATAAAATTTTGTCGTCTAAAATTTTCTTTCTCCAACTACCTAATCCCCTAATCAAATCTTCATACACAATAACGGCATCGTCATCTTCTATTTTAGAGTCGTGCATTTTAAAACGAATTACATACTTATCACCCTTTGCTATCCGTTGTTCAACTTCTTCTTTAGATAAAGAAATGGAATTGGTTAATTTTTCTCTATTGTGTCCATTGTATATAAATGTTTTCCCTTTTTCTTCATGGTTTTTTCTATGAAAATCTAGTTCTTCAGGAGTATCAAAACAATAATAAGCTTTACCTTTTAAAACTAACTCATCTGCGTATTGTTTGTATAAATGTTTACGTTCAGATTGACGATAAGGTCCAAATTTTTCATTTTTCCCTGGCCCTTCATCAAATGGGATATTACACCAGTTCAAAGCATCAACAATATACTGTTCAGCATTTGCAACATAACGTGTTTGGTCTGTGTCTTCAATTCTTAAAACAAAAGTTCCGTTATTTTTTTTAGCAAATAGATAGTTGAAAAGTGCAGTTCTTACACCGCCAATATGTAAAGGTCCGGTTGGACTAGGAGCAAATCGTACTCTAATAGAATTCATTCTTATTGTGTTTAAAGTGCAAAGATAATTTTTCAAATAGGAATATGGGCATTTTATAACAAAAAAAGGCTGCTCGAAAGCAACCTTTAAAACCAGCCCGAAAATGATTTTAAAACCCTTTGAATTAATTCAAAGAATGCGTTTGTGAGGGAAACTACAAGCCAATTATTTTATATTCATACTTCTTTCAAAGTTTGATTGATTTTTAGAATTACTAATAACAGTATTTAATAAGTAAAAATTAAATCCGATGACTATTAAAAAAACGAAACCAATTGCAAGAGTTTTGAAGGAGTTTTCGTTTTGGTTATTAATAGAATACATTTGTATGTCATTATTTTCAATAACAAAACTACTTGAGTTAACTATAATTATTATAGGGAAATACCCTATTTTTAGCAGGGGATATTTCCCCTATTTTTAGTTGTATAAAATTAAAAGAAAAGACTAACTTTAGCATTCACTTAAAAAATTAAAAAGTCATGAAAAAAATTACTCCTCAAGAGGCTAAAGAACTTAATCAAAATTTTGTTGCTACACGATCAAAAGCTATTGACAAAGCCATTGGAAAGAAAGATGCTATTTCTAGTTGGTTTTCTTTAGATGATCTAAAAGAATACATTGCTTTTGTTGAAAAAGAAGGTCAAGCGAAAGGAATTACAGTAAATGGTTTACGAGTTTATTTTGGAGCTTATCCAAAAAATGATCGAAATCCAGGAAAAAAGAATTTATCAACTATATTTTTTGCACCTACACAAGCCAAAAAAGGTTCTTTGCAAAAAGATGGAATTGCAGCTATAGGTAGTAGTTCTGATATTGATAGTATAGACCCAATGAACGATGGTACAATAGGAGATCCTCCATCAGCCAAATACCCACAGGTTCAATAATAATTAGCAATGCCAATTTATACATATCCGGTCATTTATTTAATTACAATTACTGTTGGTTTATTAAATTTTCATAAATTTTCTCATAATAAGCAACTAAATATGTTTATATATTTTTTAGTTTATTCTCTAATTTCTGAAATTATTGGTAGTTATTTAGGTAGGGTTTTGATTGTTAAGAACAATATTGTTTATAACACTTGGAACATTGTTAATCTTTTGTTTTTCTCTTACTTTTTTTTAACCAGAATAGCCGATAAAAATAAAAGAATTATCATCTATACCTTAATAAGTACTTTTATTAGTATCACACTAATTAATGTGATTTTTTTTAGTAATTACATAGACGATTTATTATTGAATAATTTAATGTTGGCAAAATTATTATTAGTTTTTATTATTATTATTTATTTCACCGAATTATTAGCAAGCGATACAGTATTGAATATAAAAAACTCACTGTTCTTTTGGATAAGTCTTGGTATTTTCTTGTATAACTTGGCTTTTATTCCGGCTTTTGCATTATTTAAATACACCTCCGTTTATGGAATGTTTAAGTACATTACACTAGGGTTAAATATTATTATGCATTTATGCTTTATAACAGGTTTTATTATAAGTATCAAAAAATATAATTATTAAGGTTTGGAACAGAAAGAAGTTCAAATAATGGTTTTAATTGTTACTATTATAGTAATTATTTTAGCAGCGGCATTGATTGTTTTTTTAGCATATTTTCAACAAAAGAAAACAGCTTATTTAAATAAGCAACGTGAAACTCAAAAAAGATTTGATGAAGAAATAACAAAATCTAAATTAGAAATTCAAGAGCAAGCCTTACAGAATATTAGTTGGGAAATACACGACAATGTAGGCCAATTATTATCTGTAGCTAAAATGCAATTAAATATTCTTCAAGTAGATTTACCAGAACCACAACAGAAAAAAATTATTGAAACAGGTGAAATTGTAGGAAAAAGTTTGCAAGAACTAAGAGGGTTGGCAAAATCACTTAACCCAGACTCTATCAAAAATAAAGGTTTAATAGATTCTATTCAAAGTGAGGTAGATAGATTTAATCGTTTAAATTTTATCAATGCTACATTTGATATTTCAGGAGAATCTTTTCATTTAAATAATGAAAAAGAGATTATTTTATTTAGAATTTTACAAGAATTTAGTAACAATACCTTAAAGTATTCTAAAGCTAAAAATTTAACTATAAAACTTATTTTTACAGAAGACACATTAGAGGTTTACGCGAAGGACGATGGTATTGGTTTTGATTCAAATGATCCAGCAACTCAGAATGGAATAGGGCTGCTTAATATGAAAAGTAGAGCAAAATTAATTGGAGGTAAAATAGATTTAAATTCAAAAATTAATGAGGGAACCGAATTATTTATTAGTTGCCCTAAATAAATATTATGAGTAAAATTGATATTATTATTGTTGATGATCACGTGCTATTTTCACAGGCTCTAAAAGGTTTAGTGGGGAACTTTAGCGAGTTCAATATTGTAACAGTTTTAAGCAACGGAAAGGAGCTGGTAGATTACTTTTCAAATGAAAATAAATTACCTGAAATTGTATTAATGGATATTCAAATGCCAATTATGAATGGTATTGAAGCTACACAATGGTTGAAGGATAACAAGCCTGAAGTTAAAGTGTTAGCCTTATCCATGGAAGCTGAAGAGGAAACTATTTTAAAAATGCTTCGCGCAGGAGCAAAGGGATACTTATTAAAAGATATTCATCCATCAGTATTACAACATGCATTAAATGAAGTACATGCTGCGGGGTTTTATTATACAGAAAATGTGACAAATACGCTTCTAAATTCAATTACTAGAAAGGAACTCCCTTCAAAGGTTAAATTAAAAGAACGTGAGTTAGAATTTTTGAAATTAGCTTGTACCGAAATGACCTATAAACAAATTGCAGGAAAAATGTTTTTAAGCCCTAAAACAATTGAAAATTACCGAGAGGCATTATTTGAAAAATTGGAAGCTAAAACCCGAATTGGTTTAGTACTGTATGCAATAAAAGAAAAAATAGTTATCCTATAATTAAGCAGTTAAGTTTATTAAAAAATAGAGGCTTCAGTATTGGTAGTAAATAGTTCTAAAACTTTTACACCTCTACTGGAGTTTCCTTTTTTATTTAGTTTTGGACTCCAAACGGTAATGCAATATTTCCCAGGATGTATAGCTACAATACCTCCACCAACACCGCTTTTACCGGGTAAACCTACCTTAAAAGCAAATTTTCCGGCTTCATCATATAAGCCACATAATTGGATTGTAGCATTAATTCTTTTTGAAATACTCAATGAAATTACACGTTCTTTTGTATACGGTAACATACCTCCATTTGCAAAAATTAAAAAGGTTTTTGAAAGCTCTTCACAAGTCATTTCTAATGAACACATATGGTAATAAAAATCTAATACTTCGTCAATATTGTTTTTAATATTCCCAAAAGATTTCATCAAATTCACATGAGCAGCATTTTTAAAACCTAATTTTTTTTCTGATGCTACTACGTTAGAATTATAACTGATGTTTTGGTTGTTGGCCAATTTTTGAACAAAATTCAAAAAATCTTCTTTAGGTTTTTTTAATTTACTTAGTAGAATATCACTTACGACTAAGGCTCCAGAGTTGATTAATGGATTTCGTGGAATGCCTCTTTCAAACTCTAATTGAACTAAGGAATTAAAAGGATCTCCAGAGGGTTCAACTCCAACACGTTTCCATAGTTTTTCACCAATTAATTTTAAAGCTAGTGTCAAAGAAAACACTTTAGAGATACTTTGTATCGAGAACTTTTCATTAGAATCACCAACACTAAAAGTGTTAGAACTTAATGTGGAAAGATTGATTCCAAATTTACTCGAATTTACTTTTTTTAATTCGGGAATATAAGAAGCTACTTTCCCTTTATTATCTTCAGTTTGTACTTGAGTATATATTTCGTTTATTATTTTTTGATAATCCATTTTATAAAAGAATAGAGCGCTAAATTAAAGTTAAAAAATTACTAATTCACAATCAAAAGTTAAATTTTGTTCCATCATGGGAACTATTTGTCATCAGTAATTTATTTTTGGTTAATTTTATCATATAATAGGTATTCTAATTAGTATTGAGCAATTTTAAACACATACAGGTTAAACTAAAAGATTTTAGTAGAAAGTATTATATAAATGAGTTGATTAAAGGGGCTTTGTTATTTTTTTCTACAGGCTTTTTATATTTACTACTTACTTTATTTATAGAGTATTTCCTATGGTTAAAACCTTTAGGAAGAACCTTCTTGTTTTGGATTTTTATTATTGTTGAACTTGGTTTATTCTCGAGGTATATTCTTTTTCCGTTGATTAAAATAGTTGGTTTAAGAAAGGGAATTAATGAATTTGAGGCTTCTAGAATTATTGGAAATCATTTTCCGGAGGTTAAAGACAAATTATTGAACATGCTTCAATTGCAAAATTCGAAGGAATATTCAGAGTTGGTTGAAGCTAGTATTGAACAAAAATCAAAAGAATTACAGCCAATTCCCTTTAAAAAGGCAATTGATTTTTCAAAGAATAAGAGATTTGTTAAATACACGATAATTCCAGTAATAGTTTTTTTACTAATATATGTAACGGGAAATATTCCGGTATTTAATGATAGTCTATCAAGAGTTGTTCAACATAAAACTGAGTTTGAACCACCAGCACCTTTCTCTTTCAAAGTACTTAATAGCTCTTTTAATATAGTAGAAGGAGATCCTTTTACATTACAAGTTGAAACGGTTGGGAATAGTATCCCTGAAGATGTTGCTATCTATTTTTTAAATGAAAATTATTACTTGGAAAATAAAGGGTTTGGCATATTTGAATACACTTTTTCCAGCATCAATACTTCCTTTGATTTTTATTTGCAATCAAACAAAGTTATTTCGAAACAATATAAAATTAACAGTATTAAAACCCCCATTATAATTAATTTAAAAATGGTGCTGAATTATCCTGATTACACGGATAAAACCAATGAGTTAATTCAAAATACAGGTAATGCAATTGTTCCTCAAGGGACTAAAGTTTCATGGCAAATTGAAACAGCTAAAACAACAGGGGTTAGTTTTAATTACGATCAGGAAGAAACAGAAAATTTCTTGCATAGCACTAAGGATTATTTTAGTTTCTCAAAAGAATTACTCAAATCAATTAACTATACTATTGCCACTTCAAATAAAGAGCTAAAAGAATATGAATCATTGAATTTTGCAATTCAAGTTGTTTCAGATGAGTATCCAAAAATTGATGTAAAATCTGACATTGATTCTATCGCTCATGGACCAGTACAATTTATAGGTCAGTTAAGTGACGATTATGGTATTCAAAAGCTTCAATTAGTATACTGCGATACCCATAATAAAAAGAATTTAAACATTCATAAAATTGATGTTTCAAATACTTCTTTCACAGATTTTTATTATGTGTTCCCTGATGGAGTTTTAATGGATGAAGGGGTTAGTTATGAAATGTATTTTGAAGTTTTTGACAACGACGCCGTAAATGGTTCTAAGAAAACCAAGAGTCGTATTTTCAGTTATTATAATAAAACTAAAAGTGAATTAAAGGAAGAACAGTTAAAAGAGCAAAATACTACGCTCAAGAACATCTCTAAATCATTAGAAAATTCAAAAAAAGAAAATTTAACTATTGGGAAATTTAAAAATGCTATTCAAAAAAAAGCAGCTATTAATTGGAACGACACAAAAAAATTAGAAGCGTTTTTGAAACGTCAAAATCAATATCAAGAAATGTTTCAAAAACAAACCAATCAACTACAACAAAATTTGAATGAACAAACTGAAGTGGATGAGTTGAAAGTTAAAAAAGAACAATTACAACAACGAATTGAGGAAACCAAAAAATTAGCTAAACAAGAAAAGTTATTAAAAGAGTTAGAAGAGCTTACGAATAAATTATCTAAAGAAGAGATGCTTGAAAAGCTAAAAGAACTTACTCAAAAGAACAAACAAAATGAGCAAAGTTTAGAGCGAATTTTAGAATTAACTAAACGGTTCTATATTGAGCAGAAGACGCATCAAATTTCCGATGATCTTAAAAAACTAGGTAATGATGAAAAGGAGTTAGCAAATAAACCAGTTGAGGAAAATAGTTCGGAAAAGCAAGAGAAAATAAATAAGGAATTTGATAAAATAAAAAAGGATCTTCAAGAATTGAACAAGCAAAATAGTGAATTAAAACGCCCAATGAAAATTCCCGACAGTAAAGATGAAACAAATGAAATTGAAAAAGAATTGAAAAAGGCGTCGGATGAATTAAAACAACAACAACCAAGTAAAGCAAAAAAAAGTCAGAAATCGGCCTCTAAAAAAATGATGAAGTTGGGTAAATCTATGGAACAATCAATGATGAAAATGGAAGGAGAGTCTATTGATGAAAATATTGAAGATTTGAGAAAAGTAGTTGAAAATTTAATTGAGTTTTCTTTTCAACAAGAAACTTTATTAGATGCGTTTTCTATCGCTGATAATAATCACGCATCCTATCCTAAAAATATAAGGCAGCAACATGTTTTAAAAGAATATTTTGAACATATTGACGATAGTTTATATGTTCTTTCGCTACGACTGGTTAGAATGGGGGCAAGCATTCAAAAAGAAGTTTCAAATGCACATTATTTTTTAGATGAATCATTGTTAAATTTTACAGAGAATCGATTTAATCAAGGAATTTCCAATCAACAATTTGTGATAACTGCAGCAAATAATTTAGCGAATTCATTGAGTGACTTATTAGAAAGTTTAATGAACGCCTCACCAAGTTTCGGTAAAGGAAAAGGAAATTCAAATCAATTTAGTTTACCTACTATTATTAAAAAACAAGGTGAGTTGATAGATCAAATGAAGAAAGGTTTAAAAAAAGGAACTAATCAAAAAGGGAATGGGGAGGAGCAAATGAATGGCGACCTTTATGAAATTTACAAACAGCAATCTCAACTTAGACAATTGTTAAATGAGCTTTTAGGGAAGAATACTGAAACACCTGGTAACGGATCTAATAACGTTGTTAAAAAAATGGAACAATTAGAAAAAGAATTATTAGAAAGGGGATTTAGTCAAGATATAATTCAAAAAATGCAGCAGCTAAATTATGAGTTGTTAAAATTGGAAAAAGCTACATTAGAGCAAGGAGAAGATTTACAGAGAAAATCTGAGTCTAATAAACTAGAATTTCAATACCGGGCTATTGATAAATTAAAACTTCAAAACCAGTATTTCAATTATAATGAAATATTAAATCGACAATCATTACCTTTGCGCACTATTTATAAAAAGAAGGTGCAGGAGTACTTTAAAACAGCGCAATAATTGTTAAAATGATTCAATTTAATTACGAAACGGATTTCAAATTAGAGAACGAAGAAACGGCAAAAACTTGGATTTCAAAATGTATTGAATCCAGAGGGTTTACTGAAGGAGAAATAAATTATATCTTTTGTGATGACAATTATTTATTAAAATTGAATGTTGAATTTTTAGAACATGACACTTTAACAGATATTATAAGCTTTGATTATACAATTGGAAAACTTATAAGTGGTGATATTTTCGTTTCCATTGAAAGAGTAAAAGAAAATGCTCAAAAATTTAGTCAAACATTTGATAATGAGATAAATAGAGTTATAATTCATGGAATTTTACATTATATGGGTTATCAAGATAAAACAGATGAAGCAAAAGCAATAATGAGGAGTGAAGAAGATATATGTTTAGCGCGAATCAACGTGTAATTGTTCCACGTGGAACACAAGAAATTTAGATATGTTTAATACAGTATATGATGTAATAGTTGTTGGTGGCGGTCACGCAGGAAGCGAAGCGGCTGCTGCATCTGCAAATCTGGGAGCACACACATTGCTTATAACAATGAGTCTACAGAATATAGCTCAAATGAGTTGTAACCCTGCAATGGGAGGAATTGCTAAAGGGCAAATAGTTCGTGAAATTGATGCTTTAGGTGGCTATAGTGGTATTGTTACAGATAAAACAGCCATTCAATTTAAAATGTTGAACAAATCTAAAGGGCCTGCAATGTGGAGTCCGAGAGCTCAAAGTGATCGAATGCGTTTTTCTGAATGCTGGAGATTGATGCTAGAGCAAACAAAGAATTTAGATTTTTATCAAGATAATGTTACGGGATTAATTTTTGACAATCAAAAAATAGTTGGAGTTAAAACAGCGCTTGGAATTGAAATAAAATCAAGGACTGTAATTATAACCGCTGGAACTTTTTTAAATGGATTGATTCATATTGGAGATAAAACTTTTGGCGGCGGTAGAGCTGGTGAAAGTGCCTCTATTGGAATTACTGAAGATTTAGAAAAAGTAGGGTTTGAGTCGGGTAGAATGAAAACTGGAACTCCTCCAAGAGTGGATGCTAGATCATTAGATTTTTCCAAAATGATTGAACAACCTGGAGATAAAAATCCTGAGAAATTTTCTTATTTAGCAATAACAAAACCTTTGGTTGAACAGCGTTCTTGTTTTATGAGTTACACGTCAAAAGAAGTACATGACCTATTAAGAACTGGGTTTGATAGATCACCAATGTTTAATGGTAGAATACAAAGTATAGGACCACGTTACTGCCCTTCTATTGAAGATAAAATTGATCGTTTTGCGACGAAAGAAAGACATCAATTATTTGTAGAACCAGAAGGCTGGGATACTGTTGAAATATATGTAAATGGATTCTCCACTTCTTTACCAGAAGATGTTCAAGATAAGGCTCTACGAAAAGTAGCAGGGTTTGAAAATGTTAAATTCTTTAGGTATGGCTATGCTATCGAGTATGACTTTTTTCCTCCTACTCAATTAACGCATACGCTAGAAACAAAGCG
>JQIA01000582.1_pt1 | contig 18932 bp, 16 predicted proteins | sample 811431 | NCBI WGS metagenome assembly JQIA01 (sample SAMN02998118, study PRJNA258478) | marine sediment metagenome | biome: marine; feature: seafloor; material: sediment; isolation source: oil-polluted sediment collected from 3 locations (0.5 km, 0.7 km and 0.9 km)... | place: USA: Gulf of Mexico ...
TTTAATTAAATGTGTAATTGATTATCTATTTTATTTAGTTTAGATTCCCGATTTCTCGGGAATGACAAACTGGCTAACTTCTTTTAAATTTAATTTCTTTAGAAATTAAATAAAACTTTGTCATTGTAAGGATACCCTTTGCTGAATACAGTCGAAATAAAGTACTTTCACTTTTTATATAGAACTTGTTTTCTCATTAAAACGGAAATAAAAATCTCATTTCGAAATGATATTAGTAACTTGTCATTCCCGAGAAATCGGGAATCCATACTTCGAAATTTAATATGAAAACCATTCATCAATATTATGTTTATTTATTAGCAAGTAAAATAAGAGGTACTTTATATATTGGTGTTACAAATGATTTACAAAGAAGAGTTTACGAACACAAAATGGGAATCAAAAAAGGTTTTACTTTCAAATATGGAGTACATAGATTGGTATATTTTGAAACATTTCAAAATATTGAAGAAGCTATTGAAAGAGAAAAGAAATTAAAAAAATGGAATCGAAGCTGGAAAATATAATTGATTGAAAAAGAGAATGTTAAATGGCTGGATTTAGCAAGTGATTGGTATGATAACCTTTTAATTGATTAGTTTTATTTGTGTTGAAGGTTTATTACTTTTTAAGCTTATTAAAAATATGTTTTTTATCTATTCGCTTGTTCTGGATTCCCGATTTCTCTGGAATGACAAACCGATGAACTTCTTTTAAATTTACTTTTTTTGGATATTAGATAAAACGGTGTTATTGCGAATTTTCTTTGTCACTTTGACTTAAGGAAGAATATCTTTTTAAAATAAGATTTCTCAATCGCTTAAAAAAACTCATTTCGAAATGACATTTAGTTTTTAATTAAAGCAAAAAGTTAGCAAACAGCCTAGCCCAGATTGAACGGTTTGTTTGAGCTCTTTTTTATTCCCTTTTTTGGGATAAAAAAAGCGAGTAGTGAAAGCAGGAAATAGCTTCTAAAATTCATACTCATAAACAGCATCTTTTTCATCATCAAAAACTACTTGTAACCCAATAAACTTAAAATCTAATTTTTTTAATAATTTTTGAGAATTCTCGTTTTCAGGTAGTGTAAAAGCAAAGACTTTCTTCTGTTTAAAAGTTGTACGAACATATTCTATTATTAACTTTGTAGCCTCAGCTGCATAGCCTTTTCCTCTTCCTTTAGGTAAAAAACCATATCCAATATCTACAAATTCTAATTTCTCTCTTTGCAGTGCTGTAGAAACCCCGATTGCTTCATTGGTTTCTTTTAAGAGTACTGTAAAGAAACCTAATCCGCCTAATTTTGAGTTTTCAAGCTGCATTTTTTCTAGATAAGCTGTAGTTTCATCTACAGATTTTAAGTTTTTATCACTTATAAAACGAATCCAATCTGGGTCATTAAATAATTCAAAATAAAATGAAGCATCATTTATCTCAATATTTCTAATAATTAATCTTTTGCTCTCTAATTTCATGCATTAAAAATAAGTAGATTAAATTAAAAATGTATTTTTACAGCACAAAAATTATAAAATGAGTTTACAACAAGATTTAGAAAGTAGAAGTGGAAGTCAATGCGAATTATGTGCTTCAAAAGATAATTTAGCAATTTACGAAGTAAAACCAACATCTACTGTTGGGGGTAGTGGAGTTGACGGAAGTTTACTAGCTTGTGAAACTTGTAGAACTCAAATTGATAGTGCAGAAGATACAGAAGCAAACCATTGGCGTTGTTTAAATGATTCTATGTGGAGTGAGCACAGAGCTGTAAAAGTGGTTGCTTGGAGAATGTTATCTCGTTTAAGAAATGAAGGTTGGCCAAAAGATTTACTAGACATGATGTATTTAGAAGATGACGATTTACGTTTTGCAAAAGAATCTGGAGATCATTTAGATGAAAGTGAAAAAATTATTCATAGAGATGCAAATGGTGCAATTTTACAAGCTGGAGATTCTGTAGTTTTAATTAAAGATTTAAAAGTAAAAGGATCTAGTTTGGTTGCCAAACAAGGAACTGCTGTAAGAAGAATTTCTTTAGATCATGAAAATGCGAAGTTTATTGAAGGTAAAGTTGGCCCAACTCAAATTGTAATTATTACAGATTACGTGAAGAAAATGGCTGAGAAGGAATAGATTCTTAAAAGAATTCTCCTTTATATTCCCAGAATTTTATCAGGAATAAAACTACATAAATAGCCGCTATTGAAAACTTAATAGTTGCTGATGCTAGAAAACCTACAAAGGCACCAAGAGAAGCTTTAAACGCTCTTTTGGTGTCTTTGTTGTCATATAGTAATTCTCCAATAAAAGCACCAAAGAAAGCTCCCAATAACATTCCGAAAGGAATAGGAGAGAGCAGCCCTACAATTAAACCAATTGTGGTTCCATAAACTCCGTATTTTGTTCCTCCAAACCGTTTTGTCCCATAAGCGGGAATAAAGTAATCTAGAATCCAAATGATTACTGCAATTGCCAAGGTGATGCCTAAAAATGTCCAATCGAATGGGATGATTTTTGTCAGATATAAAAATAATAAACCTACCCAACCCGTTAATGGTCCTGGTAAAATTGGAAGAAAAGAGCCAATGATTCCTAGGATAACAAAGATGAAACCCAATATTAGAAAGAAAATATCCATTGTTTAATTTATTTGTTTGACGCTTGATGTTTTAGTTTGTTACAAATATTTATAACTAAAAAATTAGTTCAAACTAAATTTTTAGTTATATTTGTCATGTTGAACTAAATAATTAGTTGAAATTATGAGCAAACAATTAACAAAAGCAGAGGAGCAAATTATGCAAGTTTTGTGGGATTTACAAGAAACTTCTGTGAAAGAAGTAATTGAGAAATTACCAGAACCAAAACCAGCATATAATACAGTTTCTACAATCATTAGAATTTTAGAAAATAAAGAATTTGTTGGACATAAACCAAAGGGTCGAGGTTTTTTATATTTCCCGATTATAGATAAAGAAACTTACAGTAACCAAAGTTTACATAAATTAATGAATGGTTATTTTGATGGGTCTTTTAAAAGTTTAGTTTCCTTTTTTGTGAAAGAAAATAAAATGGATGTTGCTGAATTAGAATCCATATTAAAAGAAGTGAATAAGAAAGAAAAGTAGACCGTATTCAGTGGCAGTTGACAGTAACAGTTTTCCATTAACAGTTTAAAGAATTTGTGAGTTCGAGTGGTTTTGATTTTTCGTCAAAATTGTATCGAGAACTTTGTTAGCTAAAAATTAACTTCTCGATACAATCTTGCCCAAAAGAAAGATCTCTCGAAGTGACAGTGTGAAAATAAAAAAAATAAAAAACTATGATCAGTTATATTTTACAAGTCATATTATTCCAAGTGTTATTCTTGGTTGCTTATGATTTCTTTTTAAGTAAAGAAACATTTTTTACTAAAAATAGATGGTATTTATTAAGTACACCCATATTGTCTTTTTTCATCCCGCTGATAAAAATACCAACTTTTCAAAAAACGGTTCCACAAGAGTTTATGGTGTATTTACCAGAAATTGTTTTATCACCAGATAAAGTCATTCAGAATGCATTTCAGGATACTACCTTTGATCAATCTATAAATTATGTTACTGTTTTATTTTGGGTTGGCGTAAGTGTTTTCTCTATCTTATTTCTGATAAAATTAGTAAAGATTATCAGCCTAATTAGAAAACATGAAGCAATACAAAAAACTGACTTTACATTGGTTTTTATCCCAAATAAAACAAATGCGTTTTCATTTTTTAATTATGTTTTTTTAGGAAAGGAAATTCCAGCATCACAACAATCAAAAATTTTAGAACATGAATTGGTGCATAGTAAACAAAAGCATTCTTTGGATTTATTATTCTTTGAATTTCTGAAAATTGTAATGTGGTTTAATCCCATGATTTACTTTTATCAAAAGAGAATAACATTGGTTCATGAATATATTTCTGATGCTGTTGTAGCAAAATCAGAAACTAAAGAAGCCTATATAAATAATCTGCTATCCAACTTTTTTCAGGTTGAAAACATTTCGTTTATCAATCAATTTTATAAACAAACATTTATTAAAAAAAGAATTATTATGATGAAAAAAACACAATCAAAAAGAATGAATCAACTAAAGTATTTAGTATTGATTCCTGTATTAGCAAGTATGCTTTTTTATACTTCTTGTTCGGAAACATTATCTAATGATGTAAACTCATCTAAATTACAATTAGAAACAAGGTATAGGCTTAAAGAAGGCAAGTTAGTTGGAAAAGAAGGAGGAAGAGAAACTTATTTAGATTCTTATTTTGGTATTAAAGCTCCCGTAGGAGTAACTGAGATTTCTTTTGATAAATTATCTACGGAAGAAAAAGAAGAATATATTTTAATAAACGAACAATTTGCAGAAGGAGTAAAAGCAAAACCAGAGATTGAACAAACTATAAGTTTCAAGATTTATCAAGGGAAAAATAATAGGAGGATTTTGGCAACTATTTTAGATTTTTCAAAAATGAAAAGAGATAACACTGCAAAAAATAATGCTAAAACAGATGAGGTTTCATTTATGACAATAGACAAAGCACCAACATTTCCAGGATGTGAAGAAGGAGATAAAAAATGTTTTTCTAGCATGATTCAAAAACATTTTACTGAAAATTTTGATGCAGAAATAGTAAATAATTTAGGTTTATCTTCAGGTAAAAAAAGAATTTTTATTGGTTTTAAAATTGATAAAGAAGGTAATGTTATAGATGTAAAGGCAAGAGCGCCACATGAAGATATAAAAGAAGAGGTATTATCAGTAATGACTTCTTTGCCAAAAATGATTGCGGGAGAAAATAAAGGTGAAAAAGTGAATGTAATGTATTCAATTCCATTTACTATTGTTGTTGATTAAATTAAAGCTATGAAAAAGAAAATTTTATTTGTATTGTTATTTGGAATTTTAAAAGTCGGGGCACAAACCTCGACTTTTTCTGCGTCAGACAGTTTATTTGCTAAAGGAAGATACAAATTGGCTTTAAAAGAGTTAGAAAATAAACCGTCGTCCTTTTTATCAAACTATAAAAAAGCGGTTATTTATGAATCTATTGATAATTATAAGAAAACGGCTGAGTTTTTAGAAAAAGCGATTGTTTTTAAAGATGACGAAAAGGCGAAGTTGAAATTAGCTAAAATGTATCAGATTTTAAAGAAATCAAAAAAGGCAGTACCAATTTATGAAGCAATTTTAGAGAAAGATTCTTTAAACTTAGTATTGAAGTACAAATTGGGAAAGTTGTATCTTATTACAAGAAATGCAGAAAAGGCAGCGATTACTTTTAAGTACTTAATTCGTAAAGATGATACCAATGCGAATTACTCTTATCATTTGGGTTTAGCCTATGCTTTAAAAGGTAAAAGAGACCCGATGATGAATAGTTTTATTGATACTTTTGAAAAAGACACACTTCACTTAAAAGCGATTACAAGATTAGCAAAAAGTTTTAAAAAACTAAAAGATGTTGATTCTACTCAATTATTTGTAAACAAAGGTTTAGCTATTTCGCCAAACGATATTGACTTAAATAAGTTGAAAATTAATCAATTATTCAGAGAAAAGAAATATATAGAAGCTGTTCCTCTTTTACTAAATTTAGATACGATTGATAAAAAAGATACGTATAGTAAATCTATGCTTGGTAGAACCTATTATAATTTAGATAGTTTAGATCAGGCAAAAAAGTATTTTAAGAAGTTATCTTATATGGATAAGGAAAATTATAAAGCGAGGACTTATTTAGGACATATTGCTTTGAAACAGAAAGAGTATCGGGCTGCACAGATGAATTATTTTATGGCTACGTTTATAGGGGAAGAAAAGAGAGATGAAGAATATTACGGTTTGGCTACCGTTTTTTATGAAACTAAAAAGCCAAAGCAGGCGATGAGAGCTTTTGAAGAAGCTTTTAAAGAAAATAGAAGGAATTATAAGGCTTTATATCAATTAGCTAAACTTTCTGATGATTATTACAAGGATAAAAAAATAGCCTATAAGCATTATATAAAATACATAGAAACTTTTTATGAATCAGATGAAGATATGGCTAATTTTGTGAGACGTAGAATAAAAGATATTAAAAAAGAGTACTTTTTGAAAGGAGAAACTTTACGATAATAAATTCAACAAAAATTAGTAAATTGTCGTTTTAAATAAAATTATGTTTTTGCGCATTTTTACTTTTCTGATGGTAGTATTTTTTTGCACTTCGTGCGATAAACTATCTTTTTCTAAAACTAAAGATGTACAAGTAATTGATACTATCGCCGATTTTACTTCTGTTGATTTTACTTCTGTTGATTTTTCGCCTTCATTTAAAGTTTGTGATTCTCTAATTGATAAAGACCAAAAGTCAAATTGTTTTAGAGAAACCATTCATCAAAAAATAGGAGAAGAGTTGCAAAACTATTCTTTTACTATTAAAGATTCTATTGATGAAATAGTATATGTTGATGTTTTAATCAATTCTAAAGGGAAAATTATTTTGAAAGAAATAACATCAACAGAAAACCTAAAACAACAATTACCACAATTAGATAGTTTATTAAAACAAAGTGTTCAGAAATTATCAGTTATTCATCCTGCAATTAAAAGAGGTATTCCTGTATCTACAGAATATAGATTGCCTATTAGAATTCTATTGAAAGAATAATTTTTTTTAAAATTATATAGGATTAAGTTTTAACCAAAAAAAAAGTGATTTTGAACTTAGTTCTAAATCACTTTTTATATGTAATTAAATTGAAGAGCTTAATTCAGCATTTTCCAAAGTTTATCTTTCAAATCTTGTAAACCAAGTTCAGCAACAGAGGATATAAAAATTGCTTCAACACCTTCTGGCAATTCAGCTTTTATTTCTGCTTGTAACTCATCATCTAGCATATCTGATTTAGAAATAGCAAGTAATCTATCTTTATCTAATAACTCAGGATTGTGTTTCTTAAGTTCATTTAATAAAATATCGTACTCTTTGTTAATATCATCACTATCAGCAGGAATCATAAATAACAAAGCAGAATTACGTTCTATATGTCTTAAAAAACGATGACCTAAACCTTTACCTTCAGCAGCACCTTCTATAATACCAGGGATATCTGCAATAACAAATGTTTGATGATTTCTATGTTCTACAATACCTAAATTTGGTTTTAGAGTTGTAAAAGCATAATCAGCAATTTTAGGCTTTGCAGCCGTTAAGACTGATAATAAAGTAGATTTACCTGCATTAGGGAAACCAACTAAACCAACATCAGCCAATAACTTTAATTCCATCCTAAACCATCCATCTAAACCATCAATACCCGGTTGTGCGTATCTTGGTGTTTGATTTGTAGATGATTTAAAATTCCAGTTTCCAAGTCCGCCTTTTCCACCGGGTAATAAAATAACTTCTTTTTGATCTTCAGTGATCTCTACAATTACTTCATCAGTATCTGCATCTTTTATGATAGTCCCTAAAGGAACATCAATAAAAATGTCTTCTGCATCATGCCCAGTACTTCTACTTGCACTTCCTGCACCACCACCTTCTGCTCTAAAATGACGTTTAAATTTTAGGTGGAACAACGTCCACATATTTTTGTCTCCACGTAAAATGATGTTTCCTCCTCGTCCACCATCTCCACCATCAGGACCACCTTTTGTAATAAACTTTTCTCTGTGTAAGTGTACAGAACCTTGTCCACCTTTTCCAGAAGAAGCATATATTTTTATGTAGTCTACAAAATTTCCTTCAGTCATTTTCTGTGTAATTGTTTATGTATTAAAAGTTTCATCGTTTTTTTAATTATAAAAACGATGAAACAGTTACTCTTTTATAAAGTGTCAAATACGCTTGCTAAACGAGCTGTAATATCATCTATATCACCAACACCGTTTACTCCGTAATAATTTCCTTGTGCTTGATAATAGTCTTTTAAAATAGCCGTTTTTGTATTGTATTCGTTAAAACGATTTCTAATTTTACTTTCATCAGTATCATCTGTTCTTCCACTAGTTTTACCACGTTCTAACAAACGTTCAACTAATAAATCTTCAGAAACTTCTAACGCAACCATACCATTAATTTGTTCTCCTTTTTCAGATAAGAACTCATTTAAAGCAATTGCTTGAGATTCCGTTCTAGGGAAACCATCAAAAATAAAACCTTTTGCTTCCGCATTTTTTTCTACTTCTGCTTTTAACATGTTTATTGTAACTTCATCAGGAACTAAATCTCCTTCATCCATATAACTCTTAGCTAATTTACCTAAGTCCGTTTCATTTTTAATATTGAATCTAAAAACGTCACCTGTAGAAATGTGTACTAAGTTATATTTTTCTTTTAATAATGATGCTTGAGTTCCTTTCCCTGCTCCTGGAGGTCCGAATAATACAATGTTTTTCATTTTGGGTTGTGTTGTTAGTTGATATATTGCTGGATAATTTCTTCCTAAACCATCGTAATCTAATCCGTAACCCACAATAAATTTATCTTCAATACTTTTTCCGATATAATCTATTGGTAATTCTTTTCTAAATACATCTGGTTTAAAAAATAATGTGGCAACTTTTAGTTGTTTTACGTTCTTGTCTCTAAATATATTATAGATTTCTTGTAATGTATTTCCGGTATCTATAATATCTTCTAATATGATTACAGTTCTTCCTGTTAAATCTTCATTTAATCCAACTAATTCCTTTACATTTTCTGTAGTTGAAGTTCCTTGGTAAGATGCTAATTTAACAAATGATACTTCGCAATCTCCATCATATTCTCTAATAAAATCAGCAGCAAAAAGGAAACATCCGTTTAAAATACCAACAAAAATGGGTACCTCGCCTTTTGGTAAATCTACCTTTACATGATTTGCTAAAAATTTTACAATCAAAGAAATTTCTTCCTTATTAATATATGGCTTAAAGTATAAATCGTGAAGTTTTATTATTTTCATCTGGGTGCAAATATAGTGGCTATTTTCTTAATGAAAAAACCGTTTTTAATCTGATATTCAGGAATTAAAAACGGTTTTGACTTATTTAAAAAATATAATTATTTATTTTTTTCTTCTTTTTTAGATGTATCATACATTATTGGTGTTGCCACAAATAATGATGAGTATGTACCTACAGCTACACCTACAATTAAAGCAAACATAAATCCTTTAATTGAATCTCCACCAAAAGTAAAGATTGCTAACATTACTAATAATGTTGTTAAAGAGGTATTTATGGTTCTTCCTAAAGTAGAGCTTAATGCTGTATCTACAACCTTACTGTATTTCCAATCTTTATGAGTATTCGTAAATTCTCTAATTCTATCAAAAATAACAACCGTATCATTCAGTGAGTAACCAACTACTGTTAATATGGCGGCTATAAATGATTGACCAATTTCCATATCAAAAGGCATAATGTTATATGTAATAGAGAATACACCCAATACAATTAATACATCATGGAAAACTGCAGCAACAGCTCCAATAGAGAAAGATACTTTTCTAAATCGTAATAATATATATAAGAAAACAACTACAAGAGACCAGAAAACTGCCCAAAATGCTGATGTTTTAATATCATCTGCAATTGTTGGTTCTACTTTCATGTAATGCATGATACCTGCACCTTGTTTTTCAAAACCAGGTTTAAAATCAGTATAAGTTGTATTTCCTATGTACGATTTTAATCCTGCAAATAAAGTGCTTTGTACTTCTTCATCTACTTCTTGACCTTCTTCATCAATTTTGTAAACAGTCGTTATTTTTAATTGATGATCATTACCGTATGTTTTTACTTCTGGAGCAGTACCAAATGCATCTTTTAATGTTCCTGCAACATCTGTAGCGCTCATTTCTTGATCAAAACGAACAACATAAGAACGTCCACCTTTAAAGTCAACTCCTTGTTTTAATCCGATAGAGAAAATAGATACGATTCCTGCAACAATAATTGCACCAGAAACGATGTACGCAATTTTACGTTTCTTTAAGAATTCTACATTTATGTTTTGGAACCATCCTTTAGAAATAGAGGTGTTAAATGGTAAGTTAGATCCTTTAATTACTGCTCTGTCAATTAAAATACGAGTAATAAATACAGCTGTAAATAATGAAGTACCAATACCAATCATTAATGTTAAAGCAAAACCTTTAATTGGTCCTGTACCAAAAACATATAAAATAATACCTGTTAGTAAGGTTGTAATATTTGCATCAATAATTGCTGATAAAGCTCCTTTTATAGAGAAACCATCATCCACAGATTGTTTTAATCCTTTTTTAGAAGCTAAGCCTTCTTTAATTCTTTCGAAGATAATAACGTTTGCATCAACAGACATACCAATGGTTAAGATAATACCTGCAATACCAGGTAAAGTTAACACGGCGTTAAAAGAAGCTAAAATTCCGAAGATAAATAAGATGTTTACTGCTAAAGCAATATCAGCATATAAACCAGCTTTTCCATAGTATAAGATCATCCAAAGTAATACTAATAAGATCGCTAAACCAAAAGAGCTGATAGAAGCATCAATAGATTCTTGACCTAAAGATGGTCCAACAACTTCTATTTGAATAATTCTTGCAGCAGCAGGTAATTTACCCGCTTTTAATACAGTAGAAATATCTTCTGCTTCTTCAACAGTCATTGTTCCTCCAGAGATAGAAGTTCTACCACCAGTAATCGCTTGGTTAACAGAAGGTGCAGTATACACATAGTCATCTAAAACAACAGCAACAAAGTTCCCAATGTTATCAGCAGTCATTTTTGCCCATTGTTTAGTACCAGAACTATTCATAGTCATACTAACTTCTGGCTTGTTTAATTGATCAAAGACTTGACCAGCATCTAAAATAACATCACCTTCAATAGTTGGTTTGTCGTTTCTGTTTCCTTTAATAGCATATAAAGCGATTAACTCAGAATCGTCATTTCCTTTTGTAGATTTGTAATCCCATAAGAACTTAACATGCTTTAATTCATTTGGTAATAAAGCTCTAACTTCTTTTCTTTTTAATAAATCATTTACAGTAGCTGTATCTAAAACTCTAGCTTGTGCTACTAAAGAGCTTAACTGTTGTTGAGATTGTGCAACATTTGGAAATAAGTAAGTAAATAAATTCCTCTGAACTTTTGTAGAATCTGTAGATTCACCTAATATATCATCAATATCATCTTTCTTAAGAGAGTCTTTTTCAGTTTCTAAAACTGAAGTATCTTTTAATAACTCAGCAACTTTTGTGTTTGCTGAAAAGAAAAAGTTTTGAACTTCTGCGTTTGTATGTACTTCCCAAAACTGTAATTCAGCTTTACTAGTAATTAGTTTTGTAACACGTTCAGTATCTTTAGCGCCTGGTAATTCAATTTGAATTCTACCAGAATTCCCGATTCTTTGAATGTTTGGTTGTGTAACACCAAATTTATCAATTCTACTTCTTAATACTTCAAAAGCAGTACCAATAGAACTGTTAATTTCTGTTTGTAACGTTTCTTTAACAGTCTCGTTTGCTTCATTAAAAGCAATCTTTTCGCTTAAAGCTTTTGTTCCAAAAATTGATGGATCGCTTAATTTTGTAGTTCCAGCAACTTTTTCAAATTCTGTAAAGAACAAGTCTAAATAATTTTCATTACTGTTTTTCTGTCTTTGATCAGCTGCATTTAATGCCGTATTGAAAGCTACATTTTTAGAGTCGTTAGTTAAACTCTTTAAAACTTCTTTTACAGAAACTTGTAAAATTGCATTAATACCACCTTTTAAGTCAAGACCAAGATTCATTTCTTTGTCTTTTACGTCATCGTAGGTATATTGAGCAGCACCAATATCTAATATATTTTTGTTTGCAACACTGTCTAAGTACTTTCTTTCAAAAGTAGCTCTTTGTCTTGCGTCATTGTCGGTTACTTTACTTTTAGCATAAGTAACGGCATCATCTTCTACTTTATTGGCTAAAAAAGTAAATGATAATTGATATAAACTCACTAATCCAAAAAGGATTGCGAATAATTTAATTAGTCCTTTGTTTTGCATCTTCTATTTTTTATGTCGACTTTTTTTAAAAACGAGCAAATATATAGTTTCTCGTAAAATCTGACAATTATTTTTGTTGATTGTTTTTTGTTATAATGAGTTTGAAACTCATTAGTTTAAAGTGATTTAAGATAAATGTAAATGAATACATTTTTTTAGCAATAGAAGCTTTTTGGACCTGCTCTAACTTCAGGTTCTTTATAAGAAGTACGATCCTTTGTAAAAGGATTGTTTTTATGAACTCTATACGTAGTTTTAAAAAGTTGATCAGCTCTTTGCTGTTCTAATTTTTTAATAAATGCAGAATAATTATAAGTTGTAAATCTGTCAGAACTATATTTAATCTCAAATACATATTTGTAATCAGAATTCGAAATGTCTGAGTCGTGCGTTAACTCATGAATATCAATATTGTAATTAGAAAGATGCTTGTTTTTTTCTTTATTGTTAGTATCTAGATTTAAAACTAATGTATTCTCTTTAGCAAGTTCTTTTTTAATATTATCAACGTGAAAATTACTATAGTAGGAAATTTTTAAAGTCCCGTTTTGTGTTTTTTTGATGTTAATATTTGTAACACCAACTTTTAGTAGCTTTTCTTTTACTTCAGCAATCGTATTTTCAATATATCTTTTGTTGATTTTAGTATCAACAAACTCTAGAGTTATTTCTTGATTAGGTATTAAAACCTGCTCTTGAAATGCTCCTAAGGAAATAAATATTAAAAATAAGGCACTAAAGTACCATTTTGCGTTCATGTGCCAAATATATAAAAAAGATTGCTTTTTCCTTTTGAAATAAATGAACTTATTTCGTTTTATAAAATATTGATTTAATTATATAATCTGTAATTTTTTTATGAAATTACTTTGTATTTTTACGAAGTCTAAAAAATGATTATATTTATTCTCTTTTTTTGATAAAATAACGATTCGTAAATTATATATATGATACATCTTACTGATATAGAAATTGCGCAAGCAAAGACACTTCAACATATTAAAAACATTGCTAAAAAATTAAATGTAGATGAAGATGATTTAGAAATGTATGGTAAGTACAAAGCAAAACTTCCGCTGTCTTTAATTGATGATGAAAAAGTGAATCAGAATAATTTGATTTTGGTAACCGCTTTAACTCCAACTCCTGCAGGTGAGGGAAAAACAACTGTTTCTATTGGTTTAACAGAAGGATTGAATAAGATTGGTAAACAAACTACAGTGGTTTTAAGAGAACCTTCTTTAGGTCCTGTTTTTGGAATGAAAGGTGGCGCAGCAGGTGGTGGATATTCCCAAGTTGTACCAATGGAAGATATCAATTTGCATTTTACTGGTGATTTTAATGCGATTGAAAAAGCCAATAATTTACTGTCTGCTTTAATTGATAATAATATTCAGAATAAAACAAATAATTTAAATATTGATCCTAGAACCATTTTATGGAAACGCGTAATTGATATGAATGATCGTGCGTTGCGAGACATTACTATTGGTTTAGGAGGAACTACGAATGGAATTCCAAGACAAGAAGGGTTTAATATTACGCCCGCTTCTGAAGTAATGGCAATTTTGTGTATGGCTTCAGATTTAGATAATTTAAAGAAACGTTTAGGAGATATCTTTATTGGGTTTACTTTTGATAAAAAACCAGTTTTTGCTCGTGATTTAAAAGCTGAAAATGCAATGGCTATTTTACTGAAAGAAGCTATAAAACCTAATTTAGTACAAACATTAGAAGGAAATCCTGCAATTATTCACGGTGGTCCTTTTGCAAATATTGCACAAGGAACAAATACGATTATTGCAACTAAAATGGGATTGTCATTATCTAATTATGTAGTTACAGAAGCTGGTTTTGGCGCCGATTTAGGGGCTGAGAAATTTTTGAATATTAAATCTACTTTTGCAAAACTGAATCCTAAATGTGTGGTTTTAGTTGTGACAGTTAGAGCTTTACGTCATCATGGAGGTGCTAAACCAGAAGAATATAATCAACCAGATTTAGAAAAAGTTTCTGAAGGATTTAAAAACCTTGAAAAACATATCGAAAATATTAGAAAGTTTAATATTGAGCCAGTGGTTGCTATTAATTCTTTTATTTCTGATGCTGATGAAGAAGTGAATTTTGTAATTGAAAAATGTGCAAATTTGGGTGTTGAAGCTGTTTTGTCCGAAGGATGGAAAAATGGGGGTGAAGGAACCATAAAGTTAGCAAAAGCTGTCGTAAATGTTGTTGAAAATAAAGCGACTCAATACAAGCCTTTGTATGATTGGAAATCTCCAGTAAAAGAAAAGATAGAAATAATTGCAAAAGAAATTTACGGAGCTAAAAATGTAGAATATAGTAAAAAGGCACAGTTGAATTTGAGAAGAATAAATAGATTAGGTTTTAATGATTTTGCTATTTGTATGGCGAAAACACAAAAATCATTTTCAGACAACGCTTCTCTAATTGGAAGGCCAGAAGGGTTTACAGTTACTGTAAGGGAAATTGAGATTGCTGCTGGCGCACAATTTGTAATTCCTATTTTAGGTAAAATGATGAGAATGCCTGGGTTGCCAACAATTCCTGCATCAGAAAATATGACTATTGATAATAATGGGGTAATTTCTGGATTGTCTTAAAAGAGTAGGCATCTACTTCGACTTTTAAAGGAGGATTTCGATTTGTTTGTATAAAGGGAATTATCAGTAATGTATTTAAAATTTAAAGATAAGGTCTAATAGTTTTTTAAAACTTGTTAGGCCTTTTTTAAATCTGTTATCTAACAATAAGTCTAACTCAGTTTTTACTCATTTTTTAAAATCAGAGTAATGCTTATTCTTATTTCTCCATAAGAAACTTCTTCATTTAATGTATCGTAAATTGGTTTCAATTCTACTCTTCTTTCTAAATCGTTAAAAGCAATTCGTACTTTGTCTAATACTTTTTTTGTTACTAATTTTTCTAAATCAACTTCTTTTCCTTCCGTATAAAGCTGAGATAAATGTGAGAAAATAGTAGTAATTGATACACTTCTTTCTTCTGCAATCTCTGTCGGGTTTAAACCTGTATTATATAGGTTAAAAGTTCTTTGTATGGTTGTGATTTTTCTAGGTTTCTCAACGTTTTTAAATTTTCGAATGATGCTCATAAACTCTTCACCGTACTTTTCCATTTTATTCATCCCAACTCCTGAAATTGCTAAAAATTGATTTTCGGTTGTAGGAAGTTCTTTTGCCATTAATTTTAAAGTTTTGTCATTAAAAATAATGTAAGCAGGCATCTTTTCTTCTTTAGAAATAGCATATCTGATTTTTTTGAGTTCTGCAAATAGATCATTATTAGTATCTCCTCCGGTTGTTGTTTTTATTACTTTTTGTTGCTTCTTTTTATCGGCAGCAGTTATAGGAGTTGTTAATCGTATTGTTTTCTCGCTTTTTAAAACTTTCCAGCCAATTGGTGTTATTTTTAAGGCAGAACTTTCTGCGTACATAATCTCAATGAGTCCTTGATTTGCCATTTGAATTACATAATCTCTCCAATCAAAAAAGGAAACATCTTTTCCTATTCCATACGTTTTTAGATTAAAATACTGTTTTGCATGAATGTCAGCATTGTTACTTCCTCTGAGTACGTTAATCAACATTGTAATTCCGTCTTTTTCTCCCATTCTTACAATCCCAGAAAGCGCTTTTTGAGATAAAATAGTACCATCAAAATCTTTAGGAGGATTTTCGCAGACATCACAGTTGCCACAATTTTCAGTTAGATGTTCTCCAAAATAAGATAATAATATTTTTCTTCTACACGATTTAGCTTCGGCAAATTGAAGCATCCTATTTAGCTTTTCTTTTTGCATAACTGAATTTGCGCCATCATCTGCAAATTGGCTATACAAAACAAAATCTCTCATATTATAATAGAGTATGGTTTCTGATGGTAATCCATCTCTTCCTGCTCTTCCTATTTCTTGATAATAGCCTTCGAGGTTTTTGGGTAAATTATAATGAATTACAAAACGAACATTCGATTTATCAATTCCCATTCCAAAAGCAATGGTGGCAACAATTATTTTTGTGTCGTCATTTATGAAATCGGTTTGTGTTTCTTCTCTTTCTTGGTGATTCATTCCTGCGTGATAAAAAGCAACGGAATGTCCTTGTCCTTTTAAGTGATTTGCAACTTCTTCAGTGTTTTTTCTACTCAAACAATAAATGATGCCACTTTCGTTTTTTCTACGTTCTATAAAATTGCTGATTTCTTGTAGTTTTCTCTTTTTTTGAACTTGTCCTCGTACTTCTATACTTAAGTTTTTTCTATCAAAAGAAGAGATAAATAATTTGGAGTTACTTAAACCTAATTGTTCTTCAATGTCTTTTCTAGCTGATTTATCCGCTGTAGCGGTTAATGCCATAAAAGGTACTTGTGGTAATGATCTTCTAAATACTTTTAATTGTGTGTATTCGGGTCTAAAATCATGTCCCCACATACTTACACAATGTGCTTCATCAATAGCGACTAATTTTACATTTAATTGTTTTAACCAGTTATTACTAACTGATATTAATTTTTCTGGAGATAAATACAGCAATTGTAAATCTCCATTAATTGCTTTTGTAATTACATCGTTTTCTTCTTCCGTAGAAATAGAACTGTTAAAAAAATCAGCTTTTATTCCGTTTGATTTTAATGCCTGTACTTGGTCTTTCATTAATGAAATAAGCGGAGAAACTACAATTGTAATTCCATCAAAAATTAATGCAGGGATTTGGAAACACATAGATTTTCCACCACCAGTTGGCATTAACACAAAACTGTCTTTACCTTCTATTGTTCTATCGATAATTTTCTCTTGTAACGGACGAAAATTATCATAACCGAATACATTTTTTAAAACAGTATGTGTTTGTTTAATCATTTTTCTATAGCAATTAAGAAACAAAACTACATATTGAAACCTAGAATTGCTTTTATAATTTGAAAATATTTCACAAAAAAAAATCCAACTCATTCCGAAGTTTCGGAAAAGTTGGACTTTTACTATGTACTAATACCTATAAACTAGATACTAATTCTTATAATTCTAATAATCCGTTAGTAGCTTTTACACCAGTAGCAGATTCAGTTAATTTAGCTTTTTCAGCATCAGTTAAAGAAATCTCAACAATTTTCTCAATTCCGTTAGCACCTAAAACACAAGGTACACCAATTGATAAATCAGATAAACCAAATTCACCTTCTAATAAAGCAGAACAAGGGAAGATTTTTTTAGTATCACAAGCAATTGCTTGCACCATTGCAGATACAGCAGCTCCTGGCGCATACCATGCAGATGTTCCTAATAATCCAGTTAATGTAGCTCCACCAACTTTAGTGTCTTGTACAACTTGATCCATTCTTTCAGCTGATAAAAATTCAGAAACTTTTACTGAGTTTCTTGCTGCTTTGTCAATTAATGGAACCATTCCTTTATCAGAGTGACCTCCAATTACCATTCCGTCAACATCAGAAATAGGAGCTCCTAACGCTTCAGCTAATCTGTATTTAAAACGAGCAGAATCTAAAGCACCACCCATTCCAATAATTTTGTTTTTTGGCAAACTTGTTGTCTTATGAACTAAATAAGTCATCGTATCCATAGGATTAGATACAACAATAATTATAGTACTTGGAGAATGTTCAATTAAGCTTGAAGAAACCGTTTTAACAATTCCTGCATTAATACCAATTAACTCTTCACGAGTCATTCCTGGTTTTCTTGGAATACCAGAAGTAATTACACAAACATCAGAACCTGCTGTTTTTGAGTAATCATTTGTGCTTCCAGATATTTTTGTGTCAAAACCGTTTAAAGAAGCGGTTTGCATTAAATCCATAGCTTTACCTTCAGCAAAACCTTCTTTAATGTCTAGGATTACAACTTCCGATGCGAAGTCTTTAATAGCTATGTACTCTGCACAACTTGCACCTACTGCACCTGCACCAACAACTGTAACTTTCATATGTATAATTTTAAATGTTATGATAATAAGTATAAACAAAAATACGATTTTAATAATATTTTTATGTGATATATGTCATAAAAACAGATTTCAAATTTTGAAGTGTGTTTAAATATTGAATTAATAATTAGATGCGTTTAAAATTGAATATTTTGTATTAAAACAGTGGTTTTTAAGGTAGAAAGTGTATGGATTACTGGTGTTATTGTATAGTCTGTTTTTTAAATGAATGTTTATTGTTTATATTTGTGGAAATCAAATTAATAATTTAAACTAAAACTTATGAAAAATTTAAAATTAATGAAAATAGCAGTAGTACTTTTTGCTGTATTTGCATTTAGTAATTGTGAAGACAGTGGTGATCCTGTTCAATTTGTAGTTGTTGATGAAATTCCGACCTCTATAGCTGTTACGGGGTTAGAAGGTAAATCAGCTTATTCAGTAACGAATACTGCAGATATCTCAAGTTTATTAGATAATGCTGCCGTTTTTGTTCAGGCTAAAATTGAAACGGTTAGTTTAAAGTTGAGTGAATATAATGGAACATCTATTGTAGGGAATATAAAGATAACTGTTGGTGGTAATGTTATATTTAACGAATCTAAAACGCTATCTTCAACTGCAGTGACTTTAACAATACCAGAGTCTGCAAGTGATATTCTTAGTGATATCAATTCGGGGACAGTGACTTTATCTATGGAAGGGTCAACTGAGGAACCAATTTCAGATAATGATTTTGTTATAATAGTTACACCAACTGTGAGAGCTACATTTTAGGAATAACGAGTGTAATTAAAACTTATTAAATTAATCAAACTTAATTAATATGAAAAAAAACATAACAATTTTATTTTTTGTGCTTTGTAGTGCCATTTCTTTTGGACAAATAGATTTAGAATCTGTATTAGAAGGAGGT
>JQIA01000584.1_pt1 | contig 18914 bp, 17 predicted proteins | sample 811431 | NCBI WGS metagenome assembly JQIA01 (sample SAMN02998118, study PRJNA258478) | marine sediment metagenome | biome: marine; feature: seafloor; material: sediment; isolation source: oil-polluted sediment collected from 3 locations (0.5 km, 0.7 km and 0.9 km)... | place: USA: Gulf of Mexico ...
ACGTTCAAACCTTGTCTCGTCGGTTACTGCAAACAGAGGAGCAGCTAGCCTTATTTAATGAGCAAATATTATTGAAGGCTCGCTTACATGCAGAGTCATCTATGAATGCTTATCAAGCGAATGCGGCTGATTTCTCAGATGTAATGCGGGCGTATATTAGCGAGCAACAAGACCGCTTAGATTATGAACGCTTGGTAGTTACACGCTTGCAATTGATATCTGATTTACAGTTTTATTTTTCAACAGATACCCCTGAGCTAGGTCTTGGTTTTAATGGAGTCGTTCAATAATGAAAATTTTGGGATTAATAGTTTCCTTTATTATCGCCGTAAGTGGTGGTGTTGCCCTTCAGAAATATGTCCTTGGCTCAGCAGGGGGGACGGCTCTGGGTGGCGGCATGGGTGAAGAAAAACAACCGCTTTATTGGGTTGCTCCAATGGATAAAAATTATCGTCGAGATAAACCTGGGCAATCACCTATGGGGATGGATTTAGTGCCCGTATATAAAGATAGTGAAGAGGGAGTGAAAGGTGCCGATGAAGGCATTGTACAAATATCTCCTGCTGTTATCAATAACCTGGGTGTACGTACTGCACGCGTTACAAAAGGGGCGATTGATTTACCCATCAACACCGTGGGTTATGTAGATTTTGATCAAGATCGACTGGCCCATATACACAGTCGGGTAGATGGTTGGATTGATGTATTAAATGTGACGAGTAGTGGTGACCCTGTAAAAAAAGGGCAAACACTTTATGAGCTTTATTCGCCCGTCTTAGTTAATGCACAGGAAGAGTATTTGGCCGCACTTAGAAGTGGTAATAAAATGCTTAAAAAAGCCTCTCATTCTCGATTGTTGGCTTTGGGCTTAACAAATAAGCACATCAAGCGGCTTGAGAAGCGTCGAGTTGTTGACCAGAGAATTAAAGTGATCGCCGATCGAGATGGTTTTGTGAAAGATCTAAACGTTCGACATGGCATGTTTATTAAACCGTCAACACAAGTTATGTCAATTGGGTCATTAGATTCTGTGTGGGTGATTGCAGAAATATTTGAACGGCAAGCAGGGTTTGTAAAGCCTGGGCAGGCTGTTGAAATGACCTCTGAAACATTGCCTGGTGCAGTCTGGAAAGGAACCGTCGATTATATCTACCCCGTACTAGACAGCAAAACAAGAACCTTGAAGGTTAGAGTCCGTGTTAAGAATGATGGGCAGGTACTAAAACCTAATATGTATGCCAACCTAACCTTACTTGCTCCCGTTTCAGAAAGTGCTCTGAGTATTCCCAGAGAAGCATTGATTAAAGGTGGGCGTTATAACCGAGTAGTTAAAACCATGGGGAATGGCCAGTTTAAATCTGTACTAGTGACGGTAGGTATTGAGTCGGAAGGTTTTGTTCAGATTATTGATGGCCTATCAGAAGGGGATGAAGTGGTTACCTCTGCACAATTTCTTATTGATTCTGAATCTAATATCGATGCTGAAATTGCTCGAATGGAATTACGATCTACCGATGAAAGTAATATGGGTGAAAAGGCTCAGGATATAAAGATCGTAGGGCAAGGAGTGATTGAAGATGTTATGGCCGATATGGCGATGTTAACCATCACGCATGAACCTATTAAAGCGCTGGATTGGCCAACCATGAGGATGGATTTTGAAGTAGCTGACACGATTGACTTAACGGCCTTAGTAAAAGGGCAAAGCATAGAGTTTGAATTAAAAAAACAGGGTGATTGGGATTACCTGATCATGGCGATTAATAAAATTGAAACACAATAATTATTAAGCTATTACAAATAGGCAATTAAAATGAAAAAACTGACCATTAAAACGTCGTTAAAAAACACCTCTGTTGCACTTTTTCTTAGTACATTATTAATTCCTGCATCAAGTATTGCTGACTCTAATCATGGACATGAAAATATGAATGGCCAGGGGCATATGATGGAGCAGGAAGGTCGCATGGTGATGGGTGTGGGGCGTATTAATAAAGTAATGTCAGATCGACATATGGTTAATATCGTCCATGAGCCTATCGCTGAACTAGAGTGGCCAAAAATGCGTATGAACTTCAAAGTGAGTGATCAGGTTAAGTTGGATGAATTAAAACCGGGTCAGGAAGTTGAATTTAAGTTGAAGGTTAATAAAGACAATAGTTATTTAATTCAGAGTATTGAAGTTAAGTAAGAATATTCTAAGTCTATCGCGCGCGGAGTAAAAAATGATTGCTGCAGTAATACGATGGTCGATCGCCAATCGCTTTTTTGTCATTTTGGCTACGGTTATTCTGTTGGGCGCCGGATTGTACGCTGTTCGGAACACCCCTGTTGATGCCTTACCCGATTTGTCTGATGTGCAGGTTATTATAAAAACCAGTTACCCGGGCCAAGCACCTCAGGTGGTGGAAGACCAGGTAACGTACCCTTTAACAACAGCCATGTTATCGGTGCCAGGCGCGTTAACGGTAAGGGGGTACTCATTTTTTGGTGACTCTTATGTTTATGTGATATTTGAAGACGGTACTGATTTGTATTGGGCAAGATCCAGAGTATTGGAATATCTTAACCAGGTTGCTGGTGACTTACCTAATGCAGCAACACCACAACTAGGACCAGATGCCACGGGGGTAGGGTGGGTTTATTCCTATGCGTTAGTTGATAGAACCGGCAATAATGACCTTTCTCAACTAAGAAGTATTCAAGACTGGTTTTTGAAGTTCGAACTGCAAACCGTGCCTGGTGTGTCTGAAGTAGCGACCATTGGCGGTATGGTTAAACAGTATCAGGTTGATGTTGATCCTAATCGGTTACGGGCCTATAACATTCCGCTATCCCATATTCGTAATGCCATTAAACGGGCAAATCAAGAAACCGGTGCGTCGGTTGTCGAGATGGCCGAAGCAGAATATATGGTGCGTGTATCCGGTTATCTTCAAGGTATCGATGACTTGGAGGCAGTGCCTCTGGGCATTAACCAAAATGGCGTGCCTCTTTTATTACGCGATGTAGCTGATATAACGTTGGGTCCACAAATGCGACGTGGTATTGCCGAGTTGAATGGTGAAGGCGAAGTAGTGGGTGGTATTGTTGTTATGCGGTTTGGCGAAAACGCGCAAACAACGATCGACGGCGTGAAAGCCAAGCTTGAAGAACTTAAACAAGGATTACCTGAGGGTGTCGAAATTGTTACGACCTATGATCGCTCCGGACTCATTACTAGAGCTATTGATAATCTGTTTGAGAAACTACTTGAAGAGTTTATTGTTGTCACTCTGATCTGTGGGGTATTTCTGTTTCATTTTAGATCATCATTGGTGATTCTTATCAGCCTACCTATGGGGATTCTGGCTGCTTTTATCGTGATGTATTATCAAGGACTGAATGCCAATATTATGTCGCTGGGTGGTATCGCCATTGCTATTGGGGCCATGGTCGACGGTGCGATTGTGATGGTCGAGAATGTCCATAAACATATAGAAAAAACCCCACTAACCGATGAAAACCGCTGGCACGTGATTGGCCAGGCTGCCAGTGAAGTCGGCCCCGCACTATTTTTCTCGCTGATTATCATAACGATGGGTTTCTTACCTGTATTTACTCTTGAAGCACAGGAAGGCAAATTATTCGCACCGTTAGCGTATACCAAAACGTTTGCCATGGCTGCAGCGGCAATATTATCAATCACCTTGGTTCCCGTCTTAATGGGGTATTTTATTCGCGGAAAAGTTACTCCTGAGCAGAAAAATCCGCTGAACCGATTAATGATCGCCATTTATCGTCCGGTGATAAAGGGCGTTCTTAATTTTCCAAAAACAGTATTGGTATTATCTTTGTTTGTGATGGGTATTGGTCTTTGGCCAGCAACCAAGCTGGGCAGCGAGTTTATGCCTCCGCTTGATGAGGGTGACTTGATGTATATGCCTACCACTTATGCTGGCGTTTCTGTAGGTAAAGCAAGAGAAATACTCCAGCAGACAGACAAACTGATTAAAACAGTGCCAGAAGTAGATACTGTTTTTGGCAAGATAGGGCGTGCTGATACGGCGACAGACCCCGCGCCATTGACGATGATTGAGACGGTGATACAGTTTAAACCAAAAGATCAGTGGCGGCCTGGCGTTACCACAGAAATACTCAGGAAAGAGCTAGATGACTTGGTTAAATTTCCTGGGCTAACCAATGCCTGGGTAATGCCCATTAAAACCCGTATTGATATGCTTTCTACGGGGATTAAAACACCCGTTGGTATCAAAGTCTCGGGGCCAGACCTTAGTGTAATAGAGCAAATTGGCAAGCGCCTGGAAGAAGTATTGCCCGATGTGCAGGGTTCTGCTTCGGTATATTCTGAACGCGTTGCGGGTGGTCGTTATGTAAATGTTGATATTGACCGTGAAAGAGCCGCTAGATTTGGGCTCAGTGTTGCTGATATTCAGGATGTTGTACGTACGGCTATTGGTGGTATGAATGTTACAGAAACGGTCGAGGGACTAGAGCGATACCCCGTTAACGTTCGATACCCGCAATCCTATCGGGACTCTGAAGAGCAATTGAAATTGCTGCCCATCGTCACCGCGACTAATGAGCGTATCGCACTAGCCGATGTGGCCAATATCTACGTGGCTAATGGCCCTCCAGCCATTAAGAGCGAGAATGCACGTCTTAACGGCTGGACCTTGGTAGACATAGAAGGACGAGATTTGGGTTCATACGTAAAAGAAGCACAAAAAGTGGTTACTGAACGTGTTGATATCCCCGCGGGCTACTCGATTGCTTGGTCTGGACAGTATGAATATATGTTGAGAGCTCAAGAGCGTTTATCTGTAGTGGTACCGTTGACTTTAGCTATCATCATTATTCTGCTTTATATGAATTTCAGGAATATCATTGAAGTACTTATCATTATGGGAACGCTACCCTTTGCTCTGATTGGTGGCATATGGCTGATGTATCTGTCGGGCTACAACATGTCTATAGCGGTTGCCGTTGGCTTCATTGCCCTTGCGGGGGTTTCCGTTGAAATTGGTGTATTAATGTTGGTTTATCTCAATCAGTCCTATGAAAAACTGCGATCAGACGCCGCCAAGGAAGGTCGCTCCTTTACTAAAGATGATGTACGCCAAGCCGTCATGGAAGGGGCTGGATTACGTGTGCGCCCCATTATGATGACGGTGATAGCCACTATCATTGGCCTGGTTCCTATCATGATTGGCAGTGGGTCAGGGTCTGAGGTTATGCAACGTATTGCGGGTCCGATGATAGGGGGCATGATAAGTACGGTATTACTCACATTATTGGTAATTCCGGCGATCTACTATGTATGGAAACAAATGGGTCTAGAAACAGATACCGACCTTGAAGTAAAAAATACTATGCAGAATAAGGCCTTAGACGATAATCAATTGAAGGGAGAAAAATAATGAACTATCTGCGAGTAACCATTCTTATCCCCATTGATAAAGAACAGGCCTTGGAAGAGGCATTCAAGGCGCTAGATTTGTCATGCATGCACTTTCTTAAGGTGAGAGGATATGGAGGTAACCCAAATTTCTATTCCAGCGATTGGTCAGATCAAGTCTCAAAATTTGAATTGGTGATAAGTGATGATCAGCTTGTAGCCACAAAAGCAGCGATAAAACGAGCTTGCCAAACAGGGTTAGATGATGATGGGGTGATTGCTATTACTCCATTATCCGAAATGACTTCTATTAAAGACTTATAAAAGAATTTTTATACATCTGCAGAGGATAATTATGAAAAATTTATTAAAAATAACGGCAGGCATTACGTTTTTAGTAACAGGTACTGTCAGTGCTGGGGAGGGGGCTTCTGGCCATCATCATGACGAACAAAATATGCCCCAAACTATGCAGAAGGATATGAATGATGGCTCTCATCATGGACAAATGATGATGGAAGGCCACGCCCACTCAATGGGTTCATTAGCGGGAGAACCAGGTAAAGAAGAAAATGTATCCAGAGTCATTCAGGTAAGGGCCGATGACTCAATGCGTTTTACTCATGAACCGTTCAACATAAAAGATGGGGAAACTATCAAGTTTGTTGTGATCAACAAAGGAGCGGTACCTCATGAGTTTGCAATTGGAACAAAAGATGAAAACATGGAGCATGGTAAAATGATGATGAACAATCCTAATATGCATCACGGTCCGGGTGGCAATGCAATTACTATCAAACCGGGTGAAACTCAGGAATTGATATGGACGTTTGAAAATGCCTGGCAGATTGAGGCCGCTTGTAACATTCCTGGTCACTATCAGGCAGGTATGCATAGCCCTATTAAAATTGAAGAGTAGCTAGATCAGTTGTGCTCACTATAAGCAGTGAGCACAATAAAAAAGAGTGATATGGAGATTAAGCATGAGAGTGAATGAGTTGGCAACAAAAACCGGTGTAAGTTCTGATACCGTTCGATACTACACCAGAATAGGCTTACTAACGCCCTCAAAGAATGCTGAAAACGGTTATAAAAACTACAACACAGCGGATGAAAAGCGCCTACATTTTATTATTAAGTCTCGCCATCTCGGCTTTTCTATTGTTGAAATTCAAGAAATCATAAATATGTCCAGTAGTGGTAACTCGCCTTGCTGCAGGGTTAGAGAAATCGTAAAGAAACGTCTTCATGAAGCGGCACAAACAATAGAAGAGCTTCAGCAGTTGCATCAGCGTATGAAAAGAGCTGCTGATACCTGGGAGGCAATGCCAGACGGTGAACCTACCGGAGATTCTGTTTGTTCACTCATCGAAATGTGGGAAGAAATAGAACTTGATGAAGCATCCCTACACAAAATCTCTAGTTTAACGCCAGAATAAAAATGTTATTGACCTGTGAGTTAAACATAGCTTTATATTAAATCGTAGATTCAAAATAGAAGAGCAACTGAAGGCAATTAACACGGAGATAAGAGTTATGGATAGTGTGTCACAAGAACTACTTATCGAAGGTGCAGGCTGTGCCAGTTGCGTAGGCAAAATAGAAAAATCCTTAAAAAATGTGCCTGGTGTTGATGATGCTGTTATGAACTTTCCTCTACGTATGGTTACAGTAACAGGACCTGTAGAGGAAAACGTATTAATAAAAGCAGTTGAAAATGCCGGATATAATGCAACCAGCAGCAAGGGCAGTTCCGATAATGAATTGCTTGATGAAAAAGAAGCCGCCGATTTAGCTTATTATAAGCGATTAATGAAAGGTATGACGGTTGCTCTATTGCTTGGTGTACCTCTCATGGTCTATGGCCTCTTCGTTGGCGAAATGACCGTCACTACAACAACCGAACGCATAAGCTGGTTAACTGTTGGTTTGCTTACGGCAGGAGTGATGTACTTTTCAGGTAAACATTTCTACATAGGCGCTTGGAAGTCGTTTTGGAATCACAGCGCCAACATGGATACTTTGATTGCGCTAGGAACGGGGACTGCGTGGCTATACTCCATGATGGTTGTTTTTTTTCCTGCTGTTTTTCCAGACATGGCGCGCCACGTTTATTTCGAAGCAACAGCCATGATAATAGGCCTAATCAATTTGGGCTTGGCGCTAGAACTTAAGGCTCGGGGGCGAACGTCTCTAGCCATTAAACGTTTGATAGGTTTACAAGCAAAGACTGCTCGTGTCGTTCGTGATGGGAAAGAGATTGATATTCCCATAGAGCGGGTTTTATTAAATGACCTTGTACGTATTAGACCCGGCGAAAAAATACCCGTAGATGGCACTGTCGTTGAAGGTTATACCTCGGTGGATGAGTCTATGCTCACGGGTGAACCCATGCCTGTAGAGAAAAATGAGTCTGATGAAGTAGTTGCCGGAACACTTAATAAAACAGGTTCAATTGTTTTCAAAGCAACGCGTGTAGGTAAAGATACGGCGTTAGCGCATATCATTAGTATGGTAAAGCGCGCACAAAATTCTAAGCCACCTATTGGTCGGTTAGCAGACATTATTTCAGCTTATTTTGTACCGACAATTATGATTATTTCTGTGATAAGTGCGTTGATTTGGTTGAATTTCGGACCTGACCCTGCTGTTGCTTATGCATTGGTTTGTGCTACCACTGTTTTGATTATTGCTTGCCCGTGTGCTCTCGGTTTAGCTACGCCCATGTCGGTTATGGTGGGTGTAGGTAAGGCCGCAGAAGCGGGAGTATTGATACGAAATGGAGAAGCCCTGCAAACGGCCTCAAAAATTACCGCCATGATTCTCGATAAAACGGGAACCATCACGTTGGGAGCGCCCAAGGTCACAGGTATTCACCTTGTTACGGCCTCTGATGAAGGTAAAGTACTTCAGCTTGCGGCGAGTTTGGAAACAGGCTCTGAGCACCCATTGGCGGTATCAATTGTAGAGTCGGCTCAAGAGCGTGAGTTAGAGCTGTATAAGGTTGAAAATTTTCATGCGCTTGCAGGTCACGGTGTAGAAGGCATTGTAGAGGGTAAGGTCTTGTTGTTTGGTAATGAAAGATTGATGCGTGATAAAAATATTGCCATTGATGATGTCATTAACGTTGCACAACAAATGGCCTCTGACGCACAAACCCCCATGTATTTTGCAGTGGATGGAGAATTAGCAGCCGTTATAGCCGTATCAGACCCAATCAAAGAAGACTCTGTTGAAGCCATTAAACGGCTTAAGAAAAACGGTATACGGGTTGTTATGCTCACGGGTGATAACAGAGCGACTGCCAAAGCGGTTGCTGACAAGGTAGGGATTAAAGAGTTTTTTGCTGAAGTACTGCCCGAAGAAAAATCAAACAAAGTCGCAGAGCTTCAAAAGCAGGGCGAAATAGTGGGCATGACGGGTGATGGTATTAATGATGCGCCAGCCTTGGCATTAGCTAATGTTGGGTTTGCTATCGGCACGGGAACAGACGTGGCCATTGAGAGTGCAGATATAACACTCATGCGAGGATCACTGCATGGGTTGGCAGATGCCATTGCGGTTAGTAAAGCAACGCTACGTAATATTAAACAGAATTTATTAGGCGCTTTTATTTATAACGCGGCGGGAGTGCCATTTGCCGCAGGTATTCTATACCCCTTCTTTGGTTTGTTGCTAAGCCCGGTTATTGCTGGTGCTGCAATGGCATTGTCATCGGTAACGGTGGTTTCCAATGCTAACCGTCTACGGTTATTTAAAGCTCAGGAGCATTGATTATGTTGATTGTTAATGTATTAGGAATATTGCTCATTGGCGGTATTGTATGGTGGTTTTGGCTTTATAAACCTGCAGAAGTACAAGTAAATTCAAACCTTAATGAGTTACTCGTAACCGTTGAAAATGGCGTGTATAGTCCCGCTCGTTTAAGTATTCCGGCAGGTCAGGCGACTTCTGTTAAATTTTTGCGTAAAGACGCTTCACCTTGTGCGGGCACTGTCGTTTTTGCCGACCTTAGTATCAGCGAAGAGCTAGCTCTTAATAAAGAAAAAATAATTGAACTTCCTGCTTTAACACCTGGAAACTATAGTTTCACTTGCCAGATGCAAATGTACAAGGGGGAGTTAATTGTTAGTGATAAACCATAAGTAAGGAGCCTATGATGTTTGCTGAAAAAGTTTTTTATCTACGTGTGTAGCGGTTAAATATTTCTGCTAGTTCTCCATGCTTCTTTAGGGTGCTCGTGGTAAAACTTTTTTGAGAAAGCTATGTAGTATGATTTGTTCACGACAACGGGGAACGTTTTTTCAATAAACATCCTTTGTTCATCTCCAAAGGATTGAATCTCCGCATCGATCATATTCTCTAGACCAATAAGGGCATCAACTCTTTTTGCTAGCAATAAATTAAGTAATTGTTTGTCAGTATTTACTTCAAGCAACTCATGGCCAAGACTTTTAATATCTCCAGTGATAGAGCCTCCCCGAATTACTGCAATAAAAATTGAATCACTTGAGTCTTTAACCACATTCTTTCCATTCCAGCGTGTTGACCCTCCTTTTAATCTATATAAAACATATGAGCGATTGGAAATACTGTATTTTGAGTCGGGAAAAATCTCGCCTTCCAATATAGGGTATGCCACGAAAGACCTTCTTTCTTCTTTGAAGCTAAAATGAAACCCTCCATTAATACTGTTATTTTTTACACTTTGTACAACTCTGGCCCATGGGTGTTTTAAAATATTAAATTTAATATTGGTTTTTTGTTCAATCAGTTTTAAAACGTCTATGGTAACACCTGAATACTCTGCAGATATTTCTTGGTCGCCATAAACAAATGGAGGGTCGTCATTAATCCCTGTTGCCAGGATTTGTGAACTGTTTTACGCTGGCTAAAATACTTAACATAGACTCGTCAAGCAGGGCCTCTCAAAGAGATTACCGAAGCGTTCTATGATTGTAGCTTGGGGCAGGCGACCTTCAACCCATTGCGTCCCTGGCGCAGAGCCTTAAGAAGGAGGGGCGGGATGTTCTTTTTTTTGCCACACCTCCTGCGACTGCTTTGATCAAAGCCAATGATATTGATTGCGTGGTAGCCAAAGAGAATGTCGAAGAGTTCGTGGAAAATATGTTTGGTCGAGCCGACCTTTCGGACCGGTCTGTTGGCGGTTTGATTAAACTGGCCAAATTTGCGAAGGAGTACCTAAACAGTCCGGACTACATGGCCACGCAAAAGGCTGACATGAAGAGCAGCGTGGGCTGCGGCACAGAAATTCAAGCCCGACGTGCTTGTCGTGCCCAATCTGATATATGGCCCCTTAATGTGCATTCCTGTTGTTACTTATGATTTGCAGATAAATCACCCGACTTCTGAGTACCCGCTATTCACCATGGAGGTGGGAAAGGTCCCCACGTTTCTCAACCGCAGCCTTTATGCAATTAAGGCCTTGATTTACCCGAAGACAATTAAACCCAAGTTCGACATGATGCGCGAGATTTTCGGACTCCCACTTGATAAGTACACCGATGGCTCACGGTTCAAAGTATGGCCACACAATCTTCCGCAAATCTGTGCGGTTTCTCCAAGTTTGTGTCCTCAACCCGTGGATTGGCCCAGCCATAAATTTATGGCCGGTTGGTGGTTTCTCTCTAGCGGAAACGATTACACACCACCGCATGAACTCGTTGACTTTCTCAAGCACAGGCCAGTCTACATAGGCTTCGGCAGCATGAAGGGTAACCCTGAGTTTTGTAAAAGACTCTCGACCTTAGCGATCAAGAGCCTGCAACTTGCTGGGGTCAAAATGTGTGCTTTTAGGTGGCTGGGCAGGCTTGACCCGTGCGACTTTAGATACCTCGACAGACGAGGGTAAGCGTCTTCATACATGGGCGGAGGAAAATGTATTCGAAATCGAGTCGTGCCCGCACGACTGGCTTTTTCCGCAATGTGCGGCTGTTGTTCACCACGGCGGGGCAGGTACCCTCGCAGCAGGTATTCGTGCAGGTTGTCCTACTATCATTTGCGCTACACAGGGTGATCAACCATTCTATGGGTCGGTCGTGCAGGATCGGGGCATAGGTAGGTACTTGGGAATGGTAGGCTCCTCGGAACTGAGGGCGGATCAAGCGATCATCGCTGCCGCACGTGCTATCGGTGAGCAGGTGCAGCAGGAAGACGGAGTGGCGAATTCCATCAGTTTTATCGACAATGTGGCTTCGTCATTCTCATACCCATGGCCCATTAAAAATAAGTCGTAAAGGGTCGTATTTTATAAAGCAAGCGTGGTTAATAATTTTTCTGCTGCAAGTTCAGAACTTGCAGGGTTTTGGCCCGTGATGAGCAAACCATCCTGAACGGCAAACACACTCCAATCGGCTGCTTTTTGGAAGTCACCGCCACGCTTAAGCAATTCATCTTCCAATAAGAAAGGTACAACGTCGGTTAACTGCACCGCCTCTTCTTCGCTATTGGTAAACCCTGTAACCGCTTTATCTTTGACTACGAACTCGCCCTTAGCATCTTTAATATTCAAAAAGGCAGCCGTTGCATGGCATACGGCTGCAATCGGCTTATTGGTTGCTAGGAAGTTTTCAATTAAAGTGATGGAGTCGGTATTATCTGTTAAGTCCCATAATGGACCATGACCGCCTGGATAAAATACGGCGTCATAATCTGCCGCTTTCACTTCTACAAGTTTTACTGTGTTTGCGACTAAAGCTTGTGCTTCAATATCGGCGTCAAAGCGTTTAGTCGATGGGGTTTGAAAATCGGCTAATTCACTCTTTGGGTCAACAGGAGGCTGTCCACCTGCTGGCGATACAAGAGTTACCTGAACACCCGCATCAATAAACGTGTAATACGGTGCCGCAAACTCTTCGATCCAAAACCCTGTTTTTTCCCCTGTATTCCCAAGCTCTGCGTGAGAAGTGATTACCATTAATACTTTTTTATCCTTTGAGTTAGTCATGATATTTATCTCGCCTTTTATTTGGGTGATATACAACTGAATTCAGTGTAGGCGTATAATTTGATTCTAACAATATGTATAGAATTGACTACATCTACCCTAAAATAGAACTAGATGTGATTCTGACTGATGAAGTGGCTATTGAGGTTATGGGCATGACAAGGTGGGCGTTTGGTTCGCTCCCTTATTTGAAGAAGATCGCGTGTATTTAGGGTTTTTTTTTAACTAAAACAAATTTTGTTCGGTTAATGCGGGTAAATGAATCGCAAAGGTACTACCTACGTTTAGTTTACTGTTTACAAAAATGTTTCCTTTATGTTTACGCACGACCGTAGCAACAAAATGTAAGCCTAAACCTGCTCCCGCAGTGGGTTTAGCACGCTTTATTCGTGTGAACTTATCGAATAATCTGTCTTGATCCTTTTTATCGATTCCAGAACCTTGATCGGACACGCTAAGTAAAATCTCAGACGTTGTTCTTGCGAGTTTAAGCTGAATAGTGGCGCCCGTAGGACTGAATTTAACCGCGTTGGATATAAGGTTGTTCAGTGCCCGTTCGAGCAAGCTCAAATCGCCTAAAACCCAAGTTTCTTCGTCGCAGCGCTCAACCACAATATTCATTGACTTGGCCGATGCCAATGCGACGGCATATACTTGCGCCCCGTCTATTACTGCATGAAGGTCACAAGGTGTCATGACGGTTTCAGTTAATGAATCGGCTTTACTTAATTGTAAAAAACTTTCTGCATAATCTAAATTTTTTCTGACCAGTGTTTCGATGGATTGAATTGCTTCTATTGGGAGAGAGGGGGCGAGGGGGAGGGAACTAGTCTGATTACGTTCAAGTATTGCGAGCACAGAGACCATAGGTGCCCGCAAGTCGTGCGACAAAAAGCTTAGTGCATCGGCTCTCGCTTTCTCTACGACCTTTAACTGGGTAATATCAATAAAGGTAAGGATTAACGTATCATATTGGGCGTCATTAATGCTGACCAGATTCGCTTGGCAGAGCAGTTGTTTGTCACTGCTTGCCAATGTCGCCTCCTCTGAAAATTCCTTGCCAGATTGGTACAACAAAGATAATGCTTGTGACCACTTCTTACCGGAGTTTAAATTGATACTATTTAGGGTATCAAGTAATGGTCTTGGTTGTTGTTTAGGGTGTTGTTGAAGGGCTTCTTCAAACCATAGCTCAAAGAGTTTATTGGTAAATGTGACTCGTCCGCAAAGGTCAGCGATACAAACGGCATCTTGTAATTGAGATAAGCTTTTTTCAATTAATTGTCGATTTTCAAAATCATTTTTTTTGATGTTTGATAGCTGTGAAACCGTTTTTGCGATTAGCTCAACACCTTCAATTTTTTTATGTTTAATATCGTGAGCGTTATTACTTTCTTTTGATATTTGATTTTTCCAAAAATGTTCAGTTTCGCTGTTTGCAGGTTGATATAATTGAAGTGTCTTTGCCGCATTGATTCCATTCACACTCTGCTTACCTGTTGAGGGGCTTATCATGCCAATTTTTTCAAGGTACAAGGTCGCTTGGTTTTGCATGTGAAGAGCAGGGTGATTAAATTGTGACTGTGAGCTGAGTTCTTCAATTTCGTTACGAAGAAACCGAAGTACGCGCTCTACTCGAAGCCAGCTCCATAAAGGAAAAAATAACACCAAGCCGATAACGGTTGGTATGGGTGGCAACCAGATTTGTCTAAATAAGAGTAATGTGGCAGAAAGTATTAAAATACTGCTGATCGAAAACAGTGTGAATATTAGAAAGATCTTTGGTGATAGGTGACCAAGCGCTGTAATGAGAAGTAGAACAATGATGAAGGTGAAAACACTAAGTGTCTCTTCAGAAATATTCTGTATTAGTAGGTTATTGCGCAGGGCGTGAAATATCCAGGCATTTAGTTCAACGCCTGTCATGATACCTATAGGGGTTGCCAATACATCTCCAAGACCTGCGGCACTGGCACCAATATAAACGAGCTTACCTCGTAATTGTATCGGGGCAATATGGTCATCTAAAATATCACTATAAGAAAAATGAACTAAACCTTGCTGAGTCGCTGGCATCGGGAGTAAGTTGTGAAAATCTTTCTCTATGCTTAATGATGTTTTTAGTAAATCAGTTTTTGGTGCTCTAGCCCCTGAAAGATAAAGACTTTCTTCTTTTCTTAGTTTTAATGCCTCTAACAGGGCAAGTGATAGATGGGGCCAAAAAGCTGAACCAACCCCTTCTTTTAAGAAGACAGCCCGAACGATGCCGTCAGACTTTATTTCAAGGTGTACATGACCTAAGGACAGTGCATTTGAATAAAATAGGTCGGCTGGAGGACTTTCAATGACTTGCCCTTGCTGACCTAATGTCTCAATATAAATTGGCAAAATTACCTTACCGTTTTCTTTAATTGCCTTGGCAAAGCGTTGATCTGATTGCGGGTTATTAGGGTCTAAATCAGGAAAAAGAACATCAAATATAACCGCTTTACTGTGTGCGTTACTTAATTTATCAAGCAGTTGTGCATGTATTTCCCTTGGCCAGGGCCATCGACCTATTTTAGAAATGCTCTTGTTATCAATTTCAATAATTACAATGTCTTTGGCTGGAGGAAGCGTGCTAAGTTGCTGAACTTTGTCGTAATAAAGCCAATCTACAGCGCGCGAGCCCCCCGAAAGAGCCAAAAAACCACTAAATAGGCTGATAACAACAGCCAAAGCGATTAGCTCCCAACCTTGTCGGCTAATCAATAGGCTAGGTTTAGAGCATCGCAAGAAAGAATAACCCTATAGGGATTAACGCCAGCCAATAGTTTTCTCTAGGCTCCCAGCGTAACGTTTGGCTAAATGGTGTGTGCTCATTATTTTTACCCAGTGCTTGTACTCGGATAAAAAGAACGGCATTACTTTCTATGAAGTAGCTAGCATCGGTTGTCTCTATAGTTTCTTGAATGGATTTAAAGTTTGAATTTCCAGAGACTTCGATACGATAACGCTTAGCACCGACGGTATCGGCCCATGTGATTTTGGCGTGATTATTCTCAGTATACTCAATGCTCGCTTTTTCAAGCGCAGGAATATCGATGCGTTCTGCTAGGCAAAGCCGGTTTTTTTCTGCGTGCCCTTGTAAACCCTCTGTATCAATGCCTCGTAAGCTAAGTTGATAGCAGCCAGGCTTAAGGCGACTTAACGTCAACGTTGTTTCATATATTTTGTGCTGCTCGATTAAAACGTCTGTTTTTTTATCGCTTCGTTGGTCAGCAAAAATATCAAGCTGGTAAGCTTTCGCTGCATTAAGCGTTTGCCATTGTATGCTTGCAGGTAAAAATTGATTTTCTGAAAAAGCCAGGAATACGGGTTTTTTTAATAAAGTGATTGGGGCCTGAGGGGCTTGTCCAAACAGGGTTACTACACCGTAGCCTGCGGGCACTAAGCGAGAGGTATTTTCTGCATTTACATCAACCAAACCTTCATATACTTCGACTAAGGTGGTCATTTTTCTGTCGTTAGTGTTGTTTGCATGCATACTGCTTACGCGGTATTCAGTTCCTCTAACGGCAGCAACAGCAGAAGGGGTAATAGTTCGAAATTGGCTTCTTGGTTCCCGTTTAATAACGTGGGTTTTTACAGTGCCATTGCTTAGGCGAACCGAGCTATCAATCATACCTGTTGAGCCAAAGCTTGAGAGCGTATCTAGCTGTAGATGGGAGTCGGGTTCTAATATCATGCTACTGCCATCGGCAAATAATAATTTAACAGTACCTTTTTTTGTCGTAAGTTGAGACCCTATGGGCAGCTTAACACCTGCCGAGGCGGGACTTACTTCCTCACCAGGTACTTGATAATTAACCTCTCCGTGACTGAAAACTATAGAGACTGTTTCAGGCGGTGTTTTTAGCCAGGAAACAGGGAAGCGAATAACCGTTCCTGGTGGTATCTGGCGCGTGCGATCAATATTGTTTAAGGGGGCAATATCCTGCCAGCAATTTTTTTTCTTAGTGTATTCTTGGCAGAGTGTCCAAAGATTGTCTCCAGGCCGAATGGTATACAACCAGTCGGCTGCACTCGCCGTTTTTGCTAGTGAAAATATAATGAGACTAAAAATAAACGTTGTAATAGCTTTTCTGGGGAGAAGGCTGTCAGAATTTACGTGTGGAGTTAACATTTCTCAAGCCTGTATCCGTGTTGAAAGATGGTCGTTATTCGGTAACCCATATCAGGTGTAATTTTTAAACTTCGTCTTACCCGGCTAATATGTACATCGACTGTTCGGGTGTTAATGGCGGCACCTACTCCCCAAACCGTTTGTAATAAATATTCACGGGATAGAACCGTTCCTACATTTTTTACCAACTCAAAAGCGATGCCAAAATCTTTATGAGTGACTTTGACGGCAGTACCCGATATACGGATTTCATTTTTTATGGTATCAATTTCTATGGCACCTAAGGTCAGAATATCTTCTGAGCTTATAATGCCTGCCCTCCGTCGAACCGCTTCTATTCGTGCTAGCAGCTCTGCTTTACGAAGTGGTTTAATTAAATAGTCGTCTGCCCCCGATGTTAATGCGCTAACAATATCCTCCTCACTGTCTCTCTGGGTTGTAAAAAGGATGGGAAGACTTTGTTTTTGCACGACTCGAAGGTTACGCAGCACATCCAAGCCTGTTTGGTCTGGAAGCTCCCAATCTAATATCGCTAAATCAAATATTTCTGTTTTAAACGTTTTCAGAAAGGTTCTACCTTCAAGTCTGTGTGTAACTGTATGCCCCGATTCAGTTAACCAGCTTGAAACCAACTCGGCCTGTTGAGGGTCATCTTCGAGTAAAGCAATTTTCATTATACGTCCCTTATTTAATGATGTTGACAGTGATCGTAAGCGAAGTTTTACGTGGTTTTACAACGCCAGGCAATACAATTTGTTACTTTGTGGCTGAAGAACCTTTTACAAAGACTAATGAAGTTTAATCAATATGATGGACAAGGAAAATAGAATGTTATTCTTTATAGTTTTTTTATTACTCTGCATAATAGCGGATTTTGTTTTTTCTGTTTCCGTTAGCAGGCAGAACGTTGGTGTAGGGAATAGGGAAGGAGAAGGCGTTGTTATCGCTAAAAAACTACAAGATGTAAAACGTTGTAAAGAGTCAGTGTGTTAGCGCTTTTTGTAATGATTTGTTGCTGATGCAGGTGTAAAATTACAATTAATGTGATTTAGGTGACGGGCTCTGAAATGAAACATAACTTTCTATCTAAAATTCGAAAAAGTCAAAATAAAAAGCTGGAACAAAAAGCAAAGCCACAGCAAAAAAATGGTTGGGGTATGTCCGCCAAAGAAGCTTTGCGGGTGAATTATTTATCTCTCAATTAACGCTTCAGTCATGCTTATAAATTACTACCAAATTAATCGACTACGTCAAATGACGTAGTCGATTTCGTCAATTGTCGAATAGTTATAAACCCTTTAATTATCAATAATAAAATCCGAACTGGGCTTATGCCATGGTTGTTCGTCCTAATTATAATTATTACGGAAGGGTAGATTAATGAAGTTGAATAAAACGCTAAAGAATATGGTAGTGGGTGCTAGTGCATCACTATTTGCCATGGGTGCAACGGCAGCAGAAGAAACGATTAAAGTAGGTGTACTTCATTCTCTATCAGGAACGATGGCTATCAGCGAAACAACGCTTAAAGATACTGTCTTAATGATGATTGAAGAGCAAAACAAGAAGGGTGGCTTGTTAGGTAAAAAGCTTGAGGCTGTTGTTGTTGACCCTGCGTCAAACTGGCCTTTGTTTGCAGAAAAGACACGTGAGCTTCTTACACAAGAAGAGGCTGATGTTATTTTCGGTTGCTGGACTTCTGTTTCACGTAAATCAGTTTTACCTGTCATTGAAGAATTAAACGGTTTGCTTTTCTACCCTGTTCAATATGAAGGTGAAGAGTCTTCTAAAAACGTATTTTATACTGGCGCAGCGCCGAACCAACAAGCTATTCCTGCTGTTGATTACCTGATGAACGACCTTGATGTTAAACGTTGGGTTCTAGCGGGTACTGACTATGTTTACCCACGTACAACGAACAAAGTACTTGAAGCTTATTTGAAATCTAAAGGTGTTGATGAAAAAGACATCATGATCAATTACACACCTTTCGGTCACTCTGATTGGCAGTCAATTGTTACTGATATTAAAAAGTTTGGTGGCGAAGGTAAGAAAACAGCGGTTGTATCAACCATTAACGGTGATGCAAACGTTCCATTCTATAAAGAGCTAGGTAATCAGGGTGTTTCTTCAGAAGATATTCCTGTTGTTGCATTCTCAGTGGGTGAAGAGGAACTTTCGGGTATAGATACCAAACCTTTAGTTGGTCACCTTGCTGCATGGAACTATTTCCAAAGTGTTGAAACTGAAATCAATGAAGCGTTTATTGCTCAGTGGAAGACGTTTATCAAAGACGACAAACGTGTAACAAATGACCCAATGGAAGCAACATACATTGGTTTCAACATGTGGGTTAAAGCCGTAGAAAAAGCGGGAACAACGGA